>Ga0207076_1124_pt1 | contig 18269 bp, 15 predicted proteins | sample Alteio_BWMinHeat_62_FD_153568 | JGI IMG/M metagenome (GOLD analysis project Ga0207076, IMG submission 153568) | Enriched cells from forest soil in Barre Woods Harvard Forest LTER site, Petersham, Massachusetts, United States -... | ecosystem: Environmental > Terrestrial > Soil > Temperate forest >... | reverse complement strand
TACGCAAGGGCGCAGCCGACTCCGTGAAAAAATTTGTGGAATCCGTTGGACGCCCTTTCCCGTCGGAAGTGTCCAAAACGGTGGATGACATATCCCGCCGCGGCAGCACGCCGCTGGTGGTGGTCGACGATGGCCGGGTGATGGGCACGATAGAACTGAAAGACATCGTCAAGGGCGGCATCAAGGAACGTTTTTCCGAACTGCGCCGCATGGGCATCAAGACCATCATGATCACCGGCGACAACAAGCTGACAGCGGCTGCGATTGCCGCCGAAGCGGGCGTCGATGATTTCCTGGCGGAAGCCACGCCGGAAGACAAGCTGAAGCTGATACGCAGCCATCAAACTGAAGGCAGGCTGGTGGCGATGACCGGCGACGGCACCAACGACGCACCGGCGCTGGCCCAGGCCGACGTCGCGGTGGCGATGAGTTCCGGCACCCAGGCGGCAAAAGAGGCCGGCAATATGGTGGACCTGGATTCCAATCCTACCAAATTGCTGGAAATCGTCGAGATAGGCAAGCAGATGCTGATGACGCGCGGCTCCTTGACTACATTTTCGATAGCCAACGATATTGCCAAGTATTTCGCGATCATCCCGGCGGCTTTTGTCGGCACCTTTCCGCAGTTGAAGGCGCTGGACATCATGCACCTCACCAGCCCTTCTTCGGCGATCATGTCGGCGGTGATCTTCAATGCGCTGATCATCGTGGCCCTGATACCACTGGCCTTGAAAGGCGTGAAATACCGCGCGATAGGCGCTGCGCTGTTATTGCGCCGCAATCTGCTGATCTATGGCGTGGGCGGCATCATCCTGCCTTTCATAGGCATCAAGCTGATCGACGTCATATTGGCCTTGTTCAACCTGGCCTAATAGAAGCATAAAGGAATACATCATGAGTTCATTGAGTTCAACACTTCGCCCCGCAGCAGTCCTGTTCGCCGGCCTGACGCTACTGGTAGGCGTGGTCTACCCTTACGCGATGACGGGCATAGGCAAAGTGGCCTTTGCCGACCAGGCCGAAGGAAGCATCGTCATGCGCGACGGCAAGCCGGTGGGATCTTCGCTGATAGGCCAGGCCTTTTCTTCGCCCAGGTATTTCTGGGGCAGGCCGTCTGCCACCGGGCCGATGCCAAATAACGGCACTTCTTCCAGCGGTTCCAATCTTGGCCCGACCAATCCGGCGCAGACAGACGCGGTCAAAGGCAGGATAGATGCGCTGAAAGCGGCCGATCCGGCCAATACGGCGAAAATCCCGGTGGATCTGGTGACCGCATCGGGCAGCGGCCTCGATCCGGAGATCAGCCTGGCAGCGGCATATTACCAGGCGCCAAGAATAGCGCGTGAGCGTAAAATGACGGAGGAAGACGTTCGGGCAATGATAGACCAGCTCGGCGAGCATCCTGCGCTAGGCTTCTTTGGCGAACCCAGGGTGAATGTACTGGCATTGAACCTTGCGCTGGATAAGAAGCACTGATCGCGAGGCAGCCTTAGGTTTCTGAAGCTTGAGGCCTAAGGCTGCATGAGTGTTTTGAAGAATTTTGCAATCACATAAGAATTTATGGCCACCAGCAGCGATCAACGCCCCGATCCAGATGTCTTGCTAGCCCACGTGCAGGCGCAAGAGCGCCGCGCCGCGCGCGGCAAGCTGAGGATCTATTTCGGTGCGTCGGCCGGCGTCGGCAAGACCTATGCGATGCTGACGGCGGCGCGCAAGCTGGTCGCGGATGGCCAGCCAGTGCTAATCGGCGTCATAGAAACCCATGGCCGCGATGAAACGGCGGCCTTGCTGGACGGCCTGGAAGTATTGCCGCTGAAACAAATCACCTATCGTGAAAAAACGCTGTCCGAGTTCGACATCGACACCGCGCTGCAACGCCAGCCTGCGCTGATACTGATGGACGAGCTGGCGCATTCGAATGCGCCGGGATCGCGCCATCCCAAGCGCTGGCAGGATGTAGAAGAATTGCTGGATGCCGGCATAGACGTGTTTACCACGGTCAATGTGCAGCACCTGGAGAGCTTAAATGACGTGGTCGGCGGCATCACCGGCATACGGGTGGCGGAAACCCTGCCCGATACCGTGTTTGACGAAGCCGATGAAGTAGTGCTGGTGGATATCCCCGCCGATGAATTGCTGGCGCGGCTGAAAACCGGCCGGGTGTACAAGGCGCAGCAGGCGGAGCGGGCCGCCAAGAATTTTTTCCGCAAGGGCAACCTGATTGCCTTGCGTGAGCTGGCGCTGCGCCGCACTGCGGACAGGGTGGAGGACGACGTCCAGGCCTACCGCATAGAGAAGTCGATCAGCGCGGTGTGGAAGACCGATGCTGCGCTGCTGGCCTGCGTGGGACCGCGCGCCGATGCCGATCACCTGATACGCAGCGCGGCCAGGCTGGCCAGCCAGATGAATGCAGTATGGCATGCCGTGTATATAGAGACGCCGGCGCTGCAGCGGTTGCCGTCGGAGCAGCGCGAGCGTATCCTGAAAAGCCTGAAACTGGCGCAGGACCTGGGCGCCAGCACCGCCGTGCTGTCCGGCGGCGATATCGCGCAGGCGATAGTCGACTATGCGCGCGGCCAGAATTTCTCGCGCATCGTGATGGGACGGCCTTCGCTGGATCTGCCGTGGCGTGACTCGCATATGAAGCGCATTGCCATGTATGCGCCGGATATCGATTTGATCGAGGTGGGGCGGGCAGCGCAGGAAGATGGCCCGCCGCAGGAACCCTCGGCGGGCGGAGCGACGAAGACTAAGGGGGCAATAAACCGGGTTACCACCGCGCGCGTGCCGCCCCGTTACCTGCGCTATGTATTTGCGGCCTTGGCCAGCGTGGCAACGGCGCTGATTGCCACGCCTTTGCTGCAATTTTCCAATCTGGTCAATATCGCGATGCTGTTCCTGTTGACCGTGGTATTGGTCGCAGTCCGTTTCGGTCGTGGGCCATCGGTAGTCGCCACGGTGGTCGGAGTGCTGGCTTTTGACTTTTTTTTCGTGCCTCCCAGGTTCTCTTTCGCGATCAGCGACTTTCAATACGCGCTGACCTTTGCGGTGATGCTGGCGGTGGGCCTGATCACCGGACACCTGACCGCCGGCTTGCGCTACCAGGCCAGGGTCGCTTCGCACCGCGAGTCGCGTTCGCGCGCGCTGTATGAATTTGCGCGTGACCTGTCCGGCGTGTTGCAAGCCGAGCAAATTTCAGAAACCACGCAGGCCATCATCCAGCGTGCTTTCCGTGCCACCGCGACGCTGTTGCTGCCGGATGACAATGGCCGCCTGCAGGCGCCGGTGCCTGCCACGCCAGGGCTGGACATGGGCATAGCGCAGTGGGCTTTCGACAAGGTGGAAACGGCGGGCATAGGCACCGATACCCTGCCTGCCAGCAATTTCTTTTACCTGCCGCTGGTGGCGCCTATGCGCACCCGCGGCCTGCTGGCGATACAGCCGGAGAACCGCCGCTGGATTTTGATTCCTGAGCAAAGGCAGCAGCTGGATACCTTCGCCGCACTGGCGGCGATCGCGCTGGAGCGCGTGCACTATATCGAAGTGGCGCAGGATGCGCTGATCCACATGGAGTCGGAACGCCTGCGTAACTCATTGCTGGCGGCGTTGTCGCATGATCTGCGTACGCCGCTGACTTCGTTGGTCGGCATTTCTGAATCGCTGGCGATGTCCAAGCCGCCCTTAAGCACCGTGCAGCAGCAGATGGCGCAAGCCCTGCACGACGAAACCCTGCGCATGAGCGCCCTGGTGTCCAACCTGCTGGACATGGCCAGGATACAGAGCGGCGAGGTCAAGCTGAACCTGCAATGGCAGCCGTTTGAAGAAGTGGTCGGCAGCGCCTTGCGCGCCAGCGGCTCGCAATTGACGCAGCATAAGATCGCGACCCGGCTGGAGCGCAGCTTGCCGTTGATACAATTTGATGCGGTCCTGATCGAGAGGGTGCTGTGCAACCTGTTGGAAAATGCAGCCAAATACACGCCTGCCGGATCGCGTATCACCGTCAGCGCCGAAGCCGGCGGCAGCCTTCTCAATGTGATGGTGTACGACGACGGCCCCGGCTTGCCGGTAGGGCGCGAAGAAGCGATTTTTGAAAAATTTACCCGCGGCGAGCGCGAATCGGCCAAGCCCGGGGTTGGCCTGGGCCTAGCGATATGCCGCGCTATCATAGAGGCGCACCATGGAGGTATCCAGGCCGGGAAGTCGCCGGAAGGCGGCGCCTGCATCGTATTTTCGCTGCCCCTGGGAACACCGCCGGCGATGCCGGATATGGACGACGCGGAAGACATGCATAACAGCGGCCCATTACCAGGTGCCGCCCACCCTGAATGGCAGGTAAGGACATGACAGAATCAATATTAACGGCCGCGACAGCGGCCACCGCGCCGACCGCCCTGCTGGTCGAAGACGAACCGCAGATCCGTCGCTTCGTGCGCAGCGCGCTGGAAGAGGAGGGCTGGCAAATTTTCGAATCCGGCAATCTGCAGCGTGGCCTGATCGATGCCGGCACCCGCCAGCCCGACCTGATCATCCTCGACCTGGGCCTGCCCGACGGCGACGGCGTGGACTTCATCCACGACGTGCGCAAATGGTCCAGCGTGCCCATCATCGTGCTGTCGGCCAGGGTCAGCGAAGCAGACAAGATCAAGGCGTTGGATGCCGGCGCCGATGACTACCTGAGCAAGCCCTTCGGCGTCGGCGAGCTGCTGGCCAGGGTCAGGGCCACTTTCCGGCGGCAACGCCAGCCCGGCATCAGCCTGGACGGCATCGTCCAGTTTGGCGAGATCAAGGTGGACATGAAGGCGCGCCTGGTCACCAGGGCCGGCCAGATGGTACACCTGACACCTACCGAATACCGGTTGTTGACGGTGCTGGTGACCAATGCCGGCCGGGTGGTCACCAATCCGCAATTGCTGCGCGAGGTATGGGGACCGTCCCATTCCGAAAGCGGCCATTACCTGAGGATCTATATGGGACATCTGCGACAGAAGCTGGAAGATGATCCTACCCAGCCGCGTTATTTACTGACGGAGACTGCAGTAGGTTACCGGCTCTTATTGCCGGGCTGACGCCTAGCACCGAATCCCCCTTCAACTGAAACAATCCGGCAACCCTGAGGCTTGCCGGCAGGGCCTTCGCACGCCCAAATTTATGTGCCCCTTGTCGCTTTACCGGTAGCAAGGGCACCCACCAGAACGACCTTAGTCGTTAATTTAGAAAGGAAGTAGCATGAAAAAAACGATCCTGGCGGCAGCCATAGGTTTTGCAGTCTCTGCCACATTTTCAACCGGCTTTGCCCAGGCCGAAGAGGCCAAGCCGGACAACGAAGTCAGTTTCAACGCCGCATTGACTTCGGACTACCGCTATCGGGGCATCTCGCAGACGCGTCTGCAGCCCGCGTTGCAGGGCGGCGCCGATTACATGCACAATCCCAGCGGTTTCTATGCCGGCACCTGGCTGTCGACGATCAAATGGACCAAGGATGCCGGCGGCAGCGGCGATATAGAATGGGATCTGTATGCCGGCAAGCGCGGCGAGATCGTCAAGGACGTCAGCTATGACGTTGGCGTGCTGAGCTATGTCTATCCATCCAATGGCCTGCCCACCAGCGCCGATACGACCGAAGTCTACGGCCAGGTCGGTTACGGTCCGGCGTATGCAAAATACTCGCACTCGGTCACCAACCTGTTCGGCTTTGCCAATAGCAAGAACAGCGGCTACCTGGACCTGGGGGCGAACATCGATGTGGCGGAAGGCCTGACGCTGAACCTGCATGCCGGTCATCAAAAGGTAAAAAACAATGGCTTCTACAGCTACACCGACTGGAAAGTCGGCCTGAGCAAGGACTTCGGCTCAGTTCTCAAAGGACTCACCGGTGCGCTGGCCGTCATCGGCACCAATGCCGGCGAAGTGGCTTATGCATCCTCGGCCAATGGCAAATTCCTGGGCAAGACGGCCCTGGTGGCGACCGTCAGCAAGACCTTTTGATGCGTTTCCAGTTTTGCTCAAGCCCTAAGTGATCTGATCACCTGCGGCTTATGTCAATCGGCAAGATATAAAAAAAGTCCTCCGGTATGAATGCCGGAGGACTTTCCTTTGAGAGCTTGATCTAGTCTGTATTAGCTAAAGCCACTCAAGCGGCGTAAATTGCCTTGTACAGTGCGCTTACCGGCAAGTCGCCGGATTTCTTGGCCTGCTGCCCCGTCTGCAGATGGATGAAGCGTATATTGCGCACTTTCGCGGCCAGGCTGGAGATGATGGTTTGTCCGGCGAGACTGTCAATGTCGTCCACGATCACCAGGACCGGTAATGCGGGATTCCACGAGCGCGCGGCGCCGATGCGCTGTACCAATCGTTTCTGCCGGTCCTGGTTCCAGGTAGCAGTCCGTATCGAGAACACCGCCAGGCCGGTCGCGGCCAGTACATACAGGGAATCGGTGTGCTGCAGTTTGGGCATGTCGATCACGATATCGTGGTACAGGCCCCTGGCCGAGGCCAGTTCATTCGCGATTGCTTCGGCCGCCAGCTTGCGGGTGGTAGCGCCTGCTTTTATTTCGGTCGCCAGCCAAGCATCGTCATTCTGCGCTTTGCTGTGCTGATTAGGCTGTTTTTCCGCTGTTTTCTGGGATAGCAGTAAAACGTTGCGCCCTGCATTTGCCCTGCGGCGCGCCAGGGATGTGGCAATGGAACCAGTGGAGCTGGATTCGCCAAGTGCGCCGGCGGGAATTTCCTGGGAAGCAATAGTCAAGATCATCATTTTTCCTATACTGCAAGGGGGAAATCGGATTCACAGCGAAGAGCCGCTGCGGGAACTGGCGATTTCTTCAAACCGAAAACTAGGCTGAAAAATACTGATGCGCGCCTATCAGTATCTTGTCCACCGCAACTGCGACAAGTATCAGGCCCGTCAATTTTTGAAGGCCGCTGACGGCCATGGCGAAGCCGAAGTGATGCTGCAGCCGGTAGCACAACTGCATCAGCATCGCGCTGACCAGTACCGCGCAGGCAAGCGCGGTTGCCATTTCCGGCCAATGCCCCGTTTGCACTGCGCTCAACAACAGCACATTGGCCAGTACAATCGGCCCCGCAGTGCAGGCAAGCATGGAGGCGAACCCCTGGCTGCCGCGTTCTGCCGGGTCGCCGGCAGAACCGCGGCGTACCGGGAAGATCATGCTGATCGCCAGCAAGAACAGGATCAGGCCGGAACTGATTTGCATGCCGGCCAATGACAGGGAAAGCTGTTTGGCCAGCGCCTGGCCCAGCAGGCTGATCGCCAGCAGTATGCACAAGGACCAGCCGCAGGCCTTTGCGATCAGGAGCCGGTTGTTTTTCCTGCCCAGGCGGTTCGTCTCTATACCTGAAGTACGCAATGCATACAGGTAGGCCAGCGGATTGAGCGCCAGCAGCAGGATACAAAACGCAGGGATAAAATGGCTGGCCATGATGTTTAGCGCAGTCTGGATCAGCTTTCGCAGTCAAATACTTCGCTGCACAAGGCTTTCATCTTGTTGATTGCGGACTGGTCGGCCGGTTGGCACTCGAAAATCGACAGGCCTTCCTGGAATGCCTGCCGCAACGCATCACCGGAATGTATCAACGTGGGAAACAGTTGTGCTGCAGGTATCCTGCCGACAAAATTTTTGACCACGGCGATTTTTTCCGCAGCAGGGGCGGGTTCGCTGCAAGTGATCACTACCAGGATACGCAGCCTGGGATTGAACTGGCGCGCCGCGCCTATGCGCGCGACCAATTTCTCTTCATGCAATTGTTCCAGCCGGTCCAGGTCTATCGGGATAATGGCGACATGCGCCGCTATCAGCGCGGAGCGGCTGCCCAGCGAATCGCGTGATTCGGTATCTATTACGATATCGTGGTAGCGATATGCCAGGTTCTCCAGTTTCGGTTGCAAGCCTTTTCCGGTAATGGAGCGTGCGGCCACCCGTGGATGACTGCCGCCGGCCTGCCGCTCGCCGCTCCATGTCACCGAAGGAAGTTGCGGATCGTTGTCCAGCAGCAGTACCTTGCGCCCTCCTATGGTGCGCAGGGCGGCCAGGTTATCGGCCAGCATGGATTTGGTGGCGCCGCCGGATTCGTTGGCTACGGTGATGATCATGTTTTCTCCAGCTTTCTAGGGCGTTTTGCAGGAAATGCCGAGTTAGTGCACCGAATGCACCAGGTTTAATACGCCGGCTTTGTTTTGGCCGGCAAGATCCGATCTCGCCGTATTTTTCGCGAGCGGTAGCGCCATCATTTTGTCCAGTGCGTGGGCCAGGCTGGCCCTGCCGGCCTTTGACATGGGCGTCATAGGCAGGCGCAACTCTTCCTGCAGCCGCCCTTGCATCGCGAGGGCGGCCTTGATCGGAGCTGGATTCGATTCGGAAAACAGTAGCTGTATCAAGGGCAGCAGATGATTGAACAGCGTGCGCGCAGATGCCAGCTCGCCGTTGCGTACCAATTCAAATAACTGGACAAACAAGTCCGGCCGGATATGGGCCGCTGCAGAAATCGCACCGTGCCCCCCCAGGCAAAGTGAGTGGAATAGCAGGACATCATCCCCGCACAGCACTTTGAGGCGGGTGTGATTGATCAGTTCTGCCATTTGCCCCAGGTTGCCGCCGCACTCCTTGACGGCGACCACGTTTGCATGCCGTTCAAGCGCTACGATCGTGCCGACATCAATGTTCACCCCCGTCCTGGACGGGATGTTGTACAGCACGATGGGATCATCGGTGGCCTGGGCGATCGCCTGCATATGCAAGCGTATGCCTTCCTGCGACGGGCGCACATAGGATGGAGCGGAAACCAGGAAACCAGCGGATCTTTTGCTATCCAGGCGCGCCACTTTCTCTGTCAGTGCCCGCGTATCGCTGCCGCTGATGCCCATCAGGACCGGGCATGAGCCTTGCGCCGCCTCCAGCACGGCAGACAGCACTCGCTCCTGCTCTTGCTCGCTCAGGGTAGCCGCCTCGCCGGTAGTTCCGCACACGACCAAGCCGTGCACGCCGGCGTCCATCATTGTCAATGCGAGCTGCTGTGCCCTATCCAGGTCGGGCTCGCCGTTTCTAAACGGCGTCACCAGCGGAATCCAGATGCCTTCAAAGAGTGTCATGATAGGTTCGTCTATATGTTGAGATGCTTGCGGGATATGCTTCAGACCGGCAATAGCGGTGTGATCTTGCCGAATTCTGCCTGCGGCAGCGCCAGCATCACATTGCGGATGATGGAGTCGATGGAGGCTTTGCTCAGACATAGCCAGACCTTCATTTTTGTCGCATGGTCGACAGGCTTGACGCGCATATAGCTGACCAGCCCGCCGCAGGTCCCGACTATTACGTGCCTCAGTTCGGTGACCGAGGCCGTGTCCACGGTGATGCGCATGATGAAGTCGTTTTGCAAGGCTTTGGGCTTGCTGCGATAAGCTACCGACGGCGGTTGCGGCGCCGGCTTTTGTGGAACTGCAGGCCGGTCTTCAAAAAGGAATTTCTCTCGCTTGCACGATTGCAGTTCCGCCGAGAATTCATCTGGCGGCAAAAGAAAATTTAAGGCCGGTGCACTGCCGATATGCTGGTTCATGAAAAATCTTTGTCCGTTTAGGTGCTTTAAGATTAGCAGCCGGGACGTAAAGATTCTCTAAAAAGGGGAGGGCTAAATGTAAACAGCGCGTAAAAATACGCGCTGTTTTTTTTTGAGATTTGCTATGTACAGCTATAGCCAGCCGGTTTTCTTGAAACGATAGTACAGATAGGCGCACACTACGCCCATCACCCCTAGCGCAAATGGATAGCCATAGCGCCATTCCAGTTCCGGCATGCCTTTGAAATTCATGCCCCAGATGCCGGCGAAGGCGGTTGCCACCGCGAAGATTGCGGCCCAGGCGGCCAGGCGCTTGTTCACTTCGCTTTCGTCGATCGCCACCATCGACAGGTTGACCTGGATCGCGGTGCTGATGGTGTCGCGTATCGTCTCTATCGAAGTATTGATGCGGTACAGGTGATCGTATACATCGCGGAAATATTCCTGCGTGTTGGCGCAGATAGGCGGCACGCGTCCGCCGTATAGCTTGCTGGTAGCTTCCATCAAAGGCGTGACTGCGTGCTTGACCAGCATGATCTTGCGCTTCAACTGGTACAGGCGCTGGATGTTGGCGCGTTCGCTGCCGCTTGCAAAAATCTGGTCTTCGATCAGCTCCAGTTCTTCTTCCAGCGCCTCCACTACCGGGAAATAGCGGTCCACGACGGCGTCTATCAAGGCATAGAAGACGAAGGCCGACCCATGTTTCAGCAAATGCGGTTCATGCTCGCAGCGCGCGCGCACCCCGAGGAAGTTTTGTTGACAGCGATTACGCACCGACAGCACGTAATTTTCGCCGACAAACAAATTCAGTTCGCCTATGTTGACGACGCCGTCCACCAGTTCCACCGTATGGATAACGGCAAACAGAGAGTCGCCATACTCTTCTATCTTGGGCCGCTGATGCCCGTGCTGTGCGTCTTCCACCGCCAGTTCGTGCAGGTTGAATTCATGCTTCATCTGCAGCAGTTCGGTATCTTCGGCGTCGCGCAGGGCCACCCAGACAAAACAGTCCTTTTTTTCCACATAGTTGCTGATTTGATCTATGGGGATGTCGGAAAGCTTTCGGCCTTCCTGATAGGTTACGCAATTGATCAGCATGGAGGTCTCGAATTCTCGTTACTTAAAAGACTACTGTAAAGCAAACGCAGGCAAAAATCAGCACTGGGCTTGCAGGACGGAGCATAGGAAGAATTAGCGGTGTTTTTGAGAATAAACAAAATAAATATTTCTTTCAATCAATTGTTATGGATTCTTAGCCTGGCAACTCCTGTCTGCGTCTGCACGGCCATTCTGTGGCGAAGCACCCACAACAAGCTGCAAATTTACCATCCTTGTCATTCGTGTAATTATTTGTAACAAACAGCGTGTAAGATGGTTTGCGCAAACAGAAAATAAAAGTCCTGGAAGTCCATTGATTCACGCTGTCGCGGCCAATCGAAAGGATGCAAGATGAAACTCTTTTATGACCTGAAAATTTCAGCGAAACTTTTCACCGGCTTTATCACGCTGCTGTTGCTGACCACCTTCCTCGGCATTTTTTCCATCACCCAACTGGCCAGGGTGAACGAGTCTACTTTCGATCTCGGCACCAACTGGATGCCTTCCGTCAATGCGGGGATGGGCATCAAGGAGAGGCTGTCCCGGCTGCGCACGCAGGAAATGCAGATGGTGTTGTCGGACACAGAGGACGAAGTCAGTAAATACCAGGCCCGCTTCAAGGACTATGTCGGCGAACTGAAAAAATATGAGGCTGACTATACTGCACTGATTACCGAGCAGGAAGAGAAAAAGATCTTTGCCGAGTACACGGCCTTATGGGGCGCCTATGCAGCCGAGAGCGACAAGCTGGCCGCCCTTGCCAAAGAAGGAAAATCGAAAGAGGCGCGTGAGGTATTGCGTGGAGAATCATCGCGCCTGAATGCAGAAATGCTGAAGCACATGGACAGTCTGGTCAAGGCCGATGTCGACGGCGGCACCGCCGCCTACCAGCTCAGCGAAAAAATCTATGCCAGCTCGCGCACCCTGATCGCGCTGGTGCTGGCCTACGTCATTGCAAGAGTCGTCGCGCGTCCGCTGCAGCAGGCGCTCAAGGTGGCGCAAACGGTGGCCTCGGGCGACTTGACCAGCAAGATAGTATCCAATTCCAGGGACGAGACCGGACAGTTATTGGAGGCGTTGAAAGAAATGAATGCCAGCCTGCTCAGCGTAGTCGGCGAGGTCAGGGCCGGCACCGACCTGATTGCCACCGCCTCTTCGGAAATCGCCAGCGGCAATATGGATTTGTCGTCCCGCACCGAGACCCAGGCCAGCTCACTGGAAGAAACCGCGTCGTCGATGGAAGAGCTGACCTCCACCGTGCGGCAAAACGGCAATAATGCGAAGCAGGCCAACCAGTTGTCGCAGTCTGCTTCCGAAGTTGCGCAAAAAGGCGGCAGTGTCGTATCCCAGGTTGTGCAAACCATGGGCTCCATCAACGAGTCATCCAAGAAGATCGTCGACATCATAGGCGTGATCGATGGCATCGCGTTCCAGACCAATATCCTGGCGCTGAATGCGGCGGTGGAAGCGGCGCGCGCCGGCGAGCAGGGCCGCGGCTTTGCGGTGGTGGCATCCGAAGTGCGTAACTTGGCGCAGCGCTCGGCCAGTGCGGCCAAGGAAATCAAGCAATTGATCGACGACTCGGTGGAAAAGGTCGATCTCGGCACCCGGCTGGTGGACCAGGCCGGCGCCACGATGGAGGAAGTAGTCGCCAGCGTCAGGCGGGTGACCGACATCATCAGCGAGATCACCGCCGCCAGCCGGGAGCAAAGCGCGGGTATAGAGCAGATCAACGACGCCATCGTGCAGATGGACCAGGTTACGCAGCAGAATGCCGCCCTGGTGGAGCAGGCGGCGGCAGCGGCGGGCGCCTTGCAGGACCAGGCCAGCAACCTGAGCCGCGTGGTCGGCGTCTTCAAGCTGGACGATGCGCGCCTGGAGCCGGTTGCAGCGCCGGCGGCGAACGTGCGGATCGCGAAGGCGGCCAGTACGGCGCTACCGGCAAAACGCATCGCTGCCAGCCCCGCCCCGGCTAAAAAAGCAATGGCTACTGCAGCGGCCGACGACTGGGAAGAGTTCTAGTGTGGTGTTGCACTCTTCTTGATGCATAAAAACGGCGTCTTTTCCGTCGATACTGCGTCAAAAATCCTCGCAATACTTCAGTATTGCTGCGGTTTTTTCCTTGTCTCGGCGAAAAATCCGCCAATTTTATCAGCATCAATCTACGTGCAGCACCACACTAGCAGCCGCCTGATTACTGCTTTTCCAGGTAAGTCTCCGCCAGCCTGACCCAGTAGGTCGCCCCTATGGGCAGCAGGTCGTCATTGAAGTCATAGCTGGGATTGTGCAGATTGCACGGTCCCAGGCCGTGGCCGATGTCGCGGTGCTCGCCTTCGCCGTTGCCTATGAATACATAACAGCCGGGCTTGGCCTGCAGCATGAAGGCAAAGTCTTCCGCGCCCATGGTCGGTTCCACCTGAGCATCCACCTGGTTTTCACCGACCACGCCGCGCATCACGTCGACGCAGAACGCGGTTTCCTTTGCATGGTTGACCAGCGGCGGGTAATTGCGCTTGAAGTTAAAGTCGACCTCGGCATCGAAGGCGGCAGCGGTGTGTTCGGCGATCGCGCGCATCCGGGACTCCACCAGGTCGATCACTTCCGTCGTGAAGGCGCGCACCGTGCCCACCAGTTGGGCATTGTCAGGTATCACATTGGTGGCGCTGCCGGCGTGGATTTGCGTGATCGACAGCACGGCGGTATCCAGCGGGCTCTTGTTGCGGCTGATGACGGTTTGCCAGCCTTGCGCGATTTGCACCGCGACCATGATAGGGTCCACGCTCTTGTGCGGCTGGGCGGCGTGCGAACCCTTGCCTTTGACGGTCACATAAAACTCATTGCTGGAGGCCATCATCGGCCCCGGCGCCACGCCGAAAGTGCCTACTGCGGCGCCCGGCCAGTTGTGCATGCCGAATACCGCTTCCATAGGGCATTGCTGGAACAGGCCATCGTCTATCATCCGTTTGGCGCCGCCGCCGCCTTCTTCCGCCGGCTGGAAAATCACGTACACGGTGCCGTCGAACTGGCGGTGCTGCGACAAATAGTGGGCCGCGCCCAGCAGCATCGCGGTATGGCCGTCGTGGCCGCAGGCATGCATCTTGCCTTCATGTTTGGACGCGTGCGGGAAGGTATTGATTTCCTGCATGGGCAAGGCATCGATATCGGCACGCAGGCCTATTGCCCGCTGGCTGTTGCCGTTCTTGATGATGCCGACGACGCCGGTGCCGCCCAGGCCGCGGATCACGGGAATGTCCCATTCCTGCAGTTTTTTGGCCACCACGTCGGAGGTGCGGTGTTCTTCGTAGCATAACTCGGGATGGGCGTGGATATCGCGCCTTATCTTTTGCAGTTCTGCGTGGAACTGGATAATGGGGTCGATCAGTTTCATGGCGGTCTCCGTATTGGTTTCCCCGGCGTCCGGGCTGCTATTTGGCATGGTCTGCCGGCCGGATGGCGCCGATTAAGCGAATTATTTTGCCTCAAAGAATGAAAGCGGGCAATTTGTAGACAAAACACGACGCCATTTCGCTTGGTGCTGAATTGATTTGGTTGCACCAAAATAGTCCACAGTGTATGTTGTTGCATCGCAAGCAAGTACGCCGGTGTTCATTGTTTCTGTAGTGATTGTAGACCTTTCTGCACCCTTGGATAAATCATAAGGAGTCTTACCATGCTGTCTATGTTTCGCGGTGCTGCTCGCCAACCTCGCAATTTCCTGCTCGCCGCCGGTGCGGCATTGCTGGTCGCCGTGGCGCCCGCCGCCGTGGCCCAGGAGTTCAAGCTGGCGATGAGTTCGCCGCCCACCTCGCTGGACCCGCATTTCTATAACCTGTTCCCCAACCTGAACGTATCCGACCACATGTTCGAGACCCTGGTCAAGATGGATGCCGACAGCCACGTGATCGCCGGCCTGGCCGAATCCTGGAGCCTGGTCAATAACCTGACCTGGGAATTCAAGTTGCGCAAGGGCGTGAAATTCCATGACGGCAGCGAATTTACCGCGGAAGACGTGATCTGGTCGCTGGACCGCCCGGCGACCATCGTCAACAGCCCGGCCAAGTTCGACCAGTTCACCAAGGCCATCATCAACAAGAAGGTCGTGGATCCGTATACCGTGCGCCTGACCACCAAGGAACCGTATCCGCTGATGCTGGCGGACCTGACCTCGGTGTATATGGTGTCCAAGAAGGCGACGCAAGGCCTGGCCAGCGATGATTTTGCCAGCGGCAAGGGCATGGTGGGCACCGGGCCTTATAAATTTACCAAATACCTGCGCGACGATCGCATAGAGATGGACAGGTTCGATGGCTACTGGGGCAAATACCCCGGTAAATGGAGCAAGGTCACCTTGCGCTTCATCCCCAACGGCGCGACCCGGCTGGCGGCGCTGCTGGCCGGCGACGTGCAGGCGCTGGAAAACGTGCCGACGCCGGACGTGGCCAGGGTGCGCAACGACGCCAGCCTGACCATGGTGTCCAAGGTGTCGCACCGGCTGATCTATTTGTACGTGGACGGCTTGCGCGACAAATCGCCCTTTGTCACCGACAAGGATGGCAAGCCGCTGGACAAGAATCCGCTGAAGGACGTCCGCGTGCGCAGGGCGATCTCGATGGCGATCAACCGCGACGCCATCCGCGACCGCGTGATGGAGGGCCTGTCGCAGCCGACCAACAACCTGGTGCCGGTCACCCTGTTCGGCCACAATCCCGAGCTGAAAGTCGTCAAGTACGATCCGGAAGCGGCGAAGAAGCTGATGGCGGAAGCCGGCTACGCAAACGGTTTCGGCATCACCATCCATACGCCGAACAATCGTTATGTGAATGATGAAAAAATCACGCAGACCATTGCCCAGATGCTGTCGCGCATAGGCATCGCCGCCAAGGTGGAGGGCCTGCCCATGTCGATCTATTCGGCGCGTGGCATCAAGCAGGAATTTTCCCTCGGCCTGCTGGGCTGGGGTGCGCAGACCGGGGAATCGTCTTCTACCTTGCGCGCGATCGCCGCCTGCGACGACCCGGCCAAGGGCTTCGGCGTGGCCAACTGGACCAGGTTCTGCAATCCCAAGATGGATGCGGTGCTGTCCAGGGCGGTCAATACGGTGGATGACAAGGACAGGCTGAAACTGCTGCAGGACGCCACTGCGATCACCGTCAACGATTACGGCATCGTCCCCATCCACCAGCAGGTGACCACCTGGGCAATGAAAAAGAATGTCACCTATATCCCGCGCACCGACGAGCGTACGCATGCGTATGAGTTCAGCCAAAAATAGGGCGCGGCCTGGCGTAGTTTTAAATTGATGTTGGCCGCCCGTCGCTGCGATGGGCGGTTTTTTCAAAGTATCTTGCAGGAGCTTTATGCTTGTTTTTATTATCCGCCGCCTGATGCAGAGCGTGGTCGTGCTGCTGATCATGTCTTTGCTGGTATTTGCCGGCGTGTATGCGATAGGCAATCCCATCGACGTATTGATCAGTCCCGAGGCTGACCAGATCGAGCGCGCCCGCACCATCGCCGCTTTCGGGCTGGACAAACCGCTGTATGAGCAATATTTCGTTTTCCTGAAACACGCGCTGAGCGGCGACCTGGGGCGCTCGTTCGCCTTTTCCACGCCGGCGCTGCAACTGATCTTCGAGCGCATGCCGGCCACGATGGAGTTGGCGGTGTTCGCCATCCTGATCGCGATCGTGTTGGGCATACCGCTGGGCCTGCTGGCCGGCCTGCGGCCCAATGGGATCCTGGGCAAGAGCATCATGAGCATCTCGATACTCGGTTTTTCGCTGCCCAGCTTCTGGGTCGGACTGATGCTGATCATGGTGTTTGCGGTGCAGCTGGGCTGGCTGCCGTCCAGCGGGCGAGGCGAAACCACGCTGTTATTCGGCATACCGGTCAGCTTCCTGAGCCTGGACGGCCTGAAGCACATCCTGATGCCGGCCTTCAACCTGGCCCTGTTCAATGTGGCGCTGGTGATACGCCTGACCCGCTCCGGCGCGCAAGAGGCGCTGCTGCAAGACTATGTGAAATTTGCGCGCGCCAAGGGCCTGAGCAATTCCCGCATCATAGGCGTGCACGTGCTGAAGAATATCCTGATCCCTATCGTCACCGTGATCGCCTTGCAGTTCGGCTCCATCATCGCGTTTGCGATCGTGACCGAATCGGTCTTTGCCTGGCCCGGCATGGGCAAGCTGATCATCGATTCGATCAGGGTGCTAGACCGGCCAGTGATCGTCGCCTACCTGTTGCTGATCGTTACCCTGTTTATCCTGATTAACCTGGTGGTCGATGTGATCTATTCACTGCTTGATCCGCGTGTACGCCTGTCTGAAGCGAAGGGATGAGCATGGAAAATACCAAAACCTTACCGGCGCCGGAAACGCCTTTGCGCCGCTTTACCCGCAATTTCTTCGCCAGCAAGGTTGCCACCTTTGGTTTCATCCTGCTGGTGATCATCTTGCTGGCGGCCATATTTGCTCCCTTCATCTCGCCGCAAAATCCCTACGACCTGTCCGCGCTGGACGTGATGGATTCGCGGCTGGAGCCGGGCCAGGTCTCGGCCGATGGCAAGATGAGCTTCCTGATGGGCACCGACGAGCAGGGCCGGGACATGCTGTCGGCCATCATCTACGGCGTGCGCATCTCGGCGATCGTCGGTGTCTCCAGTACGGTGATCGCGCTGCTGCTCGGCCTCAGCCTGGGTTTGTGGGCCGGTTATGCGGGCGGCCGGATGGAGGCCTTCATCATGCGGGTGGCCGACATACAATTGTCTTTCCCGCCGATATTGATTGCGCTGATCTTGCTGGCGCTGACCGGGCAGGGGGTGGGCAAAATCATCATCGCGCTGGTGGCGGTGCAGTGGGCCTATTATGCGCGCACTGCGCGCAGCGCGGCGCTGGTGGAGCGCAAGAAGGAATACATAGAGGCGGCGACCTGTCTGGGGCTGTCGCCGACCCGCATCGTCTTGCGGCACCTGCTGCCGAACTGCCTGCCGCCGCTGATCGTGATCGCTGCGCTGCAGGTCGCGTCGGCGATTTCACTGGAAGCGACCCTGTCTTTCCTGGGCCTGGGTTTGCCGGTCACCGAGCCTTCACTCGGCCTGCTGATCGCCAACGGCTTCCAGTATCTGCTGTCCGGCAAATACTGGATCAGCTTCTTCCCCGGCATCGCCCTGCTGCTGACCGTGGTGGCGATCAACCTGGTGGCGGACCAGTTGCGCGATGTACTCAATCCGCGCCTGCAGACACAATGACACTATGACGAGAACAGACCAATGAATCAGACAGCAACGCTCGTCGTCGAAAATTTGAAGACCCAGTTCTTCAGCCGCGCCGGCATCGTCAGCGCGGTGGACGAAGTCTCCTTTTCGGTGGAGCCTGGGCAGATCATGGGCCTGGTCGGCGAATCCGGCTCCGGCAAATCGATGACCGGCTATTCCATCATGGGCCTGATCGATGCGCCGGGCAAGGTCACCGGCGGCAGCATACGGCTGAAGGGCAGGGAGCTGCGTGGCCTGCCGGCCGAAGAGATGCGTAAGATCCGCGGCAACCGCATCGCGATGATCTTCCAGGATCCGATGATGACGCTGAACCCGGTGTTGCGCATCGATA
>Ga0207076_1123_pt1 | contig 18345 bp, 17 predicted proteins | sample Alteio_BWMinHeat_62_FD_153568 | JGI IMG/M metagenome (GOLD analysis project Ga0207076, IMG submission 153568) | Enriched cells from forest soil in Barre Woods Harvard Forest LTER site, Petersham, Massachusetts, United States -... | ecosystem: Environmental > Terrestrial > Soil > Temperate forest >... | reverse complement strand
TGTGCCGTTTTCCACTTTGAATGCCGAGATGCCGCTGGTCATCGGCCACCGCGGTTTGCCGGGCCTGTTCCCGGAAGAGACCCAGCCTTCCTATGAAGGCGCCGCCGATGCCGGCGCCGATTCGCTGGAAACCGACTTGCACCTGACCAAGGACTGCCTGCTGGTCGCGCGCCATAATCCCTGGCTCAGCGATAACACCAATATCACCGAGGTCGCCAAAACCAATGCCGTGGTTGCCGCCCGCAAGCGCACCGTGCCCGGCGTACTGGTCAATGTGAAATACCCGACTACGACAGACAGCGGCCCGACCCAGTACCTGAGCGACCTGACCGATCCCAACGATCCTAAATCAGTATTGAAATCGCTGGTCGTGGATGGCGAAGACCATACCAATGACTGGTCCATCACCGACTTCACGCTGGCTGAACTGAAGCAGTGGCTGGGCGGCACGACCTACGATGCCCGTGACCAAAGGCCGACCGCGCTGAATGGCAAATACCCTGTGCTGAGCTTCCAGGAAATCATCGATATCGCCAAGGCCAAGAGCAAGACCACCGGCCGCACGCTGTCGGTCTATCCGGAAACCAAGAATCCGATCTGGAACAATGCACAGGCGATTGCCAACGGTTGCGGCGCACCCGGCAGCCATCCGCTGGAAGATGCATTGCTGAAGGCGCTCAATGACAATGGACTGAATACCAAGGATGCCCCGGTATTCGTGCAGAGCTTTGATCCTGTCAGCCTGAAATACCTGCGTTCCGCCGGCCTCAAGGCCAAGGCAGTGCAACTGGTGGACGGCAATGATGTCAACTTCAAGACCGGCGAGATGATCTACAAGACCAATGATGCCTACATCTTTGTCGACGGCCGCCCATATAGCTGGACGCTGGCCGGCGATGCGCGTTATTTCGGCGTGATGCTGACGCCGGCGGGCCTGGCGGAAGTCAAGACCTATGCCGACGGCATAGGTCCATGGAAGCCGCAGGTCATGTCGTGGAAGGTCGTGCCGTTCAAGGATAAGAATGCAGACGGCACGCCGTACACCGGCTCGTTGGCTGACGTGAACAGCGTGACGCCGACCAGCCTGATCGCCGATGCGCACAAGGCCGGCCTGTTCGTGCACAGCTATACTTTCCGCAACGAGGGCAAGTATCTGGCGGGAATCTATAAAGGCGACCCTATGCCTGAATACCTGGACTTTTACCGGGCAGGCATAGACGGCGTGTTCTCCGACTTCAGCAATACCGCCTTCGCAGCCAGGACTGCGTATCTGCGCGAGACTGGTCGCTGATTCAGAGCGGCACGATCAATGTGTAAAAAGGAGGCCGCGGCCTCCTTTTTTTGATTGCTGCATATCAAGCGCGGTATCACACCATGCGCGTGTCGCCGCTCATCACGTCCACTCCGGCCGTGGCAAAATTCGCCAGGTCCGCTGCCGTTGCCTGGCCTTGCGGGGAAGCCATTGCCGCACCTATCGCCTCCATTGAATCAAATCCCAGGATTGCCACCAGATAGACGGCGTGCTTGCCGCCCATTCCCATCACGTCGCCAGTCGTCACTTCATAGCTGCGCAGGCCGGGGATAGTCTTGGCCAGCGGAATATGCTTGTTGAAATAGTAGTCGTCGAACTTGGCTGGATCGGCGGGTTGCTGATAGATCGCAAAAAGCTTGGCCATGGTTTTTGTCTCCCTTTTTCGTCTTAGGTGATGAAAATGACATGCAATCCTGCATGCCGATATTTGCGTGTTTGCCTGGGGGGATGCTGAGGTATTCTACTCCGTTGAGCCGGCGTCGCATGTGGGGCGCGGATGACCATGCTTTATAGCAAGTTTGCGGCCAACCCGCGTGCTATGATTTGCCGGCGGTCCTGTATGATATTGTTGAAGTGGCCGCAGCCGCCGCACACCCGGCCGTACCCGGTCATATCTGGCCGGAAGCCAGCGATACAGAATGCATGGACGCCAACACCTATAAGCTCAAGTTTTTCCGCACGCGTATCCCGTCATTTGCGTGTGTGCCCGGCTGTCATGATTGCTGCGGACCGGTGACGACATCTACGCTGGAAATGGCCAGGCTGCCGCTCAAGACTGAAGCCGAGCACGAGGCCGCGCTGGCCGCGCTGAGCTGTCCGCACCTGGGGCCGGACGGTTGCCGGGTCTATGATGAACGTCCCCTGATCTGTCGCCTGTTCGGCACCACGCCACGCCTGTTGTGCCCGCGCGGGCAGGGGCCGGAGGTGATGATAGATGCCGGCATCGAACGGCAGATCATGCAGTATTTTACTGAAGTGCGCCATGTACTGGTTTGACGGCGATGCCTGCCGGGCAGGAGAGCCATCATGGCGCTAAACAGTTTTCATGAGCTGGCGGAAATGTCTGCCGCCGGCAAGCCGTTTGTGCACAGGGCGCGGCGCATCGTATCCCTGCTGTTTGACGTCTCGGCAATACAGAGCGAGATGCACCTGGATCATCCCGACCACCTTACGCTGGCCTATACCAAGGCAATGATGGGATTTTTGCTGTTCAACAGCAAGCCGGCGCTGATCGCGATGATAGGCCTGGGCGGCGGGTCCCTGGCAAAATATTGCTATCGCCATTTGCCGCAGGCCCGCATCATCGCGGTCGACAACGATCCGCAGGTGATTGCACTGCGGGACGCATTTTATATTCCCGGCAACGACGCCCGGCTGCAGGTGCTGTGCCAGGATGGCGTGGAAATGGTAGCACAGGCCAATGCAGAGTACGATGTGCTGATGGTGGACGGTTTTGATAGGCAGGGTCAGCCGCCGCCTTTATGCAGCCAGGCTTTTTATGATGCCTGCTTCTATTCGCTGGCGCAGGACGGCATCATGGCAGTCAACCTGCTCGGCGACCGGCAGGACGTGGAGTTGTATGTGGACCGCATCCATCGCAGCTTTGACGGCGCGGCGATTGCGATCGATGTGCCGGACTCCAACAACAAGATCGTTTTTGCCTGCCGGGGCGCCTTGCTGGATTGCCCTGACCAGCAGATGATCGATCATTTGCGCGTGCTGGAAATGCAGCACGATACGCTCGATATAGCGTTGCGCCTGACGGCGCGGAACCTGTTGTGGCAGCGCAGGAACGACAAGTTGACCGCAATTTGAAACCCTAGCCGCCCGTTTTAATGGAGCCAGCAAACGACATGCCTTTTCTTTATCTGCGCGAGTTAACCAGCAGCAAACGCAATAGCCGCAGGGACCGGCACCTGGGCTATGTGCTGGCGTTTGTCGCGGGCGCAGTCAATGCCGGCGGTTTCCTGGCGATAGGTCAATACACGTCGCACATGAGTGGCATCGTATCCGGCATGGCCGACGATCTGGCGCTGGGAGAGGTGCGCCTGGCGTTGGCTGCGCTGGCAGCCTGGGCGGCCTTTGTGCTGGGAGCCGCAACTACGGCATTGCTGATCAACTGGGCCAGGCGTAGCCAGTTGCGCAGCCAGTTTGCATTAAGCCTGTTGGTGGAAGCGGCATTATTGCTGTTGTTTGGCCTGGCAGGAGTGAACCTGGCGGCAATGCGGGATGTGCTGGCGCCGGTCACCGTGTTGCTGCTGTGTTTTATCATGGGCTTGCAAAATGCGATCATCACCAAGGTATCCGGCGCAGTAATCCGCACTACCCACGTTACCGGCCTGTGTACCGACATGGGCATAGAGCTGGGCAAACTTTTTTATTTCAATCGCAGAGAGATCCCGGGGCAGGTCGTGTATGCCAATCGCGATAAGCTCAAGCTGCACAGCTTGCTGATCGCCTGTTTCTTCATGGGCGGCGTTTCCGGCGCACTGGGTTTCAAGTACATAGGCTATTCGGCGACGATCCTCCTGGCGGCCTTGCTGGCGCTGCTGACCATAGGGCCTATCTGGTACGACCTGCGCCTGCGCTGGAGGCTCTACCGGCGCAGCAAGATGTGATGCCTGCTTGTGAGCCGGTTATTGCCGGATGCCGGGCCGGACGGGAGGTAGTCCAGCCCGGCATCCTTCATCCGTGCTCCAGCGATCAGGGCTTGAATTCGGGCGAACGTCCTATCGCTGCATCCATATTCGCCAGATACCAGCCCAGCATCGCCATCACCGCCACCTGGCGGCGCAGATTGTCCGGCACCACCTTGTCCAACGTATCGGCAGCGCTATGGTGGTAGTGGAAGTAGGTATGCCTGTCCACCAGCGGCTCGAAGCTCGGTACTCCGCCTTCTTCCAGCGGAGTCAGGTCGCCAGTACCCAAGGCGTCTGCACGCCGCAATACCGGCGCGCCCAGCGGTAACAGCGCATTCTGCAGCGGCGCAAACAGTTGCACCGATTCCGGACGCACGCCGGCAAAGATGCCTTCCGGCTTGCCGGCGCCGCTATCGCTCTCTATTGCCGCAAAGTGGGATGCCAGCTTGTCCTTGTTGGCGTCAAAATACGCCTTGGCGCCGCGCCCGCCGTTTTCTTCATTCATCCAGGCGACCACCCTGATCGTGCGGCGCGGTTGCAAACCCAGGCGTTTCAGGATTTCCAGCGCACCCATCGCGGCGGCGACGCCGGCGCCGTCGTCTATCGCTCCCTGGGCCAGGTCCCAGGAATCCAGGTGACCGGAGATGATGACGATTTCCGCGTTCGGATCGCTGCCCGGCAGGTCGGCGATCACATTATGGCTGTCGGCATCCGGCAAGGTCTGCGGGGTCAGGGTCAGGTGCATGCGCAGTGGTCCCTTGGCGGCCAGGCGCGCGATCAGCATTGCATCTTCGGTGCTGACGGCCGCTGCCGGCAATTTGACGCCTTCGTCAAAACCGGTATTGCCGCCATGCGGCAAGCGGTAGTCGACGCCGGTGACCGAGCGCACCAGCACTGCTGCCGCACCCAGCCTGGCGGCGGCATTCGGGCCGGTGCTGCGGTATTTGACTGCTAGCCCATAAGCCTCGCCGGCATGGCCGCCGTTGGCCAGGTCCTGGTTGTAGGCGACGTTAAACAGCACGATGCGGCCCTTGACTTCGGCGGTACGCGCCTGCAGTTCATCAAAGCTGTTGATGACCAGCACCGGCGCCGTGATGCCCGCCGCTGGCGTTGCCGATGAATTGCCCAATGCGGTCAGCACTATTTTTTGCGTGATGCCCGCCGGGCGCCCCGCATATTCCACCAACTCTGCAGTTTCGGCGCCGCGCACCCAGTGCGGTACCTTGACCGGCTGCAGGCTGACTTGCGCCCCTATGTTTTTCATCGCTGCGGCGACTTGCGTGACCGCCGCAGCCGCACCGGGAGAGCCGGACAAGCGTGGGCCGATGCGGTCCGTCAGGTCTTCCAGCCGCTGGTAGGCCCAGTCGCTGCTCATTGCCGCGGCGCGGATTTTTTCCAGGGTTGCCGCATCGTTGGATGCTTTGCCGCTTTCCGCAGCGAAGGCTGCCATACCGGTAGCGGTGCCGGCTGCAAGCAGGCAGCCGAGGAGTGTGGCGCGGCGGAGTTGCCTGAGTGAAGTGATGGCGAAGTTTTTTGTCATTGTCTGCCTGTTAAAGATGGAACTCTCTTTTTGGAGTGGCAGCAATGATATCCCAGCCGGGGCAAATTTGCCCAAAGGAAAGTTTAAAGGAGGTAACTCAATCAGGCGCTAAAGGTCAGCCAGTAAATCACGGCTTCGTTGAATGCGTGCGCCTGTTCCTTCATCACCCAGTGGCCGGAATCTATGCCCAGCACTTCCGAGCCCGGATGCGTAGCCAGTTCCAGCAGCCAGTGTTGAGAATGGAACATGAAAGGCTTGTGCTTGCCGTACACGTACAGCATGGGGCAGGCCGGTTTGAACAATATTGTGTCCTTATAGCCGCCGTGGGCGCCGGCCCACAGGATGTAATACGGATAGCTCATGCGCGAACTGATGGTGCCGGGCTTGCCGGGCGCTTTTGCGATGCGCGCCATCGCGCGCGTCATCGCATCGCCTATGCTGCCGCCTATGCGCCAGGCTGCGGCCAGCCATACCTGATAGCTGAATATCATCAGCCTGGCTTTGATACCCGGTGCGTAATTTTCGGAATCGACGTCGCCGATATCCACGCCGACTATCCTGGACACCATCACCGGATGCCGCATATAAAACTGGTAGCCGAACACGCAGCCCCAGTCGTGCAGCATCAATGTCACTTTCTGGTCATGGCTGACGCGGTCGATAATGCGCCTGAAAATTTCCACGGTTTCATCCAGCGAATAGGCGCGGCGCGGCTTGCTTATGTCGAAGCCCGGCAGTGTGAAGCGCACGCAGCGGTGGCGCGCCTTCAGTGCAGCGACCTGTTCGTCCCACAGCCTGTAGGTGTCGGGCCAGCCGTGCACCATCACGATGGTGTCGTGGCCGTGGCCTTCGACATAGACGTCGACGCCGTCTACCTGCAGGTGTTGCCTGTCCGATGCGTGAACCATATGTGGGCTCCGGGTTGCTGTTGTTGCAAGTGTAACCCGATTAGCCCGGCCTGATCGCCTGGATGGGTATTCCTGTTGCTGCCGGGTGGGTTTTTAGTGCGCTTTGAGCCTGCGCATCAGCGCATCGACTTCCATCGCGGACGCCAGCGCGGCGACGCTGGCGTCGGGAGCCAGGTCTTCATCATCGTCGGCGAACTCTTCCGCAAGATTGCGCCAGCCCTTGCTGGCGGCAAAGTCGTTGAAAGATTCCGGCGCTTGCAGCACGATCAGCTTGTCTTCCTGCAGGCCGGCATCGGCCAGTCCAAAGTCGGGGCCGCGGTAGCCCAGCGCATGCAGCCGGCCTAAAATCCTGCCTATCAATACCTGGTCCTGATGCAGGGGATCGTCTTCGAAACTGGAGACAAAATCCACATACACGTCAATCATGCCGTAGCCTTCATCAAAGATGCGTATCCCCTTGATGTCGCGCACGTGACCGGAGGAGTCCTGCACGCTGAACGGACCGCTGAGCTGGATATCAGTTTGATTGTTCATGAGAAATAATATACCCCCAATTCCGGATGCTTGCACTTTCTGCGTCGAAATTTTGTTGTTGTAATTTCCCAAATCTCCATTAAATCATTTTTCATTCGTTTATCCGTACGCTGGCGCGCATAGATGAAGCCGCATCCATGCTTCAATCCCAGAGTCATTTTTATCTGACGGGCCAGGTCTTGGCTAAAACTTCTGCATTTGAACGGACAACATGATTTCTGATCCACTCTGGTTTTTACTGGTCGGCGGTTTGCTGCTTTTCATGGGGCTGACCTCATCCCGGCTGAAGCTGTTGCCGGTCACCCCGGCCATCATTTATCTTGCAGCAGGTTTGCTGGTGGGGCCGACGGTGCTGAACCTGTTCCATTTCAACCCCTTGAAGGAATCGGCATTGCTGGAAGTGCTGACCGAGGTTGCGGTGCTGATATCACTGTTTTCTGCCGGCGTGAAAATGCCGGTGCCTTTCAATATCACGCGCTGGCGGACTCCAGTGTTGCTGGCGACAGTCTCCATGACGGCCAGCGTCGCGCTGGTGGCATTCTTTGCATACTATGTGTTCGGCTTGCCGCCAGGCGCCTGCGTCTTGCTGGGGGCAATAGTCGCGCCTACCGACCCGGTATTGGCAACCGATGTACAGATACGCCACCCGGGCGACCCTGACCAGTTGCGCTTCACCCTGACCTGCGAAGCCGGCATGAACGACGGCAGCGCCTTTCCGTTCGTGATGCTGGGCATGGGTATGCTGGGACCGCCGGGCGTCGGGGAGACCGGGATGCGCTGGGTCTCGCTGGACGTCGTATGGGCGACGGCGGCGGGCATCCTGCTCGGCATAGTGGCGGGCGTATTGCTGGCGCAGCTAATCTGGAAAATCCGCGGCCGGCAAAGGGACAGGGATCTGATGGACGATTTCCTGGGACTGGGCCTGATCGGCGTGGTGTACGGCCTCAGTGTGCTGGTTAATGCCTGGGGTTTCCTCGCCGTCTTCTTTGCTGCGGTCGCCTTGCATCAAACCGAATTGAAATTGGCTGGAGCCGTCAGGTACAAACAGGACAGGCCCAAACCCATGCCGGCCTTCGATCCGGCAGCGCCGCAGGGCGGGCCGGCCCCGCCGGATGCGGTCGTGGAGCCGGCTGCCGAACCGCCGGAAACCGTCAGCGAGGGTTCGCTGGTGTTCAAGGAGCACCTGGAGCGCTTGTCCGAAGTGATACTGATCCTGCTGGTGGGCGGTATGCTGTTTATCGATTCCTGGAGCTGGCGCGCAGTGGGCTTCGCGTTGTTCCTGTTCCTGGTGGCGCGTCCGGCCAGCGTGATGCTGGGCATGCTGGGCAGCGGCGCATCGTGGCGCATGCGCGGCATGACGGGCTGGTTCGGCGTACGCGGCATAGGCTCGCTGTATTACCTGATGTACGCAATACAGCATGGCCTGCCGGAGCCGCTGGCGCTGCAGTTCATACAATTGACGCTGATCGTGATTACCCTGTCGATTGTGGTACACGGCATCAGCGTCAAGCCGCTGATGAATCTCGTCTGGCGGCGCAGGCGCCGGCCGGAAAAGATAGCGCAGTAATGGAAGCCGAAATTGAAGCAGTAACTAGCTGAAATCGGTTGCAGCGACAAAAGCCGCGACCAGCGTTTCCAGGCCCTGCTGGTCTTCTTCGCCGAAACGGTTCAGGCTGGGACTGTCTATATCGAACACGCCGTACAGTTCGCCGTCCTTGATGACGGGAATCACGATCTCTGCATTGGACGCGGAGTCGCAGGCGATATGTCCGGGGAAAGCGTGCACGTCGGCGACCAGGATGGTGCGGCGTTCTGCCGCCGAGGTGCCGCATACGCCGCGGCCGAACGGAATGCGGGCGCAGGCAACCTTGCCCTGGAAGGGGCCGACCAGCAATTCCCGGGCCGCGCCGCCGGCTTTCTTCGCCGGCCTGGCCAGGTAGAAACCGGCCCAGTTCAGGTCGGCAATCGTATCGTAAATGAAGGCGGAGAACTGCGCCGCATTGGCGACCAGGTCGCGCTCATCTTCAAGGATGCTGGCGATTTGGCGGGCAAGCAGCGGATAGTCAGGTTTAATACTGGCGACAGATGTTGTGAACATGATGTAATATGGCTAATGTTTGTGAGTAAAAATACAATATTATGCGTATCGTATTCAGGGCTTTTATCCATTATATCGCTGTGTCTTCTTTATCGCTTTCGGTATTGCTGTGAGGTAAGTAGATGTTACAGCGATTGACACTGTCATCGCGGGGAACGATATTGGCAGCATGGATGAGAATTAATCTCAAGAAAAAATGGCCGGAACCGGGGATGGCTTCGGTGCTTTTTAGGTGATTTCCCACTTGGATAGTAGGCCAAGTCTTACAGAGTCCGAATGCGCTTGAACCTATTATTCCAATATGAAAATTGCTTCCGAGGAAATGGCGCCGCGCGCCTGCCGCGCAATGACCAAAAATTAATGCCTGACATTGTATCGACTATGAGTATGGTCTAAATTTAAATATTGATATTGTGCGATTGCGGTGCGTGCCCGCCGTCGGCACGCCTGGGCGAAGCCGGGTTTTTACTACAATTTTTTCTAATGGGACATGGTTAATAGCGAAGACATTTTGAGAGCACGCATCCTTGTCGTCGATGATAGTCTCGACAATGTGGAAGTGCTGTCCATGCTGTTAAATGCAATGGGCTATATGGATGTGGACGGGACCTCGGATCCCGCGGCGGTGTGCGGCTTGCATTTGCAAAATGACTACGACCTGATCTTGCTGGACATGCAGATGCCGGGTATCAGCGGTTTCCAGGTCATGGATCAAATAAAGCGCCACGGCAATGAAGACTACCTGCCGGTGCTGGCCATTACCGGCAATAGCGACTTGAAAATCCGTTCGCTGGAAGCAGGCGCCAGGGATTTCATCGCCAAGCCCTTCGATTCGCTGGAGCTGGAAAAGCGCATCCATAACATGCTGGAAGTACGCTTGCTGTACAAGCAGGTTACAGCGCACAGCAAGGCGCAGGAGGCGCTGGCGCTGCAGGACGTACTGACCGGTCTGCCTAACCGGCGCCTGTTGAACGACAGGCTGGATACCGCGATCAAGCATGCCAGCCGCAATGAGCTTTCAGTCGGGGTGCTATACCTGGATCTGGATGGCTTCAAGCAAGTCAACGATAGTTTCGGCCATGATTGTGGCGACAAGCTGCTGAAGATAGTCGCCGACCGCTTGTTGTCGACCTCGCGGCAGGAAGACACTATCGCCCGCATAGGCGGCGACGAGTTCGTCATCGTGCTGGCGCAGATCAACCGGGCCAGCGATGTGCACAGGCTGGCGTCGGACGTAGTGCGCGCCATTGCCGATCCCTGCATCATCGACGGCCATATGGTCAAGGTGACCGCCAGCATAGGCATCAGTTTTTATCCGCACAATGCAATCGCGGCAGAAGACCTGATCAATTACGCCGACAAGGCGCTGTATGAGGCCAAGCGCTGCGGCAAGAACCAGTATCTGGTGGCAGGGCCGGCTTGCAGCAAGGATGTGTGCGCCAACGACGCGCCCGGCATGACCGTGGTATCCGCCAGCTGGGTCAGCCGCTTATAGGCGGCCCCGATCACCACATCATTCCCCACTCCATCCTTACCAGCGCTTGCGCGTAGTCCCGAACCGCAAACCCAGGTGCGCCTTGCGCCGCCGCAAATATTTACCGTGCAGGTAGCGCGCCCTCAGCCTTTCGTTGGTCAGCACCAGGCCTACCGTTTCCCCTATCACCAGCACGATGCCGAATACCGGCAGCACCAGCATCAGCCCGGCTATGCCGGCGACTGCGCCGCCGATAAAGATCATCACGACCGAGATCAATGGATGTATGCGCAGGCTCTTGCCTATGGTCATCGGCATATACAGGAAATCGTCCAGCAGCCGTAACACGATAAACAGGCCGGCGGCCCAGTAGGCCATCGACGGATCGGCGGGGAAGGCAGATGCCGCCACCGTCACCACGATGAAACCGCCGACGATGGAGCCGATATACGGCACCCAGGCCAGCACCGCCGACAGCAGGCCCAGCGCTAGCGGGGCCGGCATGCCTATCACCCACAGGCCTATCGCCAGCGTGGCGGTATCCAGCACGGTCAGCTGTATCAGGCCGCGGAAGTAGGCCAGCGCAGCGCGGTCCACTTCGTGCAGCAGTTGCAGCGTGGTCTCAAAAAAAGCATTCGGCACCGAGCGGCTCAGGAATACCTTGAAGCGCTGGCCGTCCTTCAGGAAAAAGAAAGCCAGCAGCGGCACCAGCAATAGCGCCGGAGCCCAGGTGGCCACGCCGATCAGCATCGGCTCGACCAGTTCCGAGATGGCGCCGGCCGCATGGCCGAAACGCCCGCCCAGTGTCCTGGACAAGTGCGCCTGCGCCAGCACACTGAAATGCTCTTCCAGTGCGATCACGGTGCTCAGCGCCAGCGACACTGCGCCATTCACATAATGCCCTATCAGGATCTGGCTATTCGACAGGCGCAAAAGGACCCTGGGCAGGAACAGGATAACGGCGACGAAGCCGAGAGTGACAAAGCCGATGATCACGGCCAGCGCCGCCCGTTCGCGGCGGAAGCCGAAAAACATCAGCCTTTCCATGAATGGAAACAATAAATAATACAAAATCAGCGCCAGCAAGAACGGCGTCACCAGCCACAGCAATTTCTGGAACAGGAACAACAGCAGGCAGGTGGCCGCAATCACGCTCAACAATACAAAGGGGCCGGATGCATGGTTGGAACGCGCATACTGGTTGATGTCGAAATCGCTTTTCTCGTCGTCCCTGGCATCGTCCTGGCCGCCGTCCAGGCTATTGTCCAGCATGGCAATTTCTGCATTCCAGTCCGGTTTCCCGACGGCTGCCTGCTGCGCGCCGGTGATCGTATGTTCTTCGCTCATACAGGGGTTCTTTTATACATGCAGGGTGGCGCCGGTGCGCATTGCGGTTTGCCTGACGATATGGGCCAGATGGCGCGCCATCTGGAGCAGGACTTTGGAAGAGAGCACAATATGGGTATCGGCCAGTGCCGCCAGGTCGGCGCGGAACATGACCACCAGTTTGCAGTCTTCCGCCGCGCGCGCCACGGCGGAACGAGGTGCATTGTCCAGCAGCGCCAGTTCGCCGAAAAAATCCCCGGGCTGCAATCGGACGATTTCTTCTTCCACGCCATTCGTCCGGCGCGACACCGATACCGCTCCCGACAGCACGATGTAGATCGCCTGGCTGTCTTCGCCGACGTCGAAAATCAGCTCGTCCTTCACATAGTCCCTTTCGTGCAGCATCGCATCGATGGTGCTGAATTCGCGCCGTGTCAGCGTTTCAAACAGCATGACCGAGCCAAGTTGCTCGTAGCGCAAGGTGATATGGGGTTGGAAGAAAGGAAATTTGGACATGGAACTCGAGTAGGCAGGCGTAAGACGATATACGATTCAGGAAAGGCTAAGAAAATGCGGTGCAGCGAACATTTTTGCAGATTATCCGACACATTGCAGGATCTGCGGCATTCCGGCGCAAATATTTTCTTGTAGCATCACGGTGGCTGGATCTCAGCCCTTTGCCGCAAATGCGACAAATTCACCTTGCAGGCGCCCGGCGGGCTGGCCGTTGAACTCCAGCACCGAACTGACCGTGATGCGGGCGCGACCTTTGCGCTGCAGCGTGCGCATGAAGGCTAGCCAGTCTTTTTCCTGTACCTGGGAGCGAGCGGTGAATGCGCCGCTGATCGGCAATTCGTATTCCATCGTATTGCGCTGTATGACCAGCTCATTCCGGATGCCGGCCTGTTTCAGGCGCACTTGCACCAGCGACCACGCCGCCAGGATGGCGACCGCGGATGCGCTGCCGCCGAACACGGTTTCCTGGTGATTGATATTCGGCCCCAGCGGCGCCGACAGGAGGATGCTGTCCTGCCCGGCACTGCTTACTTCCACCTGCATCGCCTGGGACAAGGGGATGTGTTCGTACAGATATTGCTGGAGATCGCTTGCTTTCACGCCTGGCCTTCGAATTTTACCGGTTCGTTGCCGTGGTGTTTGGACCTGACAACGACAGTGCCGGCCAGTTTGTCATGCCAGCCCTGTTTTTTCTTGTCAAACAGGACCCAAAAAAATCCCAGGCACAGCGGAATCGTGGAAATGATATAGCCGATATAGCGGATGACGTGTTGCATTGTGCTGGCCGGTTGCCCGGTCTTGGCATCGACTATCCTGGCACCGATGGCCATTTTCCCTGGAGTCGCGCTTTTCAGTATCCAGAAAGCCAGCACGATGACGGCCGGCAGGATATAGCTGAAAAATATATTTCTCCAGCCGCTTAATACCACGCCGCTGGCCATTTCGTCGATGCCGTACAAAGCGAACAGCACCGCGATCAGGAAAACACTGAGCAGGACGGTATCGATGACGCTGGCCCACAGGCGCGGGCCGAATCCTACATATTCCAGTTCTGTTGCATCCATCAGTTATCCCGAAAAAAGTCGCCGTCCCATTGGCGGCAAGGCATTATATTACCTTAGCCGCGATATCGAGGGAGTGGGGCGATTTGCCGAATGCTGGATTGTCCGGCTCAGTATGATGAGTTGCGCAGTGTGTCGCGGTTTACTGCGGAGCGGCAGCCACCGAATTGCCTCCGCCTGTCTTGGCGGACTGCAAGGCCAGGCTGGCGCTGCGCAGCAAATCCTCGAAGCTTCTCTTATGCTCCGTCACCGTCACTACACCCAGGCTGGCGGTGACTTTGACCGACAAGGGGCCGATATGGATCAGGATGGCGGCGACCTTGCGGCGCACTTTTTCAGCCACCACCATTGCCGCGGCCAGTGTCGTCGATGGCAGGATCAGCGCAAACTCTTCACCGCCGAGGCGGCCTATCACGTCGGTCGACCGGGTGGCGTCGCGGCAGCATTGCGCCACCGCGCACAGCACCATGTCGCCGGCATCGTGGCCGTAGTCGGAGATGACCTGGCTGAAATGATCCAGGTTCAGCACCACGACCGATAGCGGTTGCGTGTAGCGCTTGGCGCGCGCCACTTCGTTTTCTCCGCAGATGTTCAGGAAGCGGCGATTATTGAGTTTGGTCAGGTCGTCGATATGGACGATTTCTTCCAGTTTTTCCACCGCGTGGATCAGCGAGCTCTGGTCGGAGTAGGTGAGCATGCGGCCGCCCTTGGGCAAGGGCACGCATTCGAATTTCAATACCCTGTCGTCGGACAGGGTCAGCAGCCTGGGGCCGTCATGGCCGGCCCTGACCTGGGCGATGCGGCCGGCCACATAGCTGTCCAGATGCTGGGGGGCGACAGGATAGGCGCCGGTGCGCGATCCGTGATGCATCAGGGTCTCGAAGGTGTAGGCCTCGCCTTCCGCGCAGTCGGGCAGGGCCCACATTTGCCGGAAGGCACGGTTGATGAAGCGGGCTTGCAATTCCTCATCCAGCAGGACTATGCCGTATTCCACAAGATCAAGCGCATCGCGTAAATTTTCCAGCCAATTTTCCATTTTATTTTTTATAGCTATGTTGAAAAATCCATTTATCCGTCGGCCTGGGGCAGGCGCCGCGGAACAGGGATGCCGCCGGGAGCCGGCCGACTTTCACGCCGGCGGCTCCAGGCAGACTGAGCAAGCTGTATATTACTACTGCGCCTTGCAATCAGGTAGAAGAGTTTGGAAGCGGACCCGGCCCGGGCCCTTATGGCCTGGCCAATGCGACAGGTTTGCTGCCGCCACCGTTTCCTTTCAGGTGGGCATCCAGGAACTCCAGTATCTTGCGATTGGCTTCGATCTGGTTTTTCTTCTTGGAAAAACCATGGCCTTCATCGGCAAACACCACATACTCGACCGGCACGCCATTCTTTTTCACCGCATCGACGATCTCGTCGCTTTCCGGTTTGATCACGCGCGGGTCGTTGGCCCCCTGGATCACCATCAGCGGTGCGCGGATTTCTTTGGCATGGAACAGCGGCGAGGTCGCGATCAGGAAATCCTTGTCGGCAACGGGATCGCCTATTTCTTCATACAATGCCTTGCGGAAGGATTCCCAGTACGGCGGTATGCTTTCCAGCGTGCGCAGCCAGTTGCTGACGCCAAAGATGTCTATCCCTACCTTGAAGGCTTCGGGACGGAAGGCGAGCGCGGCCAGCGTCATATAGCCGCCGTAGCTGCCGCCCATGATGCCTATGCGGTCAGGATCGATATAGCCCAGGCTGGCCAGGTAGGTTTTGGCTTCCACGCAATCCCATAGCGGTTCGCGGCCATGCTTGCGGTCATCGGCGGTATAAAAAGTCTTGCCGTAGCCGCTGCTGCCGCGGTTATTGATGCCCAGTACCGCGTAGCCGTGATTCACCAGGTATTGGATCTGGGCGCTATAACCGCGCTTGGTCTGCCCGCCCGGGCCGCCATGTACATACACCAGCGCCGGCACCTTGGCACCGGCGGCAGCGCCATGCGGTTTGTAATAAATGGACGGCACTACCATGCCGTCAAAGGATTTGAAGCGTACTACCTGTGCATCGACCAGGTCGGCCGGATCGATTTCCTTGTTCAGGCTTTGCGTCAACTGCTTCACTTGCCTGCTCTTGAAATCGTACACGAACAAATTGCTGGGGGACTGGTCGCCATTGACGTAGAAGGCCATGCGGCTACCCTTGCCGGAGAAGCGCAGGCCGCGTATCTCGCCTTTCGGCAGTTTCGGCAATTTGACCGTTTCTTCATTCTGGCCTTCCACCAGCCGGATCGCGGTGCTGCCGTCTTCATTGACGCCAGTGACGCGGAAGCGCCCGTCCTTGGAGTAGTAGGTGAACACGATATCCCAGTCGGCCTTTTCCACGTCCTTGAAATTGCCGCTGGCCAGCTCATAGCTGCGCAGCGCGGCGAATTCGCCGTTTTCGTTGGTGGTGAATAGCAGGCGCTGCGATTTGGGATCGAAAGTCGCGGCTGAATAGCTGATCGAGCCCATGTGCGGCGTCAGGTGTTTTAGCACCTTGTTGTTGACGTCGTACAGATAGATATTGCTGTCTGCGGTCGTGTTCGGTTTGTCCAGCGCTATCCAGCGCTGGTCGCGGCTGATGCCGGCGACTTCGTAGCCCGCCTCATTTTTAAACACCAGTTCGCGCGCATAGTCTTTTGCGCTGTAGCGGTACAGGTCGAAATATTTCGGATCGCGCTCGTTGGTGGTGGCAAAGAAAGCCATGCCGTCCTCCGACCATTCCATGAAATTGGCTTTCAGTTTTTCGCCTGGCGTGATGTCTTTTTCGCTGCCGTCTTCATTGCGCACATACAGGTGATTGTTTTCATCGCCGCCCTTGTCATGCGTGAACATGATACGGTCATCATGCGGGAAGAAGCCGACCGCAAAGGTGCTTTCGGTGGTGGACTTGGTCAGCTGCTCGGGTTTGCCGCCGGCGACAGGTATCGCAAAGGCATTTGAAACCATCCGGCCAGTTGCCCTGTATCCAGTTCATCATATAGCCCCCATAGGAGGCGCCCAACGCGCAGCTGCGTTCGCGGTCCAGCCATGGAAATTTCCTGGCCGCCGCTTCCAACCCCTTTTTCAAGTCTTCCAGCGGCTTGCCGCCCCAGTCGCCGCTGATGGAATCGGTGAATGCCTGGCCATAGCCGGTCGATCCATGGAAATCGATGAACACGGAGGCATAGCCGGCGCCGGCATAGGTTTGCGGATTCCAGCGATAGCCCCATTCATTGCCGAAACTGCCCTGCGGGCCGCCGTGCACCAGGAAAGCCACCGGATATTTGACGCCCGGCCTGGCGTTCCACGGTTTCATCACATAACCGTATACGGTTTCGCCATTGGCGCCGGCAAAAGAAAATTGCTCGTATTCGCCGAAGCGGACAGCAGCCAGCGCCTGCTCGTTCAGGTGCGTCAGTTGCAGCATGCGCGCCGGCTTGCCGGAAGCCGGCTCCAGCCTGAACAATTGCGCGCCGGATGCCAGATTGGACAAAGAAACCAGCAGCGTCTTGCCCTGCATGTCGTAGCCGCCAACCCAGCCCTTGTCGGTCAGCGGGGCCACCTTGCCGTCGGCAACAGCGATAGAAAACAGCTTGTGCTGCCCCAGCTCATCGGCGCTGGCCAGCAGGCTCTTGCCATCCGGCGCCCAGATAAAGTCGGCGACCGAGCGGTCCCAATTGTCCGCCAATATGCGTTTCTTGCCGCTGGCAACATCCATCAGCACCAGATGGAAACGGTCTGCCTCAAAACCGGGCCGCGTCATCGCCAGGTAGGCCAGTGTGCGGCCGTCCGGCGAGTATATCGCGCGGGTATCCCAGGCCGGATTATCCACGGTCAGGTTGCGCGGCGGCTGGCCGCCCGCTGCGGGTACCTGGTAGATATCGAAATTGGTGGACCATGGCTCCGTCTTGCCGGCAATCCGGACCGAGAACACGATATTGGCGCCGTCAGGGCTGAAACGGTATTCCTCGTGATCGCCGTAGGGCTTGGACGGCACGTCGCCGTCCAGCGTGCCGCTCAGGCTGAGCGGCGCCTCGCTCAGGCGGCCGGCAGCATCCAGCTTGCCGGAGTACAGCACCGAGCGGCGGCCATCGGCCCAGGCGTCCCAGTGGCGCACGAATAATTGCTCATAGATGCGGCCGCTGGCCTTGTTTTTTGCCTGTTCATCCAGCCGGCTTTTGCTGCAGGCCAGGTCGGCGCAATCGCGGAATACCGCCATGCTCAGCGCCAGCCTGTCGCCCTTGGGCGACAGGCGGAAGTTGTCCACGTCCAGCGGCAGGTCGGTGACCCTGGAAGCTTCGCCGCCTGACAGCGGCAGGCGCCAGACCTGGGAACTGCCGGAACGCGCCGACAGGAAGAAGATTGCATCGCCGGCGGGCGACCATTCAGGATCGCTATTATTGGCTTCGCTCTGCGTCAGGCGCTGCGGCACAGCCTTGCCCGCGCTTTTTCCTTCGCGCAGGTCCAGCATCCAGATTTCGGTATGGCCGCGGTTCTTGTCCAGCTCGGTGGATCGCACCGTGTACACCACACGGTTTCCATCCGGCGACAGCACGGGATTGCCGACCCGCTCCATGCTGACCATATCTTCTACTGTAAAGCCGCGTGCAGTTGCGGTGTTGGTCACAGCGGCCGGCGCATCGGCCGCCAGCACCTGGCTCGTGACCAGTGCGGCGCCTAGCGTCAACAGACGTAATTTCATTCCTTTTTCCCCAAAAAAATGCCGACCAATGTCAGCCACCCGGCATGATATCAGGCTTGCCTCCATTCTTGATGAACGGCAAGTATTGAACGGCATGCAGTTTGCCTCCCGGCATCAGTAAAAAAAACTCAAAATATTGCCGTTTTTGAACTTTTTAACTTAATATCTTCAAACCTGCGCAAAACATCCATTCATCCACGACAAGGGGAACAATATGGGGTCACCGTTCTTGC
>Ga0207076_1055_pt2 | contig 18402 bp, 16 predicted proteins | sample Alteio_BWMinHeat_62_FD_153568 | JGI IMG/M metagenome (GOLD analysis project Ga0207076, IMG submission 153568) | Enriched cells from forest soil in Barre Woods Harvard Forest LTER site, Petersham, Massachusetts, United States -... | ecosystem: Environmental > Terrestrial > Soil > Temperate forest >... | reverse complement strand
CTTACATTTTACCGAGCATTTAGCCGGGCCAGACTTTAATTCGCATGAAAGCAATCATTTTCATGGTATAAAGCAAGCCGGTGACATTTTGTAACAGGCAAATAATACGAATGAAACGCGGTTTTTATACCATCATGGCGGCGCAGTTTTTTTCATCGCTGGCCGATAATGCGCTCCTGATTGCAGCGATGGCTTTACTGGCCACCATGAAGTCACCGCAGTGGATGACTCCATTGCTGAAATTATTCTTCGGACTTTCCTATGTATTGCTGGCGGCCTTTGTCGGCGCGTTTGCAGACTCCCTGCCAAAAGGGAAGGTCATGTTCATCACCAACCTGATCAAGGTCTTCGGTTGTGCGCTGATGTTCTTCAATGTGCACCCTCTGCTCGCCTATGCGGTGGTCGGTTTTGGCGCTGCAGCATATTCCCCCGCCAAATACGGCATCCTGACTGAGTTGCTCCCCCCGGAAAAACTGGTGGCCGCCAACGGCTGGATAGAAGGCCTGACGGTATCCTCCATCATCCTGGGCACCGTCCTGGGCGGCATGCTGATCAACCCTACGGTTGCTGCAATGCTGCTGAGATTTGATCTGCCGATGATAGACCTGGGCATAGAAACGCCAACCGAAGCCGCGCTGTGCGTCATCACGACATTATATGCACTTGCAGCATTATTCAATCTGCGGATACCTGATACCGGCGCCAGATACGCCCATCAGGAACATAGCCCGATCAAGCTGGTCGCCGATTTTGCCGGCTGCTGCTCAGTGTTATGGAAAGACAAGCTGGGACAAATTTCGCTCGGCGTCACCACCCTGTTCTGGGGCACCGGCGCCACCTTGCAATTCATCGTATTGAAATGGGCCGAGAAATCCCTGAACATGCCGCTGGACCGCGCCGCCATCCTGCAAGGCGTGGTGGCGGTAGGCATCGCCTTGGGAGCGGTCGGCGCCGCGCAATTCATCCCCTTGAAAAAATCCTTGTCGGTGATGCCGTTGGGCATTGCGATGGGACTGGTGGTCATGATCATGACGATAGTCAGCAGCGTCTGGGTCGCTTATCCGCTATTGATACTGATAGGCGTGCTCGGCGGCTTCTTTGTCGTGCCGATGAATGCGCTATTGCAGCATCGCGGCCACGTGCTGATGAGCGCAGGCCATTCGATCGCAGTGCAGAATTTCAATGAAAACCTGTCGGTGCTGTCGATGTTGGCCCTGTATGCGCTGATGGTGTCGCTGAACCTGAACATCAACGTCGTGATCATCCTGTTCGGACTGTTCGTGTCCGGCACCATGTATATGGTCATGCTGAAGCACAAGGCCAACCAGCGCGAACATGATTCGCTGGCATTGATCGGCGGGCATACGGATTGAAAATCCTTGTGCCTGTGGTTCGACTCTGGCCTGGGCCACCAAGAGCAGTGTCAAACAGAACGCCAACCCATGCATGCATGGGTTGGCGTTTTTGTTTGTGATACAGACAGTCTTTGTGCTCGGTCCATTTCCGGCCCGTCCCCTGCATAAGCAAATCGCCTTCGCTCGCCCAATTACGCCCACTGTTTCGCTACGGCTCAAGGTAACCCGAGTGCCGAACGCGGGTGGATGTCACAAAGGTTTATAGTCAATGCCCTACGTCGGTCGCCGCCGCATAGCGATGTTGCCCCGAGCGCGACATCTGCACCAGCAAGACCAATGCTCCCAGACCAGCAACTCCGGCGCCGGCCAGTCCAACGAATGAGATGCCCACCGCGCCGATCGTCGTGGCACCCAGCAGCGAACCCAATGCGATACCCGAATTGAATCCAGCGATATTCAGGCCGGCAGCGACCCCATGGGCGGTCTCATTCCGCGAATAGGCGCGACGTGACCTACTTCCTGGCCGCTTTCCGTTCGCCAGCACCAAGTTCGCCCGAACGCTGCTGTCCAATCCACTCGACCAACGCGCGCAATCCCGCGGGCAGATGGCGGCGCCCAGGATAGTACAGACAGAGTTCATCCAAGGGCTGAGTCCAATCCGTGAGCACGCGCAACAGCTTACCTGCCGCAAGATCGGCGGCTACATGCCACTCGGCGAGGTAGGCGACTCCCAGTCCTGCCCGCGCTGCCTCGAGCATCAGTGTCGGCTCATCTAGCGTCACGACACCTTTGACGTCAACTCGCTGCGTTTTGCCTTTTTGGGTGAACTCCCATCGGTCGATGGCGCCGCTGGGCGCCCGCGCTCGGATGCAGGCGTGGACAGCGAGATCGGCCGGTTTCAAAGGGATTCGACGGTCCTTGAAATAAGCAGGACTGCCGACAATCGCATAGCGCAGTCGGTTCCCAAACGGTACTGCAATCATGTCCTGCGGGATACTTCCATTCATCCTGATGCCAGCGTCGAAGCCGCCGGCCACAATGTCGACCAGGTGGCCTTCCGTAACAATATCCAATGCCATCTCGGGGTATTGCCGCAAGAAGGCCATGAGCACCGGCATCACCTGCTTCGCTGCGCCAAGCGAGGTATTGATCCGCAGTGTACCCGCCGGCGTTTCCCGTAGATTTCCCGCCCGTTCCATGGCCCCGCGTATCGTTGCCAAAGCGGGTGCAATGCTCTCGATAAATTCGGCACCTGCCGTCGACAGCGAGACGCTCCTTGTCGTGCGGTTGAACAGACGAACGCCGAGGCTCGCTTCAAGCGCCGCAACGGTATGGCTCAGTGCCGAGGTCGAAAGGTCCAGTTCAGTCGCTGCGGCTCTGAAGCTACGGTGCCTTGCAACTGCGAGTACGGCTTCGAGCTCTCCCATTCTGGATATCTTCATTATCCCAAATTTTTCAATAGTGCATGCTAGATTATACGTCTAGTCAGATCAATTTCAACGCCTTATATTACCGCCTATGGATTACGACATTTTCACTGAGGAGGAATTTGATGATCACGACGAATAAGGTAAGAATCTTTAACCAAACCTATATCAACGGACAGTTTGTAGCCCCGCATGGCAAACAGGTGATCGACCTGATCAACCCGACCGACAACGAAGTGATCGGTAAGGTTACCATGGCCGACGAGATCGATACTCGCAGCGCCATCGCTGCGGCCAAGCAAGCCTTCAAGTCCTTTTCGCAAACGAGCAAGGAGGAGCGTATGGACTACCTTCAGCGCCTGCACGAATCTGTCTCCAAACGCATGGCGGATTTGATTGACGCAACGATATTGGAGTACGGTGCCCCGCAGGACCGCGCGAAGGGTTCAAACACACTCGCAGCCAATATCTTCCTGCATTTCAAGGATGTCCTCGCCGACTTCGACTTGGTCAAGATGGCTGGCCGGTCGGAGGTCGTGCTCGAACCGGTGGGCGTCGTGGGAATTTTCACCCCATGGAATTCGAGCGCCGGATCGATTGCGATCAAAGTGGCGCCTGCAATCGCTGCCGGTTGCACCGTCGTAATCAAACCGAGCGAAATGAGCGCCATGCAGACGCAGGTCTTGATGGAGGCCTTTCACGAAGCGGGCCTGCCGCCTGGCGTCGTCAATTTTGTTACCGGCCTCGGTGAGATCGTCGGCACGGAACTGACGAGCAACCCCGACGTCCACAAAATCGCGTTCACCGGTTCGACGCAGATCGGGAAGCTCGTCGGCAGGAATGCACTGGAAACAATGAAACGCTTCACACTAGAGCTTGGTGGCAAGTCCCCAAATATCGTCCTGGACGATGCGGATTTCACGAAGGCCATCCCGATGGCGGTAAGTGCCGCCTACCTAAACAACGGCCAGGCATGCATCGCGGCATCGCGTCTGTTCGTCCCCGAACCACGCCTTGCTGAAGTAAAGGAACTGATCAAGGCTACCGTTGCAAAAATCAAGGTCGGTGACCCGAACGACCCGTCGGTGACAATTGGGCCATTGGCGAGTCGCAAACAGTACTTGCGCGTTCAAGAATACATTCGCTCCGGCATCGAGGAAGGCGCGGAACTGCTCGTCGGCGGCGAAGGTCCGCCACAAGGTCTTGATCGAGGCAACTTTGTCAGGCCGACCGTATTTGCCGAAGTCAAGCCGAAGATGCGGATCTCGCGGGAAGAAATCTTTGGGCCGGTGCTGTCGGTGCTCACGTACAAGAGCGAGGCCGAAGCGATCGAAATGGCGAACGATTCCGACTTCGGACTCATGGCATACGTGAGTTCCAGCAATGTGGAGCGGGCGTACAAGGTGGCAAGGCAGCTTCAAGCCGGACGTGTTCTTATCAACACGTTGAGCCATGACCCGTTGGCGCCGTTTGGCGGATTCAAGCAGTCCGGCATGGGGCGGGAGGGAGGCGTTTTTGGATTGCAGGAATTCTTGGAGCCCAAAGCCATCATTACGGAGTGAGGCTGAGAGAGCGGTAATAATTTACCGCTCTCGAACTTCGGCGCAACATTACATTGATCACTGAAAGATGATTGAATGTCCCACCCTCACCTAAGACCATTCAATCAATCGTGTCGCGCTGCAAATTTCCGATTGGACATTGAGCCTCGGCTGGCCGAGGCAGCAGGAAACCTGTCGAGAAACTTCTCGTGGCAAAAATAAAGTTCATTTTGCTCCAGGTGCCTCTAGATAATCGATCAAAATTAACGCCAGAAATCCAATCTTCACCAGGCGGATTGAAGAACGCTGGTCCAGTGCTGGTCGGGATTCTGGTCTTGCTGCCAGATCAGCATCGCCTAGTAAATCGTTTGGTCGGGAATGTAGCTGACGGGGCCGATTCCCGAACCAGCCAATCGGCAGTCCGCAGCAGGTTTTTTACACCGCTATTGCCCGATCATTACTTGCAGCGGATCAGCAAAGCCCCAGCACATGTCCTGAAACTATAGCGGACGGACCGTCCAAGCATTTTTCATCAGAGTTAGTCGCGATTCGCGGATTGCAAATCTTTCGCGGTGCGGTTCGGCCTTGACGCCCCTGGTGCTGATGGGATAGCCCATTGGCGAAAGGGTGGGAGCCGTCTTGAAAATCCTTGTGCCGGTGGTTCGACTCCGGCCTGGGCCACCAAGAACAGACCTCAAGAAACGCCCGCTCTTTCAAGTGGGCGCTGTAGTTTCCGGGCCTGCTGCTCATGCCGGCCGGATCAAGATGCGCTGAACGCGCTATACTTGCAGGGATCATGAAAAAAGTCCGCATCTCCGCAAACAGCAACGGTTCTTCCCTGAACGAGGGCGCATCGCGTGCGCCGGTCGCTGCCGGCCCGCGCTCCTGCCGCAATCTCGCCTGGCTTTCGTAGGCTCGGTGGGGCCCGGCCGGATCACTCCGGCCACCTTCGCCTCTCCGAGCCTCCCCCTAATTCCCGCCTACCCGCAGGCACAACCGAAAACCAGGAGAGTTAACCATGAAACCACACATCACCATATCATCGCTCGACGCTGACAGGCTCGAAGCCCTGCTCGGCGCCACGTCGCCGGGAGGCGACGCCAGCCACCAGGCACTACTCGACGAACTGGCGCGCGCGGACATCGTCGAACCGCAAGACATAAGACCCGGCGTAGTGACGATGAATTCCACCGTCCGCTTTGAAATTGGCACGCCGGACGAGCAGTTTTGCCTGACCCTGAGTTATCCCAAGGACATGGACCAGGTAGCAAACGGCATTTCCATCCTCACGCCGATAGGCACCGCGCTGCTCGGCCTGTCCGTGGGCGACACGATAGATTGGCCCCGCCCCGACGGGCAGTTGCTGAAAGTACGCCTGCTGGAAGTGCTGTATCAGCCGGAGCAGGCTGGCGAATACTTCCGCTGACGAGCGATAGCGCATGGTGGCGGGCTTAAGGGGTGCGCTTGCAAGTCGTTTCCGCCTGCCGCCCGGCTTGCTGTGATCCTCGCCCTTGGCCTGGCAGCTCAGTAGAACGCGCTGAGGATTGAAAATCCTTGTGCCGGTGGTTCGATTCCGCCTCGGGCCACCAAGAACGTACCTCACCAAACGCCAGGCCAAGCTGCCTGGCGTTTTGTTTTTTGGCTTGCATTTGTACACTAAGCCGGGTTCAAGACGGACTGCAGTTCATCTGCCTCCCGAGCAAAGCGCTCAACCAGGAAGTCTAGCAGTACGCGTAAACGTGGCGTCAAATAGCGATTGCTGTGATACAGCGCATGCAACGGCACCTCTGGACAACGCCATTCGGGAAGCAAAATCGTCAGCCGGCCCGCCCGTAGGTCCGCAGCGATGTCCCATATCGATTTTACTGCAACACCGTAACCTCGTAGCGCCCACTCGCGGGCAACCGCACCGTCATTCGTTTCGCGGGCAGCGTCGGATGGCACGGTATAGGCCTGTATTTCTTCACCACGTATGAAGCGCCATTCGTTAATCGCGCCCGGCACCGTTCCGTGAATGATGCAGCGAAAATTGTCCAGGTCACGCGGTTCCCTGGGCCTGCCGTGCCGTGCAATATAGTCCGGCGATGCACATAATACCCGCCGATTGGGGGCCAGGCGCCGCGCAATGAGGGAGCTATCGGGAAGAACGCCGAAGCGAATTGCCAAATCGATGTCATCCTGCAGCATATTGGAGAGCCCATCCGACAATATCAGCGCAAAGCTTACCTCCGGGTACCGTGTATTGAATTCATCGAGCCATTGCGCCAGCAGATTGCGGCCAAAATCCGATGTTGCTGAAATCCGCAACTTGCCGCGCACGATGTTTTGGCCGGTTTGCAGCGCGGCATGCGCATCGTCAAGTGCCTGCAGCGCCAAGCGGCAATGCTCCAGATAAAGGCGGCCTTCATCGGTAAGGCGCAACTTGCGCGTAGTGCGCTCAAACAGGCGTGTCTTTAGCGTCTCTTCAAGCTTGGCCAATCGCGCGCTTGCAGCCGCAGGCGTGAGGCCGAGCTTACGACCGGCAGCCGACAATCCTCCAAGGTTCGCAGCCTCCACGAACAGGCGAATGTCCCCAAGGTTATCCATAGATTATTCAAAATAATTTGAAAATAATTCAAATGCTACCCCAATTATCAAATGAGCGCGCTGCGCAGATAATGCACCCATCAATTTTGTTTGTGCCGAAAGCAGCCTCCCATGATTCTTGACCACGCAACCATCTACAGCCCAAACCTGGAAGCCATTCGTCATTTTTTTTGCAATGTTGCCGGCTTGACAGAAGGCGAGCGGCCACCATTTGGCGTTCGCGGCTACTGGCTTTATGCGCAGGGACGTGCAGTGATTCATCTGGTCAACTCCCGCGCTTTGGGGCTGGCCGGGCTCGCGTCGCCACGCATCGATCACGCCGCGTTCCGCATGGAAAACCTGGCCGAATGGGCGGCATTGCTTGAACGGCTGCGGGCGCATGGCATTCCATATCAGCTCACGGAAGTGCCGTTGGCGCGCGAACTGCAACTGTTCGTGGCGCTGGAGCCGGGTGTGGTCATCGAATTCGTGACGATCTTGCCTGACATGCAGGGTACGTAACTAACCACAGCAGGCTTTCGCCATTTGGCGCGCCTGAATCAATATTAAAAAACTACTAAAGGGAAATACAAATGTTCAATTATCGTGGATCGACTGCCTTGGTCACAGGGGCTTCTAAAGGAATTGGCGAGGTTTTCGCAGAACATCTTGCCGCACGCGGCATGAATCTTGTACTGGTTGCGCGCTCACTGGATGCATTAGAAAGCCTGGCAAGCCGTTTGTCTGATAAATACGGCATTCGATGCACTGCGCTCAATGCCGACCTCGCTGATCCTGTATCTGCGGACTGGATTGCCGCCGAACTCGAGCGCCGAGATATCCAGGTAGATCTGCTGGTCAATAATGCCGGTTTAGGATTAAGCGGCAATTTTCTATCGCACGAATTGACCCAGGAACAAGGCAGTATCCAGGTGAATGTGCAGACCCTGGTCTCCCTCAGCTATCTGTTTGGAAAAGGAATGAAAAATCGCCGAAAAGGCGGCATCATCAATATCGCCTCGAACGCCAGTTTCCAGCCCCTGCCGGCAATGGCTACCTATGCCGCAACCAAGGCCTTCGTCCTCCATTTCAGCGAAGCGCTCAGCTACGAACTAGCCGGCGACGGTGTACACGTGATGGCAGTGTGCCCGGGCCCGACAGCAACCAATTTTTTTGCAGGAACCACTACCAATATGTCTGCAAAGGACATGGATAGTTCAAAGTCGGTAGTTGAAAAGACGCTGGCTGCATACGATCAGGGCAAAAAAGTCGCCTACCCCACACGTTTCAGCGTGCGGCTTGGCACTTTGTTGCCAAGATTTCTGCCTCGATCGCTTGTGACGAAGATTGCTGGAGCGGCAACCAAAAACATGGGGCTTCACTAAACACATTTGGCGCCTTAGCTTGCCGGAGGGGTTCTCAAATAGGTGACAAAACCGTGCGCAAGCCTGTCTGCCAACTCCCTATCGGAGATAGATGGCTCGACATGCCATAGCGAGTGCGGATCCAGCGCAAACGTCTCTATCGAACAGGTCGCATTGAGCACCGCAAATCGCAGAGCCGGCTCGGGCGGCGTGTGGCTGATTTCATCCTGGTGCTTGAGCAAGACCTTAACCACGAGATCGACATTGGCGCGGATCATCGCCCGTGCTTCGCGGGTGAACTCCTGATCCGAGTCTGTATCGATAAAGCGGGACAAGGCGCGCAGCAAATGCGGGTGCTGCCGGTACTGGTCAAACAGCAAGCCGATCAGCTTGCCGGTCGTTGCGGCCAGGGAATCGCCCAGCAGCAGCGCTTCTAGTTGCTGGTGGTTCGCCTGGTTGCTTTGCCTGAGCGTATGCAGGAAGGCCGCCCGCAGCAAGGCGTCTTTGTCGGCGAAGCGCCGGTAGACGCTGGCAGGCGCCACCTCAGCAACGGCGGCAATGCGCGGAATGGTCGCCCCTTCCAGGCCGGATTCATCGAGGATGCTTATGGTGGCGTTGAGCAGGCGCTCGGCTGTGGCGCGGCTCCTGTCCTGGCGTGGCTGGCGGGAAGAGTTTTCGGAATTCATCCGCCTAGTATAGGCAAAAAGCTTCGATTTATGTAAAAGCAAATACGCATTTACATTTTTATAGACAAAGGCTGAAATTTATGTAAAAGTAAATACACATTTACATTTTAATGAATTTACCCGCCTTTATCCAACCAGGAGCCTGCCATGCGCTTTTTCGAGATTACGCCTGCCATCTTGCAAGCAGCTTTTATTGTGTTGATCATGTTTCTTACGATATTTGTGGAGAGCCCCAAGCTGCGTCGCCTGATACAATTCACGAGCTCAGCCGCGCGCTTGTCTGCCTTGAAGACCGGGCTAGTGCTGTGGTGGAGCTATGCGTTGCTAGCCCTTGCGCTCTCCGGCCCGACCGAGCTCTTCCAGGTACGGCGAACCAGTGCCGACATCGGGTGGCTGCTGGCCAATCCAGTACTGCATACCCTCGCGATTACTCTATTGGCTGCCTATTTTTGCCTGGCGCTCAGTCCCGCCCTGCGATGCGCACTAAACCCAAAGCTGCGCCAGAAACTGGGAAATGCAATGCGCCCGCTACGATTCGTATTGCCCGTTTCCGATGGCGAGCGGCGCCAGTGGGTACTGCTCTGTATCACCGCCGGGGTCTGCGAGGAAATCGTTTTTCGCGGCTTCTTGCTGCAGTACCTGCATGGCCAGCTAAGCGGCGGCTGGAACCTGGGCCTTACCAGCGCATGGCTGCTCAGCTCGCTCGCATTCGGCTGCGGACATTTCTACCAAGGCCCCGCCAGAATAGCGACCACGGCGCTGGCCGGATCGCTGTTCGGCCTGCTCGCCATCTTATCCGGCAGCCTGCTCTTGCCGATAGTCCTGCATATCCTGGTCGACCTGGCCGTACTGTGGATGTACCACCCCAGGCTGGATAATCCCGATATGGCAGTTCGATTGATACAGGGCTGCGCTCCTGCCGCTTGCGAAAGTTGATACGGCACAGTGAAGCGCGGCTAAATCAGCGGGCTGCGCAGCAGCCCCCTTCTCTCCGCAGCCTGCCGCATCCACCTATCCGGCACCACGACGCCGCGGCAGATTTCCTGCATCAGGTCGCCGTTCCTGCGCATGATGGCGACCATCGCCGGCGAACTGTCCTGGGCAAAATGCCGCGCCAGCGCGTCCAGCAGCAGGGGCTTGCTCATCACTTCTTCTTCCCTGGCCTGCGCCGGTGCCAGCCACTGCAGGCGTGGCAATATCATTGCGTACGGAACCGCGATTTTTTCCAGGTCGTCCATGAACCACCAGAAGCCGCGGCAGTGATTGGAGGAAATGCCGTCGACGCCATGCTCGGCATGGGCCAGGTCGCGATAGAACAGCCAGCCCTTAATCAGAGCCTGCGATTTGTAGATAGGCTCGTGCACGGCAAACTGCGCCAACGGATGCTGGGCCAGCGGCAATTGCTGCTCCAGGATCTTCTTCATCTTGGCGCCCAGCGTGTCCGCCAGATTGGGCCCCACATAGCTATACAGATCCGGCACATAGCCTGGCTGCAAGCTGCCATCTTCCGAACCCGGGTCGAACAGGTAAAACTTGGTCGCCAGTTCCCAATGCGCGAGACCGCTGCGCTGGCGCACCAGGAAATCAAACTCTCCTATCGTCTGGTTGTTGCCCTGCCTGATTTGCAAACCGTGAGCGAACAGCGTGCCCTGATGCTTCAGGTAGAAGGCCAGCAGGTTCTCGGCATAATGGCCGAGCCGGCTATGCTTGTGCAGCGCCAGTGCCTGATGCAAGGGCGCAGATTGCCGGTCCAGAGCGCTCAGCCAATTGATCAGCGCCTGCGGGTCGGCAATGGGAACGGTCGCGATCTGGCCACCCCAGACCGGCGACTTTGCCGCCAGCATGTCGGGCGAGGTCAGTATCCAGGCCAGCGCCCGCACATGCGGATCGTGCAGATGCTGCCAATATTGGTGAAACAGCGATTGAAATTCCATATCAGGCAAACTCAGACATGGCCGGCCGCCGCATTCGCGCCACCCTGTGCAGCGCTGGCACTGGACGCCAGGCACAAGTCGGCCCATGCCTTGCTTTTTTCTACAGGCTTGCGCAGCAGATAGGCCGGATGGTAGGTCACCACCAGCGGCACCCCGGCATAGCGATGCACTTTGCCTCGCAGCTGGCCGACCGCTGTCTCAGGATCCAGGCTCAACAGGGAGACTGCGGCCGTCTTGCCGAGCGCAACGATGACTCCCGGTCTGATCAGTTCTATCTGGCGTTTCAGGTAAGGCAGGCAGGCGGCGGCTTCTTGCGGCGTCGGCGGCCGGTCCTTGCCCTGGGCATCGGTAGGCCGGCATTTGACGACGTTGGCAATAAAGGTATTTTCGCCGCGCTGCATATCCAGGCCGCGCATCATATTGTCCAGCAAGTGGCCGGCGGCCCCGACAAAAGGCTCGCCCTGCAAATTCTCGTTGTATCCCGGCCCTTCGCCGACGAACAGCCATTGGGCCTTGCGATCGCCCACGCCGAACACAGTATTCGCGCGGCTTTCGCACAAGCCGCAAGCGCGGCAGGCAGCAACGCTGGATTCCAGCTCATCCCATCCCATTGCGGCTATCGCATCGGTGCGCTGCAGCGCCCTGTCCGCCAAGGCATCGTCGTTCGCTGCCGGCGCCATAGTTGCAACAATTGCGTCCGCCCGCTGCGGCGCTTCCGGTGCAGCGGCAAATGCATCTTCAAGCGTAGTGGATGCAGTTTGCCGCGGCGGCGACTGCAGCACAGGCGACTCGGGCACTGCCGGCAATGCAGGCGACTGCGGGCGGGCGGCGGGTAGAGCGAGTTGCCGCTCGTCGCGCTGCGCCGAAAAATTCTCAGGCTCGCCGGCGACAACTGCCGCCCCGGTTTCTTTCAATTGCCATAGCGGCCCCACGCGCATCTCGGCCAATATCCGGGTGCGCCTGTCCTGCTGCATATTTTTTTCGTTGGCTTGCTGATTGTTCACAATGTCATCCGCATCACGATTGCATCTTCACGGGTATTATCTTTCGCAAGATAATACGCTTTTCTCCGGCCGATTTCAGCAAAACCGTAGTGCTGATAGACCTGGATCGCCCGCGCATTCCCTACGCGCACTTCCAGCAAGATGGATTCTGCCTCCTGCTCCCGCGCATAGGTACACAGCCGGCCCATCAGCAGCCTGGATAATCCGCGGCCCTGCTGCTCGGCACAGACTGCAAGATTGAGCAAATGCACCTCGTCCACCACCAGCATCGCCAGAAAATAGCCTATCAGCTCCTGGTGCGTATCACGCAAGCCGCACATCGCGTGGCCGGCATTCAAGGAGTCGATAAAATTCCCCCTGGTCCAGGGGTGGGCGTACACCTGCTGCTCTATCTTCAGCACCGCACTTATGTCGCCCGGCGCCAGTGTACAAAAATGATAATCCGACCTGATTTCGCTCATGCTCCCCCTTTGCCAGGGTTCGCCCCTTGCTTGGCCAGCATGCGCTCTTCCGTCGTGAGTGCGATCTTGTTGCGCAAATACAGGGGCTGGGCCTGGGCCGCAGACACTGCCTTACCCGCCCGGTAGGCCGTGAGCGCCAGATGTGCGATCTGCTCTGCGTGCGGCATGCAGGGAAAGCTTAAGGTACCGGCAGGCAGTCCGTCCAGCGTCAAGCCGTTGCCGTATACCAGCGCGGCATTCGAGAAATCCACCTTGGCCAGCAATTGTGCGAACGAAGAAAGCGCCGGCTCCGCAATGACCTGCCATTCCGTGCCGTCATGGCGGTAGCGCGCCCAGTAGACCTCTTCCATCCGCGCATCCAGCACGCAGACCAGATCGGCGCCCGCCAGTTCCGGTGCGCGAGCGCGGGCGCCTTCCGCCATTGCCAATAAGCTCACAATCGGCACCACCGGCAACTCAGCCCCAAAAGCCAGGCCCTGCACGATGCCGCACGCAGTACGGACGCCGGTAAAAGCGCCGGGGCCGCAGCCGAAGCCTATCGCATCGCATTGATTCAGCGATATGCCGCCTTGTTTCAGCAGTTGCTGGATCATCGGCAGTATGCCCTGGGAATGAGTCTGGACGCCGGACAGTTCACGAAAAATAATGCCTTCATCCGTCAACAAAGCCGCCGACGCCAGTTCGGTGGAAGTTTCTATGCTTAAAATAATTGTCATGGCCGTATTTTACCGCGCCCCGGCCCTCAGAACCACGCATAGACAGCGATGAAATGTACGCTAGCGACCAGGGTAGCATGCGCCCAAATAGCCGATACAGTAAAATGCGCGATCATGAGCCAAACATCCGTCAATATTGAAGACCTGGCCCAGGTCCGGGCAGAGCTGCAGCACAAGCCCTGGCTGGTCGCCTGCCTGTGCGCTGCCTGGTGCGATACCTGCGAAAGCTATCGGGTCGCCTTCGACGCGCTGCGCAAACAGCATCCGGACAAGTGTTTCGCCTGGCTGGATATAGAAGACCAGGCGCACCTGGTCGATGAAGTCGATGTTGAAAATTTCCCCACCATCCTGATCCAGCATGGCGACGCCGTGCTGTTTTTCGGCACCATGCTGCCGGATGCCCGGCAATTGCACCGGCTCCTGTTGTCCCTGTCCGCGGCAGACGGCAAACCGTCGATGCAGGGCACGCCGCCGGACTGGAGCTTGCGCAGGCTGTTGCTGGAAACCGCTTGAATCCAGGCGCCGCTGCAGCTACACAATGACAAGCTTTGATTTACCAAGGCCCCTGCAAATGTTGCGCTAGCGACATACCGCAATAATTCCACAAAGAAATTTATTGCCCGACGCATATTTTTCTAGTAATGTCGGCAAGCTTATAAAAAATATATTATTAGTACATTGGATGCAACATCCAATTTTTCTTTGCGTCAGGATATCCCCAAAAGTTTTAAATGTGCCGCTTCAGCAGTTCAACATTGACAATTTATCTAGAATAGATCATCGTTCCTGAACTCAGCCTTGGGACGATCTGTTTGGGTGGAGCCAAGACTAAGCCGACAAAAAATGATTCTGTCCAGGAATCGCAAGCGGCAGTGGCTCTTTGTGCATACTTACGTATCACTACTACTATGATGCTTGATTATCTTCATCTAGTTGTCACAGCTCCCCAAAACAGCTTGCTGTATACCGGCAACTACGACCCGCTGCTGGTCGGCCTGTCTATTGTCGTCGCGATTTTTGCCTCTTACGCCGCCCTCCAGGTTTCCCATCACGTTACTGCCGCCGCAACCAGGGCAATCAGGCATAGCTGGCTTGCGGTCGGCGGCCTCTGCCTAGGCCTGGGCATATGGGCGATGCATTTCGTCGGCATGCTGGCCTTTACCCTGCCCTGTTCCAGCAGCTATGACTACAGTATTACGATGCTGTCGACGATTCCCGGCATTCTCGCCAGTACGCTGGCCCTGAATATCATTAGCCGCAACAAACTGAGCCGCATACGGCTTGCCACCGGCGGCCTGCTGCTTGGTTCCGGCATCGGCGCCATGCACTATTCCGGCATGGCGGCAATGCGCCTGGACGGCATGATCCGCTATGATCTCAAGATATTCCTGCTGTCCATTGTGGTCGCCGTCCTGCTTGCGACACTGGCCCTGTGGGTGAAGTTTCGTTTGTCTGCCTGGCGTTCCGGCTGGGCCACGCTGGCGCCTGTCGTCAGCGCGATCGTAATGGGCCTGGCGGTCGCCGGCATGCACTACACGGCGATGGCGGCCGCCTATTTCATCCGCGACGGCGCTCTTGATGTCGTCGACTCCCAGATTGGCTCTACTTTCCTGGCGTCCATCGTGCTGGTCGCTACGGGCGTCATTATCGTCGTCACCATCGTAGCCACATATGTCGGACGCCCCAACCTCTTGTCTTTTGAGAGATCCTACAAATTGGTCGGCCTGCTGATTGCCTGCTGGGTCGCGGTCGCCTGGTTGAGCGCAGACTACTCCTACAATCGCCTCGTCAAGAATTTGTATCAGCAAGAATTGGAACTCGCCAGACAGCAGGCTGAAAGCGTCGCCAACAATATCCAGGACAACCTGCAAGCGCTCAAGGGTATTCCATTGATGCTGTCACGCTACGACGCAACGCGCCGGGCCCTGCGCAACTTCGGCCCGGGCTCCACCCCATCCTCCAGCGACTATGCAAAGCGCAAGCAGCAGTGGACGCGTGATGAAGACCTGGCCGAACTGGACAAATCCCTCAGCATTGCAGCGGCTAATCTCAAGGCCGACGCGTTGTGGCTGGTCAACGCCGGCGGCGACTGCATTGCCGCCAGCAATGCCGACAAACCGGATAGTTTTGTCGGCACCAATTTTGCCGACCGCGAGTATTTTCTCCAAGCCAGTGCAGGCCAGCGCGGCCATCAATATGCAATGGGGCGGACCAGCATGCTGGCCGGCCTTTACTACTCCTATCCTGTGATTGAAAAAGGGCAATTCCTTGGCGCCACGGTCGTCAAGCGCAATATCACAAAGCTCTCTGACTGGACCAACATGGCCCAGGCGTTTGTCTCCGATGCCAACGGCGTGATTGTTCTTGCGCCCGATAAAAAATTCGAATTCCGTACATTGCCGAATGCCGGCATTGCGGCGCTGCCTGCGGAAAAAAGGCTGCTGCTGTATAAGCGGACCAGCTTTGATCCCTTGCAGATCACTCCGTGGGGCGGCAATATTTTTCCTTCCGCAGTGCGTATCGGGGACGACAGGCTGCCGATAGTGCTGATCTCCAAGATCCTGCCTGAAGACGCCATTGAAATCCATGTGCAACGCCCGTTGACTGAACTGGCGCGCCTGGGCACCGAAAAATACTGGCTGTTCCTGCTGATTGCCACAGCCGGCAGCATGCTGATTGTCGCCTCCTCGGCGGTTGTGCTGTACCTGCGCGAAGCGCAAAAGGCAGAGGCGGACCTGCGAGTTGCCGCCACCGCTTTCGAATCGCAGGAAGGCATGGTCATTACCGATGCTGCCAACACCATCCTGCGGATTAACCGGGCTTTTACCGACATCACCGGCTATGCAGCCGAAGATGTGGTCGGCCACACGCTGAGCATGTTCGACTCAGGCCGCCATGATGCCGATTTCTACACAAGCATATGGAGCGCCATCCATCGCGACGGATCCTGGCAGGGAGAGATATGGAACCGCCGCAAGAACGGCGAAGCGTATCCGGAGTGGCTGACCGTCACTGCTGTAAAGGGAATCGCCGGCGACATCACCCACTATGTCAGCGCATTAAGCGACATTACCCAACGCAAGGCGGCGGAGGAGGAAATAAGAAACCTGGCCCTGTACGACTTCCTCACCCGCCTGCCCAACCGGCGCTGCCTGATGGACAGGCTGCAGCAGGCGCTGGCGGCCAGTTCCCGCAGCGGGCGCCAGGGCGCACTGCTATTCATCGACCTGGATAATTTCAAGGACCTCAACGACACCCTCGGCCACAATATGGGCGACCTGCTGCTACAGCAGGCTGCGCAGCGCTTCACCGCCTGCGTCCGCGAGAGCGACACCGTAGCCCGCCTGGGCGGCGATGAATTCGTGGTGATGCTGGAAAACCTGTGCGAGAACTCGCAAGAAGCTGCCGAACAGGTCAAGGTGGTCGGTGAGAAAATTCTCGCCACGCTGAAGCAACCCTATCTGCTCGGCGAGCACCAGTTCAACTGCACGTCAAGCATAGGAATCACACTATTTCTCGGCCATACGGAAAACATCGAAGACTTGCTGAAGCAGACCGATCTCGCGATGTACCAGGCCAAGGCCGCCGGCCGCAACACGCTGCGCTTTTTTGACCCTAACATGCAGGCGGTGGTCACCGCGCGCACCGTCCTGGATGCAGATTTGCGTCAAGGCTTGCAGCAAAACCAGTTCCAGTTGTACTACCAGCCGCAGGTGGATGGGGCTGGCCGCGTGACGGGCGCAGAAGCGCTGATACGCTGGCACCACCCTGTGCGCGGCATGGTCTCGCCCGCCGAATTCATTCCAGCCGCTGAGGAATCCGGGCTCATCCTGCCTTTGGGCCACTGGGTCCTGGAGACCGCGTGCCATCAACTGGTGGCATGGGCCGCCAGGGCGGAAACCGCCCATCTCAGCATAGCGGTGAACGTCAGCCCGCGCCAATTCCGTCAAACGGACTTTGTCGGACAGCTGCTGTCCTTGTTGACGCGCACCGGCGCCGATCCCTACAAGCTCAAGCTGGAACTGACCGAAAGCCTGCTGCTGGATGACGTGGAAGATACCATCGCCAAGATGGTCTCGCTAAAGGCGGCAGGCGTATGCTTTTCGCTGGACGATTTCGGCACCGGCTATTCGTCGCTGTCCTATCTGAAGCGCCTGCCTTTTTACCAGTTGAAAATCGACCAGTCTTTTGTGCGCAATATACTCGACAACCCGAACGATGCCGCCATCATCAAGACCATCGTGGCCCTGGCGCAAAGCATGGGCCTGTCGGTGATCGCGGAGGGTGTCGAATCTGTGGAACAGCGAAATTTCCTGGCAGACCAGGGCTGCCATGCCTGCCAGGGCTATCTGTTCGGACGGCCGCTGCCGCCAGACGCATTTGAACAATCCCTGCCCGGCTGAAAGTCCCGCGGACAACGAGGGATGGCCGCAGAAAAGAAAAAAGGGACTAGATTTTCATCTAGTCCCTTGAATCTGGTGCGGCTGGCAGGAATCGAACCCACGACCCCTTGGTTCGTAGCCAAGTACTCTATCCAGCTGAGCTACAGCCGCGAAAGAACGAAAGTATAGCACGGGTATTTTCAAATAGGAAGATTATCGACATAAAAATTGGAATAATTGAGAATTTATCCAAATTCCAGAAGCAGATATGCAACATGCAGGCCCACCTGGATTTACCCCGGCAGCATCAATCGCCATCAACCCCAGGCGTCGCACCAGGCCTTGACGTGCACCTGCTTACCTGGAAATAAAGCGCATCCGCCGAATTCCTTGGACTGCTCTTCATATAACTGGCAAGTGCCGCAGATCTGCCCTGCCTCGTACTTGGGATACTTTTTCTTGTCCACCCTGGAGGGATCCAGCTTGTAGCCGTGCTCAACCGCCAGCGGCTCGCTCTCCAACAATTGCGGATCTGCGGCGCGGGCAAAACTGCAGCCCGCGAATGCCGCCGCACCGACTGCCGAGCGGATGATAAATATCCTGCGGCTTGCATTCATGCTGGTGCTCATGATGAAGATTCTCCGGTTCGATAAAAAGAAAAACAGGAACGGCATGCGTTCGATGATGAACGCCAATGATCGGCCAAATCGGACAGGAATGCAATTGCCTATGCAAGCGCAGTCTTTGGGTGCAAGCTGTAAGTGAGCACGCCCCAATGCCGCGGCCTCAGGCCATGCATTTGCCAAATTCCGGCGGCGCGCAAGCAGCGCAAATAAGGGGGCAGAAAAGAAAAAAGGGACTAGATTTTCATCTAGTCCCTTGAATCTGGTGCGGCTGGCAGGAATCGAACCCACGACCCCTTGGTTCGTAGCCAAGTACTCTATCCAGCTGAGCTACAGCCGCGAAA
>Ga0207076_1122_pt1 | contig 18430 bp, 21 predicted proteins | sample Alteio_BWMinHeat_62_FD_153568 | JGI IMG/M metagenome (GOLD analysis project Ga0207076, IMG submission 153568) | Enriched cells from forest soil in Barre Woods Harvard Forest LTER site, Petersham, Massachusetts, United States -... | ecosystem: Environmental > Terrestrial > Soil > Temperate forest >... | reverse complement strand
CCGTATGTCCGGCCTTTTGCGCATTAAATAAGCGTTTGGCCTTGATCAACGCATCATTGCTGGACAGGCCCACAGGCTTGTCCAGCAGCAATACGCCGTGCACAGGGACACGAATTCTTTTTTTTACCGGAGTCGTCATTTCAATTTGGGTGATAGCTGGCGGACTATATATCCGCCCAGGCTATATGTCAGTCTTCGTCGGCGTCTTTGGCGCGACTAGCATTGGCTTCATCAATCAGCTTGGACATGGCGATACCGCGCATCGTCGAAGTGTCATGGATGAAATGCAACTGGGGAAGGGTATGGATATGCAGGCGCAGACCCAACTGCGCGCGCAGGAAGCCGGCAGCCTTGGCCAGCGCTTCCACGGTATTCTTGATTGCAGCGGCATCGTCGGTCAGTGTAGTGAAATACACTTTTGCATGCGCATAATCCGGCGTCAACTGGACTTCGGTCAGCGTGATCATGCCGACGCGGGGATCCTTCAATTCGGACCAGATAATTTCCGCCATATCGCGTTGAATCTGGTCCGCTACACGCAGACCGCGACCGGGGATGGTTTTACTATGTTTTGCCATAAACTTTCATCACACACTATAAACGACGGTTCCCGGCACATGCCAGGAACCTGACGAATTACAGCGTACGTGCTACCTCTTGTACTTCAAATATTTCCAACTGATCGCCAACCTGGATATCGTTGTAACCTTTCAGGGACAGACCGCACTCGAAGCCGGCCCTGACTTCTTTTGCATCGTCCTTGAAACGCTTCAGCGAATCCAGCTCGCCGGTCCAGGTCACCACGTTGTTGCGCAACAGGCGTACCGAGGAACCGCGCTTGACCAGGCCTTCTGTGACCAGACAGCCGGCAATCGCGCCAACCTTGCTGACCAGGAAAACCTGGCGCACTTCGACCATACCCAGGATGTGCTCGCGTTTTTCCGGAGTCAACATGCCTGACAGGGCTGCCTTGATTTCGTCTACCGCATCGTAAATGATGTTGTAGTAACGGATATCAACGCCGTTGGATTCCGCCAGCTTGCGGGCAGACGCATCGGCACGGGTATTAAAGCCGATGATGACTGCCTTGGATGCAACCGCCAGGTTGACGTCCGATTCAGAGATGCCGCCCACCGCTGCATGCACCACTTGCACACGCACTTCGCTGGTAGACAATTTCTGCAGGGACTGCACCAAAGCTTCCTGCGAACCCTGCACGTCGGTCTTGACGATGATAGGCAGGTTCTTGAGTTCGCCTTCGCCCATCTGTTCGAACATGTTTTCCAGCTTGGCAGTTTGCTGCTTGGCCAGTTTGACGTCGCGGAACTTACCTTGGCGGAACAAGGCAATTTCACGCGCCTTGCGTTCATCGGTCATGACCATCACTTCTTCACCTGCCGATGGCACATCGGTCAAGCCCTGGATTTCTACCGGGATGGAAGGTCCGGCTTCCGAAATATTGGCGCCGGTTTCATCCAGCATCGCACGGACACGGCCATAGGAAGAGCCTGCCAATACCACGTCGCCGCGCTTCAGCGTACCGGACTGAACCAGTATCGTTGCCACAGCGCCACGGCCCTTGTCCAGACGGGCTTCAACCACCAGGCCCTTGGCCGGTGCATCTTTCGGCGCTTTCAATTCCAGCACTTCAGCTTGCAGCAGCACTTGCTCCAGCAACGCGTCTATGCCCTCGCCTGTCTTTGCCGAAACCGGCACAAATGGTGAATCGCCGCCGTACTCTTCCGGCACAACGCTTTCCGCGACCAGCTCCTGCTTGACGCGATCCAGGTTGGCGCCCGGCTTATCGATCTTGTTGATCGCTACTACCAGAGGCACGCCTGCTGCTTTCGCATGCGCAATCGCTTCCTTGGTCTGCGGCATCACGCCGTCGTCGGCTGCCACTACCAGGATAACGATATCGGTCGCCTTGGCGCCACGGGCACGCATTGCCGTAAAGGCTTCATGGCCCGGGGTATCGAGGAAAGTAATCATGCCGCGCGGCGTTTCCACATGGTATGCACCGATGTGCTGCGTGATACCGCCGGCTTCGCCGGAGGCAACCTTGGCACGGCGGATGTAATCCAGCAAGGAAGTCTTACCGTGATCGACGTGACCCATTACCGTCACAACAGGTGCGCGCGGGAAGGATTCAAAGTCGGCATGCTCGGTACCATCGGCCAACATCGCTTCCGGATCGTCCAGTTTGGCGGCAAACGCCTTGTGGCCCATTTCCTCTACCAGGATCAATGCAGTTTCCTGATCCAGGACCTGGTTGATCGTGACCATCTGGCCCAGCTTCATCAATTGCTTGATCACTTCAGATGCTTTTACCGACATCTTGTGCGCCAATTCAGCGACAGTGATCGTTTCTGGAACGCTTATAAAAATTACAGGATTTTTATTTGCCGCGGGCGCGCCTGCGTTGCGCAATACCCTGGCCGATCGCCTGGCCGCTGCCGCGCACCGTTCCACCGCGCCTGTGCCCGGCATCCGGGAAACCCAGCGCAGTTTGCAAGGGATCAGGCTGGCGGCTACGCCCGCCTGGTTTCTTGTTGCCAAAATCCTTGTTGCCGAAATCCCGGTTACCGAAATCCCGGTTACCGAAATCGCCGCCGCCGCGCGGAGCGGGTACGCCAAAAGGCTTGCTGAAGGGCTTGTCGAAAGAGCGGCCAAACGGATCGGCGGCACGCGGCACTTTATTGCCATCCGCCCTGAAATTACCGCCCTTGCCTTTGGCAGCCGCGCCGGCCTGCTTATCGCCGCCGATTTTTTCCAGGCCGCTGATTTTCAGCAAATCACGTACTGCCGCCTCTTCCATCTCTTCCCAACGGCCGCGCTTCAAGCCCGAAGGCAGCGTCATCGCACCGTAACGGGTGCGGATCAGGCGCGACACCGTCAAACCTATTGCCTCGAACATGCGGCGCACTTCGCGATTGCGGCCTTCGCCGATAATCACGCGATACCATTTGTTCACACCTTCGCCACCGCCATCCATGATCTTGGAAAATTGCGCGAGGCCATCCTCCAACTCCACGCCGCTCAGCAACTTCTGGCGCATGCCCTCTTCCAGCTCACCCAGGGTGCGGACCGCGTATTCACGCTCTATCCCATAACGAGGATGCATCAGGCGGTTGGCCAGGTCGCCGGAGGTAGTAAACAACAGCAAACCCTCGGTGTTGTAATCCAGGCGCCCGACTGCCAGCCACTTGCCGGCCTTCATCGTCGGCAGGCTGTCAAATACGGATGCGCGGCCTTCCGGATCGCTGGTGCTGACGATTTCACCCGCCGGCTTGTGATACACCAGAACGCGTGGCGGTTTTTTGCTCACTTTGCGCTGTATCAGCTTGCCATTGATGCGCACCTGGTCGGTAGGCAAGATGCGCTGGCCTATGTGGGCCGGCTCGCCATTCACCGAAACACGGCCGGCAACAATCAAATCTTCCATGTCGCGGCGGGACCCCAGCCCGGCTTCCGCCAATACTTTATGCAATTTCGGCGCATCGTCATCCGCAGTCAGATCGCGGCGAACCGGTTTAGCCTGGCGGCCTTTGCCAGATTGAGCGTCCGCGTCCGCATGCGCCGCATCAAATGCCTCGGAAGTTACAAATGAAAAAACTTCGTCTGCACCACTCCCTGCAACACGGCCGCCCTGGCGACCACCCCTGCCTTGACCCTGCCCCTGGCGCTTGCCGCCTGCGTTCTGCTGGCGAGGCTCTGTTTTTTCGGAGCGCGGAGGACGCGATTCGCGCGGCTCCCTGGGCTCCCTGTCTGCACGCTGGCCCGGCTCGGCCTTTTTCCTTGGATTGCGGGAACGCGGTTTGGCCGCCCCGGCCTCCCCAGGCACTGCGCCGTCGTTGCCGGCCTCTGCTTCGCCAGCAACAGCGGTTTGCACTTCAGCGGATACTGCCTGTTCCGCAGCCACATCAGGCTTGGCGCGGGAGCGGCGCATATTTCTTGGGCCCCTCACTCCGCGCTTAGCCGGCCTCGCAGCCACATCCCCGCCATCCGAAGATTCTGGGGCAGTTGCGCCAGCCGCAGCCGTTATGTCATCTGGGTTATTTGAGTTCATCATTTGATTCTATATTGGCCTGGCTAAGCGACGCATTTGCCTCGACTTCATCCGCCAGATTGTTAATTGGCGCTTCAATTACCGCATCTGCAATGGGGTGTTGAAGATCTTCATTCTGCGAGCTCATTACAGTCTCGGCTGCAACGTCGCCAGCAGGCGCTGTTCCGGTTTCAGCGAAACCGGGAGCCTGCTCTTCTTCAGCAATGCCGGCGGGATACGCCACATTGCCCGATCCTGATTCTTGCTCTGACTCTTGACCTGATTCTTGCTCTGATTCCTGCATTTCCTGCACTGCGTCCGGTTCCGCTGCCGGCTCAGGCAAACTTTCATCCGGTTCGCTGTGCTGCGCAATTCCGCCGGCATCGGCTTCAATACCATCCCCAGCAACGGGCACCTGCACGGCATTGTCAAACATACCCTCTTCCAGCGCATCCAACTCCGGTGCACCGGCGCCGGCCACATCTTCCTTGCGGACCTGTTGCAACGGCGGCAATTGATCCAGGGAGGCAAGGCCCAGGTCATCCAGGAACTGCTTGGTTGTCGCAAACAATGCAGGGCGGCCCGGCACGTCCCTGTGGCCTATGGTTTCTATCCAGCCGCGATCTTCCAGGGTCTTGACCATTTGCGAATTCACCGTCACGCCGCGAATTTCTTCAATATCGCCTCGCGTGACCGGTTGCCGGTAGGCGATGATCGCCAGCGTCTCCAGCGTGGCTCGCGAATATTTCGGCGGCTTTTCGGGATTCAGCCTGTCGATATACGACCGCATCTCCGGCCGACTCTGAAAACGCCATCCAGTAGACAAGCCAACCAATTCTATGCCCTTGTCCGACCAATCGCCGCGCAATTGCTCCAACATGGATTTTATGGTGTCCGCTCCGACAACATCGCTTTGATCATCACTGTCGAGAAACAGCTTCTTCATTGTATTGATGGTAAGCGGCTCGTGCGCACATAACAACGCAGTTTCGAGGACTCGCTTGGCCTCAGCAGTATTCATGCAAACTCTTTAGTTTATAAGCAGAACGTAAGCATTGAATGAAGCTAGCAAATAGCCCCAGAAAATACCAATGCTGTTATTTTTCACTGTATTCGCCATCAATGGTGCAATGGCGTACCGCCAGCGTGTGCCACTTAGGCAATATTGGATCAATACCGTCTTCCCTCACCGGCAGACTGAAATGATAATAACCATGTCAGTCGCGGGGACAGCAGATCAATTTAGTAGACACTGGATTGTAGTCCAGATTTTCTATTATGATCAAAAAAATCTTACGGCTAATAAAAAAGCCACGCAATACGTGGCTTTTTTATGAAACTGGTTGCGGGGGCGCGCATTGTACATAGTAGACAGCGCATCCTTATAGCAGACCGTGCGATGGTTCCCAACCTGTACGTAGACAAGGCCTAGAGAGTAGGCCACCCCTCCAAGAAACACATCCCCACTGTATTTCAAGTGAGGCCGCGAGAATATCACGGCCAGGGATTTTGCGCACGTATAAAACGCGCTGAATCTAAAATAAAGTACCCCTCGGGGAAATGGTAACTTCGGTAACCTGCGTTCACAAATTCACCGGAAACGTAAGCAGCATAAGGCTGTGCGACCAACAGGCAGAAGGTAACTAATAGGTAATTTAGGAGTAACTAGGTTACCTCTATAAATAGTAATTTCATTGAAAATATATATCTATTAAAAACAATGACTTACATAAATATTACCGTTTCGGTTACCTAAGATTACCTTTTAGAGGTAACTACATTTATTTATATAAATCAAAGAGTTACAAAACTACTCGCAAACCAATTACCAAGGTTACCCTTTTCCCGAGTCGAACCTAAAAAAGCAAAAACGAACTGCCGGCGTCAAAACTCTCAAAAAGCGGTGAATTGATGCATCAATCTGCGTCACATTTCCAAGGGCACATCGTGGCGCTGAGGCCAATGCTGGCTTGGTTCTACGTATGGATGCAGATTTGAATGAAAAGAGCCCTAGCTAGCGCGCAGGCGAGGTGGGGGGATGACTGCGCGCCAGGGCTGGAAACCGCTTCGGATTAGGATATACTGTATGCACATACAGTATTTTTTATTCATTACTATGCCTACCACTGAACAACCCCGCAGGTACTTCCGCATCCCGCTATATGAGCGCAACTTCCCCGCTGACTTCAGGCAACGTACCGCGCACTACGATGAGCCTGTAGAGCCGATGGGCGAGCTGATACCGGTCCGCCATCCGCAGGGGCAACCGGGGGAACCATGCGGGTCGAAGTAACAAGACTGCGCGAGGACGGCAGGATTATTCCCAACTGGCGCATCGGTACGGTCAAAAAACATGCAGGGCTTCTCACCTTGCAGGAGCATTGTGATGACCGGCTGCATCGCGCAGTAAGTCGCGCCACCCTTGTTGATCGCCACATTAGCGGCGAAGATTTAGTCTCACCACTCATAGACGCCACGGTTATCTGGATCAAGTACAACACATATGCAATTACAGGCACTGAGCAAGTAGGTGAACAAGATTTTAAACAGACCTGGCATGTCGAAATAATCGGACAAACCAGGCATGGAATTACTGTTTCGGTTGCGCAGATGAGAAACGAAGGCGTCGCACTCCCGAGGGCAGAATGGGATTCAAAAAGAAAGCTAGCGATACTGAGCATGGGGCCAGGCGGTGACTGGCAACATAGCCGGGCCGAGCGAGTCGCGGTAGTAAATGGAATGGGTCCTATAGTCGGGCCGGTGTTCACTTCATTGAGCGATGCAACGGTGATTTGGATACGCGATAACGCAATGGCGATATCCGGTTTTGAGCGGATCTTGCAGGCCGACTATGCCCAAACCTGGCATGTGCTACTTGTTTGAATCTGCGCGTAAAAGATGCTAAGGTAAGACCATGTGCGCAAATTACACCCCAGGCCGAAGGGAGCGGAACGAAGAACACTTCGGCGTAGATTTTGAACCGCTCGACGAAAGGCCCGAGGCATTCCCCGGTTACTTGGCGCCGATCATCCGGCGCGCCCGTGATGCGGACGAATTTGAAACCGTAAATGCGTGTTTTGGCATGGTGCCGCACTGGGCCGACATGAAACTTGTCAGAAACACCTACAACGCACGAACAGAGACAGTCGCAGAAAAAGCGTCATTCCGTAATGCCTGGAAAAAGAAACAGTTCTGCATCATCCCCGCCGCAAACTTCTTTGAGCCATGCTATGAAACGGGAAAGCCTATCCGCTGGCGCATCGAACACGCCAAAGATAGGCCGATTGGAATTGCTGGTATTTGGGAGTGGCGGCCGGAAGGGCCTGACGGAAGTCCGCTTGTATCTTTTTCGATGCTGACCATTAATGCGGACGGGCATCCCTTGATGCAGCGCTTTCATAAGCCCGAAGAAGAAAAGCGCATGGTCGTGATTTTAGAGCCGAATCAATACCATGACTGGATAGCTGGTAAGTTGATTGAGACCGTTGATGATTTTCAACGTTACCCGGCAGAGCAATTAGTGGCAATGGCAGATCCGCTTCCGCCAAGATCAAAAATCAAGCAATTGAAAGATGCAGCCTAAGCCGCACTAGATGGCTCACGTAATAGCAGGCAATGCATCAAAGATGCAATTGCTGCATACGCTCTAATACCACCAAATTAAGATTACCTAATCAATATGCCAAGAAAGAGAATTTAAATGACAGAACCGATTGTGGAAAATAATAAATTCATTTACACCTTGAGTGGAAAAGTTCTTCCTGAGCGTGCAGTCGTCAACTTGCCTCAACAAGTCTTAATGGTCGCATCCAACGAGGGAACAATGCCTCTTGGATGGCAGCTAACAATTTCAATAATTAACTCGCAGATTGCCGCACGTCTTTCGAGTACGCAAGAAGTCACTGATGTTGAAGATATGCGTGAAAGAGTCGAGGGCGCAATCAGATTTTGCGTTGACTCACTGGGCTATATATTGGCGTGCGGTTACGATGTCGAACTTACGCAAGTGACTCTTATACAACCTGAGCCAATGCAACATATTGTCTTTGGTGTAGATGTGCAAGGAATTAGACCAAAACAACAATATACACATCAGGAAGTGCTCGACCTATTTCAAAAAACAGTGGCGGTCCCTAGGCACAAACAACAGCCATTACGACGGGCTTTAGTCGATTTTCGCGAAGCAATTCGGTCTTATGAAGACACACCATTTTTTTGTTTTCGTGCAATTGAAGACATTCGACAACTATTCGTTACCGACCAAGATAACGACGTGAAAAGAACATGGGAAAAAATGTCGGCCAGCCTTAACGTCCCAATAGAATCTATCGAATATGTTTGGAAAAAATTACGCCCCATTGCTACCCAATTGCGACACGGAGGAAGCGTCGACGCGACATCTCGCGCCGATAGATTGGAAATGCTTAAAATTACTTGGAGCATTATCGACCTATTTATTTTGGCAAGCATCCCTGCATCAGATTAGGAAATTCGATTACATCATTATTTCCCTGCCCTACGCAAAGCCCCCTGTTCCCGCTCAAAATCATTCCGACAATCCACATCACAAAACAGCCGATCATGCGGCCCCGCCTCATCACAAAACAAACAGCGGCCATTCCCAAATAGCCGCTCAGTCTGCCGCACCTTGCGCAAGCTATTTTGCAAAGAGGCCTCAATCAGCCATTCAGATTTATCTACGATGTCGCTCATTGCTTGGCGCCCCCTGCCGCTATTCCTAAAACGTATTTATCAAACTTGATGACCTCGTCACCCAGCCAGTTATTCACCTCCTGAAAGCGTGCCTGGAGAGGTTCCAGCTCGTTACGGGCAAACACCAGGGCGGACGGTTCCACGGCGCCGAAGCCGCCCGTATTGTTTGGCATGATCCCCAGCAGTTGCGGCGGCACCCGGTGCGCGGCCAACATGTCATCCCGCGTCACGCCCTTGATGTTGAAAAATTCATCCTTGGCGGCCACTTCGGACACCGGCAGGATCTGAATGCCGTCCTTCTTGCCGTTCGGCGCATACATAAACACGTTGCGGAAGTTGCCCGGCCCCTTGCTATTTCGCAGGGCATCGCGCAAGGCGTCCACGTCCTTTTGATTGTTCGCCGGGTCGGTCATGTACAAGATGAAGCCGGCGTGCGAGCCGTTCTTGTAATACTTGCGCCGGAACAGCGTCGCCGCCTCGTTCAGCCAGGCAGAGTGCAAGGCGCTCAGGTATTCCGGCAGGCCGTACACTTCCTGATTGATGTCCGGCTCCATCAAATGGAATAAGGATTCCTGCGCAAATTCATGCTCGGTCTGCCAGCCACGCACAAAAAAGTATTGGCTCAGATCGACGGCACCACGGCGCACGTACTTGGCAAGCGCAGGTTCCAAGCTCAGCACGTTGCCCAAGCGGCTGACGCGCCTTTCAAGGTAGGCATTGCCGAACACCAGGTAATCCAGCGCAAACTTGTTGAAGGCTTCACGCGACAGCAGCCTATGCGGTATGAAAGTGGATGTCAGCAGGTTGCGCTTGGTATAGATCGCCGTGCTGTGGTGGACGCTGGAGCGGAACGACTTCGCCAGGCCGTCCCAACTGATCGGCGGCTCATACCAGCGGCCATTCATCCAGCATTCGATATAGTCCAAAATCTCGCTACGGTCCAACACGGCGGTAGGCTCACCAAAGGTGAATGCCTGTGCATCGGTCGTGGTAACGCCAGCGGTCTGCATCGCCTCCGCCGGGCTGTCCGCTGCTTGCCTGTGCGCCTTGCGGCTGTCTCGCTTCATGATGTAAAAATCTCCATAAATGATTGGGTGCTCTCTGTCTCGCCGTCCAGCGGTTCATTTGCCAGCGCATGCATGACCGCCCAGGCAAGGTCGGCGTGGCCGGTTTCGTCGGTACGGCCAGCGTCATAGGTCACGTGCTTGCCGCTGGCGGTGAGTGTCTTCTTGATTGCCATGAAGGCCTGCGCGATGTCAGTCCAGCCGGCGTCAAACTCCAGCCGCTGCTTGCTGATCACGTTTTGTGCCTTCAGCACCAGGCGCGTCTTGACTTCGGGCGAATAGCTGAACGCAGTCGCCTGCGGGAAAAATTTGCTGACAATCTGGAACACGCCCACGCCCATGCCGGTCGTATCAATGCCGATGTATTCCACGTTGTAGCGCACCGTCATTTGCCGGATCGCCTCGGCTTGCGCCTCAAAATCAAGGCCACGCCACTGCACGCGCTCCAGAATGCGGAACTTGCCGCCCGGCTGCGCAGGCGGCGCGATCACCACGCAGCCGGCACTATCCCCGCTCAAGGCCGGATCGTAGCCAATCCAGACCCGGCCATTACCGTATGGACGTGTAGTGAAAGGCTTGTAATCCGTCCAGTCCACCCACGAATCAATCATGCATTTCTGCAAGTCCGATAGCGGAAACACCGACGCGGTATCGTCGATGAAATTGCACATCAACAGGTTTTCAAACTGGTCCGGGCTGTACTCAAAATTGCGCAGCTCATCAATATCGAACAGGTTGCAGCCGCCGCGCTCGGCATCCAGAATCGTGACGATCTGCCGCCACATCTTGTCTTCGCCCGTATAGCCGCTGGACAGCCGCAAGTGGCTGATGTCAATTTCCCGCTGATCCTTCTTAGGCCGGCGCCTGTTGAACAGCTCCCCCGTCCAGAACGGGTACGCCTGGTGCGACATCGACGACGGCGTAGAAAAATACGTTTTGCGCCACTGCTTATGCAGCGCCATGCCGGACGCCACCTTGTTCAGCTCTTGGAAATTGTGCGTCCAGAAGAATTCGTCAAAGTAGAAATTGCCGTGGTAGCCCTGGGCTGTGCGCGCATTGGTACCGAGGAAATACAGGTGCGCGCCGTTCGGCAGTACGATAGGATCGCCGGACAATTCCACGCCGCAGGCCTCGCGGGCAAACTGCATGATGTACTGCTTGAAGACGTGCGCCTGCGCCTTGGAAGCAGACAGAAAGATTTGATTGCGGCCCGTCTTCAGCGCATCGGCCAAGGCTTCCCGTGCAAAGTACCAGGTAGCCCCAATCTGCCGGGACTTCAGGATCACCCGCGTGCGCTGATCGCCGTTCCGGTACCAGACTTTCTGGTAGTCAAACAGCGAATCCTCAAACGCCTGCAACAACTGCGCTTGCTGTTCCTCGCTGAACTCATTGCGCACCGGCTTTTTCTTCGGCCCGGCATTGCGGTTCGCCAGCTTCGGATTCAGGTCAACTTCATTGCCGTCCTTATCCTCATACTTGCGGATGCGCGCCATCTGCACCACCTGGCGCCCCAGCAAATCAATTTCCTTGAAGTCGCCGCCCGTCTTTTCATCCTTCATGATCAACTGCACCATGCGTGCTTCCAGCGACGATTCAATTTTTTCGATCACGGGCGCCTTGTCCCAACCGTCGCGCTGCTTCCACGATTCCACCGTAGTGCGCTTGATCTTCAGATGCCGTGCAATGGAAGACACCCGCCAGCCCTGCCAGTACAGGGAGCGGGCAACGCGGCGGGGATCAATCTCGGATTCTATTTCGGTGCAAGTTTCGGACATGCCGACACTGTAGGCTGGCTCGCGCACGCAAGGCCAAAGCAAAAGAGTCGCTATGCCCTATAGCAACCCCCCCGCCGTTGAATAAGGGGCGCTCAAGGCCGACCATTCACACACCACCACCGACAGCCCCGATTCAACCCATTTTCGACCACACTATGACCAACAAAACCAAGTCCAAATTCTTCCGCGTTGCCGTCGAAGGCGCGACCACCGATGGCAGGAACATCGAGCGCGCCTGGCTGCAACAGATGGCGAAAAACTTTGATCCGCAAAAGTACGGCGCCCGGATCTGGCTGGAACACCTGCGCGGCACCATGCCGGACAGCGCATTCAAGGCCTACGGCGATGTCACCGCCGTCAAGGCGGAAGAAGTCGTCATCGACGGCGCAAAGAAACTCGCCCTGTTCGCACAGATCTCCCCTACCCCCGATCTGATCGCCTTAAACAAGGCCAGCCAGAAAATCTACACCAGCGTAGAAATCAATGAAAAATTCGCCGACACCGGTGAAGCCTATCTGGTCGGCCTCGGCATTACCGACAGCCCGGCCAGCCTCGGCACCGAAGTGCTCACCTTTGCCGCACAAAACCCCGGCGCCAATCCCTACGCCGCCCGCAAGTCCAGCCCCGACAACCTGTTCACCGCCGCCGTCGAAGTCACCCTGGAATTTGAAGAGAGCGACCTAGAAATCAAAAATCTGTCGTCCAGAGTCAAGGATCTGATCAAAAGCTTCACCAGCAAGAAGAACGGCGACGATGCCCGCTTTGCCGATGTGTCGGATGCGCTGGAAGTAGTGCTGACCCATGTCGGCGAGCAAGACGACAAATTCAGCACCGCCGCTAAGCGCATTGACACGCTGGAGGCCGAACTGAAAACCGTCACCCAGGCCTTTAATGAGCTGAAAACCATCCTGGAGCAGGAACCGGGCGGACAGGCGCAGCGCCCGCACGCCAGCGGCGGCAAAGGCGACCAGCTCACCGACTGCTAATCGTTTGCCGACCCGGCCTGCCGGCGCTGAAGCACCCACCCTCGACATGAATTCTGGAGAAACACCCAATGAAGAACACCACCCGCGTTGCCTATGACATCTTGCTGTCCCGCCTGGCAGAACTGAACGGCGTCAGCGACGCCACCAAGACCTTTGCTATCTCGCCCAGCATCCAGCAAAAGCTGGAAAACAAGATACAAGAATCCAGCGCCTTCCTGCGCAAGATCAATGTCGTCGGCGTTACCGAGATGGAAGGCGAAAAACTGTTCCTGGGCATTTCCAGTCCGGTCGCAAGCCGCACCGATACCCAAAAGGGCGACCGTCAGACCCGCGACCTGACCGGCCTGACCAATGACAAATACAAGTGCTCAAAGACCAACTTTGACACCCATATCCCCTATGCCAAGCTGGACATCTGGGCCAAATTTCCTGACTTCCAGACCCGCATTCGTGACGTAATCGTCCAGCGCCAGTCGCTGGACCGCATGGTTATCGGCTTCCACGGCAACTCCATCTCGGAAGACACCGATATCACTAAGAATCCTTTACTGCAAGACGTGAACAAGGGCTGGCTGCAACACCTGCGCGAGAATGCCAAAGAGCGTGTGATGGACAGCGGCAAGGATGCCGGCAAGGTCGTCATCGGTCAAGGTGGCGATTATGAAAACCTTGACGCCGCCGTGTTCGACGCCATTACCTTGCTGGATCCTTGGTTCCGGGAAGATTCCGGTCTGGTCGTCATAGTAGGCCGCGAGCTGCTGCACGATAAATACTTCCCGCTGGTAAATACCAACCACCGGCCCGAAGACACCCTGGCAGTTGACATCATCGTCAGCCAGAAGCGCATCGGCGGCCTGCAAGCAGTTACCGTCCCCTACTTCCCGCCGAATGCCTTCCTAATCACCCGTTTCGACAACCTGTCCATCTATTACCAAGACGGCGCCCGTCGCCGCCAGGTACTGGAAAACGCCAAGCGCGACCGCATTGAAAACTACGAATCGTCCAACGACGCCTATGTAGTCGAAAACTACGGTATGGCCGCTTTTGTTGAAAACATCGAAATAAAGGCAGCTTAACAATGGCGCGCCTCAGTCCAGCCCAACAGCATTACCAGCGCGTCACGGCAGCGAAAGCCGCCGCCGCTGCTGGCCCCGGTGGCGAAGTCTTCGGCAGCGCCTATGAACTCATGTGCGCCAAGCTGATCAGCGACCGGCAACGCCTCAAGAGCATCCAATCCATAGAGCGCAAGATTGCCGTCAAACGGGAAATGCTGCCGGAATACCAGGATTGGATTGATGGCGCGCTCGGCGCCGGCAACGGTGGCGAAGACAAGGTACTGACCACCGTCCTTGTCTGGCACATCGATACCGGCGACTATGCCCGCGCCCTGCAAATCGCTGCCTACGCCCTACAGCACAACATGAGCATGCCGGATCAGTACAACCGCGACATCGCCACCATGCTGCTGGATGAAATCCCGGACGCCTTCCTGCAAGGCAAGGCACCGCCCGAAGCGGACGGCGTCGCCATTCTCAACAACGTAGAAAGCCTGACTGACGGCAGGGACGCACCCGACCAGGCCCGCGCCAAGCTATACAAAGCCCTCGGCTATGTGCGCCTGGAGAGTACCGGCGAAGCCGATCTGACAGAGGAACAGCTCCCCGCCGCCAATGCCGCGATGGTGTATTTGCAACGCGCCCTGGATCTGTTCAACGGCATAGGCGTCAAGAAAGACATAGAAAAGCTGGAGCGGCGCATCAAAAAGGCCACTTCAGCATAAACGAGCACCCCCCGGCGCACGGCGGCGCGGGTTGATTGCGGTTTTGAGTAACTTAGCATGACGCCCGCCCACCGCCGTCTTTTGAGAGAATCACCATGTCATTCATCGCCAACCAGCCAGTAAAGACCAGCACCGACCCGGCATCCAACATCGTAGAGAACGACGGCTGGTTCCCCGACATCGATCTGGAAACCATGCGCGACAACATGCGCCTCGACGGTACGGTCACGACACCGCGCCTGATCGATGCCACCGTAGCCGCCATCATCTACGCCAACCGCGAACTGTCGGACTGGAAAAAATTGCAGATCACTGCCGGCTATGCCAGCCTGGCCGAAGTGCCGGCAGACAAGGTGAACCGCGAAAGCATGCTGGTATCGCACTACATCCGCGCCGTCTATTGCACTGCCAAGGCCGACCTGATCGAGCGCTACAAAGACTACGACACCACCAGCACCACGCTGAACGAAAAGAAAACCACTAACTACCTGGACAGCGCACCGGATGAACAGCGCCGCAATGCGCAGTGGGCCATTGCCGACATCCTCGGCGTCACCCACATGACCGTAGAGCTGATCTGACATGAAAGTACGCGCTCAACAACAAGACACCATAGACGCACTGTGCTGGCGTCATCTTGGCGTCACCGCGGGCGTCGTGGAAAAGGCTTTGCAACTCAATCCAGGCATCGCCAAAAGCGGCGCATTCATCCCGCACGGCCAGGTAGTCATATTGCCAGATCCGCCAACAACAACAGCCACCGTTCCAACGATTCAACTGTGGGACTAGATAGACAAAAAAATCATGAACGAGGAAATCATCAAAGCGACGCCGCCGATTGCCATCAGCACCATCACCCTGCTGGGCGTGCCTCTCAATGAATGGGTGTTCATTCTGACCATCATCTACACCTTGTTGCAGTTGTTTTTCACGCTACGCGACAAGGTATGGCGCCCCTGGAAAACCAAAAAGGAGGAACAAGCAAATTGAATGCTGAACTACGCAACCGCCTTGCGGCGGCAGGCCTGGCGCTGGCCGTGCCGCTGATCGTCTACTTTGAAGGCACCAAGACCGTCGCCTATCTGGATCCGGTCGCCATACCTACCATTTGCCGGGGCCATACTGGAGGCGTCAAGCTGGGCCAAACCGCCACGATGGACGAATGCGATGAAATGACTGCCAAGGATTTGCTGAAGGCCAACCAGGCAATCAATTCCTGCATCCTGGTCCCGCTGAATGAGCACCAGCGCTCCGCGTTCGCCTCCTTCGCATTCAATGCTGGCGGCAGCGCATTTTGTGGCTCGACGATGGCGCGCAAACTCAATGCCGGCGACTACACCGGCGCCTGCAATGAACTGCCGCGCTGGATCTACGCGCAAGGCACCGTGCTGCCCGGCCTGGTCAAACGCCGCGCAGCAGAACAAAGCCTGTGCCTAGGGAAAACGCCATGATCAGCATCCTAGACCCGCGCCTGTGGCTGGCAATCATCGCCGTCGCCATCGTGTCCTATGCCGTAGGCGACTACCGAGCCACCAGCCACGCCAGAACCGCCATCCAAGCAGAATCGGCAATCCAGCTCGCCGCAGACACTACCGACACGCTGGAAACAGAAAGGCTGATGAATCGCAGCCTGGCCGCCAAGGCCGACCAATACCATCAGGACCTACAAAATGAGAGAGCAAAACATAATCGCTTTGTCGATGGCGTGCGCGCTGGCACTATCCGGCTGTCAATCCCTGTCAGCGCCTGCCAAGGCCCCGAAAGCCCAGATGCCGCCCCTGTCGCCGGAAGTGGGCACGAAACGCGAGCCCAACTTACGCCAGAGGCTGGAGCAACTCTTGCAGCCATCGTCAACGACGGCGACGAAGGCATCCAGCAGCTAAACCAGTGCATTGACGCCTATAACACAGTCAGAGAAATCCATGTACAAGCCCGATAGCCTGCGCAAGCACCTTACCGACGCCAACCCGGATCTGCAACGCAATCCGGACAGCGTGCTGGTTTTCGTGGATAAGGGCCACCTGGTCAACAGCGGCTCCGCGTCGCTATCGTATGAATACCGGTACCAGCTCAACATCATCATTACCGACTTCGCCGGCGACGAAGACGCGATCATGGTCCCGCTGCTGTCCTGGGTGGCTGTGCACCAGGTAGAGCTGATGCACAACCCGGATCTGCGAGAAAAAGGCATCCGCTTTGTGGTGGACTACAACAACCATGAAAGCGTGGACCTGTCTATTGAGCTGGACCTGACAGAACGCGTCGTCGTCAGCAAAGGCGCCAATGGACGGCTAGATATTCGCCATCGCGCCGAACCGCAGGAGACTCCCGCCTACGATCAGCCGTTCTGGTCACTCTATGCCGGCGACAACCTGCTTGCCGAATGGCATACCCCCGAAGCATGAGCAACGACCTGCGTGCGCTAGAGCAATGGGCAGGGGCACTACTGTCACGGCTACAACCAGGCGAGCGCAAGGCCTTGACGCGGGCCGTAGCGCAGGACCTGCGCCGCAGTCAGCAGCAGCGCATTGCCGCACAGCTCAACGTAGACAGCAGTCCCTATGACCCGCGCAAGGCGAGCAAGAATTTTAGGGGCAAGAAAGGCCGGATTAAGCAAAAGAAAGCGGCCATGTTCACTAAACTAAAGACAGCCAATTATCTGAAAACCCAACAGGATGAAAACCAAATTGCGGTCGGTTTCGTTGGCCGCGTTGCGAGCATTGCGCGTGTTCATCAATATGGTTTGACTGAGAATATATCAGTTCATGGCCCTGAGTATAAATATCCTCGGCGCGAGCTTCTAGGCATTACTACGGAGGTTCGCAGGCTTATAAGAGATTCCTTCATACAGCATCTCCAAAAATTTCAGTTATAAACAACGATTTACATTTAACATTCGCATAACTTCTATTTATATTGCGACAAGTAATTTTTGGGGATAGACTAATTTGAATATATAGCAAAGAAAATTGATGCAATCTTCAAAAGGAGAATCAAAAATGAATGTCGAAACAGCGGAGCAGCAGAAAAAACGAGAAGAAAATTTGCGGGCCGCAATTCGACACGCTCTAAACAAGGAGGCAATTGTATTCTTGGGGGCTGGGGCAGCAAAATCAGCAAAATCAGCAATGGGTACTACGCTGCCTACAGGGCAAGAACTATCCGATATTTTAGCCGCTGAGTGTGGCCTGAATTCTGGGTACCCTCTGGATAGTATTAGCGAGCATTTTTTGGAGGCTAAGAGCGAAACCACGCTCATAAACGCACTTCGCAAACACCTACACGTCACAAAAATAGACGACGAGCTCGTCGCCCTCGCGTCGGTGCCATGGTCCCGTATATGGACAACGAACTATGATGACGCATTTGAGCAAGCGCTAGATGTTCATAAAACGTCCTACTATTCGTTGACTACAGCGGCTGAAGTCAGAAACGCGCAAGGCAACAAACTGATATTGATGCACATCAATGGAGCTCTAAAGAATCTCAATCACTCCCTGCCCCCCGATTTTGTACTTACTTCTCAGAGTTACGCGACTCAATCCTTTGTCGATTCCGAATGGTCCGTCATTTTCCGGAACGATCTTCAGCGCGTGAAAGCAATCATCTTTGTAGGCTACTCATTAGCTGATATCGACGTTGCGCGCCTAATATTTAATCCAGATATCGTTCGCAATAAAATTCACTTCATCGATCGCGATAAAATTGACCCGGTTCAAAACACAAAGCTCTCTAGATTCGGAACAGTGCACCCGATCGGATTAACAGCCTTTAGCAGAATACTCCGCGAAGAACAATCTACATGGGTACCACCAAATCTAGTTGAAGAATACCAGTGCTACAGTCGGTTGATAATTGACAAGGAACCGCTGACGCCCTCCGATGATTATTTTTACGATCTAATTCTAAGGGGTGTGACTCGCGACCAATTGATGCTTGCCCAATCGGAAACCCCGAACAATCCCGATTACACAGTTATCCGAGACTGCGAAGCAGAATGCATTTCGACTCTCGGGCAAACGGGGCGGTGGTCGCGATTGTAGGGTCGTTCGCCAACGGAAAAT
>Ga0207076_1121_pt1 | contig 18632 bp, 18 predicted proteins | sample Alteio_BWMinHeat_62_FD_153568 | JGI IMG/M metagenome (GOLD analysis project Ga0207076, IMG submission 153568) | Enriched cells from forest soil in Barre Woods Harvard Forest LTER site, Petersham, Massachusetts, United States -... | ecosystem: Environmental > Terrestrial > Soil > Temperate forest >... | reverse complement strand
TGTCGGCGGCATCACCATGGGCAGCGTCAGCAGCGCGTCGACGACATCCTTGCCGCGGAATTGGCAGCGCGCCAGCAGATAACCCAGGCCAGTGCCCGTCAGCAGGCAAATGCCGGTGGCCCACAGTGCGACGGTCAGCGACAGCGACAACGCCGTCCAGGTTGAACCCATAGCTCGTTCTTATATTGACAGAAAGCAGCAGTCTATCAAGGTTTGGTGAAACCGTACTTGGCAAAGACGGCTTGCGCCTCGGGCGTCAGCATGAACTCGACAAATTGGCCGGCTTCCGCCGCATTGCCGGCGGCCGCAGTCACGGCCACCGGATAGCTGATTGGTTTTTGCGTGGGCACGGTCAGCGCCACCTTCACCTTGTCGCGCTGTATCGCGGCATCGGTGCCGTACACAAAACCGGCATCCACTTCCGCGCGCGCCACATAGTCCAGGCTCTGGCGTACGTTTTGTGCCATGATCATCCTCGGCTCCAGCACAGGCCAGACGCCGGCCGCTTCCAGCACTTCCCTGGTATAGCGGCCCACCGGCACGCTGGCCGGATTGCCGATGGCGATCCGCTTGAAACCGGCCTGCTTCAGGTCGCCCAGGGTCTTGACCGTTGCCGTACTGTCGCTTGGCAAGATCACCACCAGGCTGTTGCCGACAAAATTCCTGCGGGTTTGAGTAGCGATCAGTTTTTGCGCTTCCGCCTTATCCATGGTTTCCTGGTCGGCGGAGGCAAAACACATCCACCGGAGCACCCTTGGCGATTTGCTGCAGCAAGGTATCTGACGAGGCAAAGTTGAATTGCAATTTGGTGGCCGGATGCCGGGCCTGGAAAACCGTGCCCAGTTCCCTGAACGCATTGGTCAGGCTGGCCGCGCCGGAAACCGTGACCTCGCCCGCCTGCGCCGGCGAAATAGCGGCCAACAGCAGGGACATTGACGCCACAAGGGCAAGGCCGGTTCTTTTAAAGATCATGATGGTGTCCGTGGGCAAAAGGCATACGCAAAAATCGTAATATACCCAAAAACATAGCGACTGGCAATCCGAGGGACTGGATGGAAGCACCGGAATCAAGGACTGGGGTAAACTATGTCGGATATCGGACAAGGCTGAAAGCCGCGTTGTCCTTGTTGGCGACACAGCTCCGCCCCTGTCGTCCCACTGCACACCTGGATGCCTGATATCCGGAAGTGCCGGTTTTCCCTGGAAACGGTTTTAAAGATGATGGACCTCCCGCTGCTGGACTTCCCTGCACTACTTACCCTGGCAGAAAAATCTTCCAGTATAGGTGCAGCATGCGCATGCTGCACCGTCAACCTGGATGGCTGGATTAGTGTGCCCTTGTCATTGGCGGAAGAAAATTTCCAGGAAATCGGCACCCTGCTGGAAGATCCATATACAGAGCCGACCTTTGCCGAATTCCATCCTGCAGGCACCCGCTATGACTCGCCGCTGGCGCCAATTGCGCCGCGCTATTTTCCGGCCAACCGCTGCATCGTCGCAGCATGCCTGAACTGCGGGCGGCATTATTTGCGCTATACCGAAGCCGGAGGATATTTCGTCGACCGCAGGATACGCCTGCTATCGTCCCGACTGCTGGTCGACGCGCCGCTGTAAGCGCGTTCTTTACTGCCAGCCCATTGCCTGATTGCCGTAATATGCGTGATATGCCGGCCTGATGTGATGAAGCGATTGACTAGCTTTGTTCTTTAAAGGCTTGCGTGGTCATGGGATTATTCGCGCCGGCAACCAGCGGACGTTTATCCTTGTTCGCCTTGTCCAGCAGCTTGCCTAGCCTGGTTCCCGGGGTCGCATAGGTGACCGTGGTCTTGCCGTAGTTTTTCTTGTATTCGGGATCTTGCGGATCTACTCCGCGCGGATGTATAGGAAGCACGGCCGCCACAGCATTTTCGGCGTCCTTCACCCACAGTATGAAGTCGTCATGTTTGAACAATTCTATATCGGTGACCGGCGTTGGATAATGGTGCACGCCATGGCGGCGGGGCGGCTGGCGCCGGGACAGGTGGCGTCGCGATGAACACGCTCAAGCTGGCGGTCGATATCCGCAAGACGCTGCGTAGTGAAAAGCGCGAGTTCACACTGGATGTCAGTTTCACTTCCAGCAGCGACAGCCTGGTGATCTATGGCCCTTCGGGTGCCGGCAAGAGCCTTACGCTGCAAGCGATCGCCGGTTTGCTGACGCCCGACAGCGGCAGCATACGGTTGAACGGCAGCCTACTATTTGACAGCAGCCAGCGCATCAACCTGGCGCCGCAAGCCAGGAAGACCGGTTTCCTGTTCCAGAATTACGCGCTGTTCCCGCACCTGAATGTATTGCAGAATATAGGCTTCGGCCTGCATGCCGGCTGGCGCAATCCCGGCCGGCATTTGCTGCAGGAACGGGTAGCGCACTGGCTGAAGGTGTTTGAGCTGGAGCCCGTGGCAAACCAGTACCCGCATCAGCTGTCCGGCGGACAGCAGCAGCGTACCGCGCTGGCCAGAGCCTTGGCCAGCGATCCGCAGGCGCTGTTGCTGGATGAACCCTTCGCCGCGCTGGATCCCGATCTGCGCAGCCGGATGCGGCATGAGTTGATAGAGCTGCGTTCCCGCCTGCATATTCCGCTGATCATGATCACGCACGACAGTGAAGACGTGCGCCTGCTTGGCGACGAGGTACTGGAGATCCGCGATGGCCGCATCCAGGAAAATGGCGGTACGGCAACGGCAAGTGTGCTGGCGGTCTGAACTGGCGCCGATAGTCTTGCCGCAGAATAAAATATTGCATTAATCCAAGCCTGCTTTCCGTCAATATTGCCGATATTTCACATGGCGATAGCGCCAGCCTATTAAGTCTGCTCCCGTCTTTTGTCGATAAAAATTACAAACAGGAGAGGTAAGGGCCTTTCTATCTGCGCACAGTTATCAATTTTGTTAGCTAAGTTTTTGATTTTGCAATATTAATTTTTTGATATTCAAAATTGGCCTGATATATGCTTTGGCAATCATCGAGATTTAGAAATTCCGGCATGCAATGAATTTGCATCACCGTGCATATAGTTATTTTTTCTTCCCAGCAAAGTTTCTTTGTTCGTTTATTTAAATAAGCACACAAGAATCCATGCAAGCTATTTACCCCGAGTTTATATCTGCCGGCAAATTGCACTTGCTGCGGCCGGTTGCGTCGATGTTGACGGGCGCTGCGCTTTGCGCATTGTTCAGCGGCTGCGGGGGCGGGAGGGAGAGTTCGGCGCCGAGTAGTGCGGCGGAACGCAATCTGGTGGCCGCCGATCTTCCTGCGCTCGGAGATTGCCTTGGGCAGATCGATACTGCATTGGTCAAGGATCCAAGGCAGCATGCGCTGGGCCTGGCCTGCCTGCAGGGCACCTTGCGCGGATTGACGGCCGACGGCAGCGCCTGCGCCTTGCAGGTCGATGCGGAGAGCGGCGTTTTCCGTTTTGAATATGGCCGGCAAGCGGTCAGCATCAAATGGCAGGACATCGTTTTTCCACCCGGCGGCCCGGCAATCCACAATCTTGAAAGAGCCGGCGCTGCCGCCCGGCCTGGCGTGCAACTGAGCCGTTTTACCGGAGGCCCCAAACCGGTCACCGAAGCGATATTGCTGCGGGCGGGCGGGCGCACCGGCGGTTCGGTTGGAATGCCGACTATCGCCTACCAATATACGGAAAATAACCAGTCCACCCAGATTGAATGCCGTTTCGGAAAATGAGGAGGCAGCGGCGAAGTGTTCGCAACAGCAGCATCGTAGAAATGCAGTATTGAAAGGTAGTAACGAAAGGTGGCAACGAAAGCAGCGCATGTATCAGAACAGGCAACCAGAAATTCTCAGGAGAAAATGATGACCCGCTATTTATCTTGCATGACGCTTGCCAGGAAATTTTTCCTGGCAATGCTTGCCGTAATTCTAGCCGCGGCATTGCCGGCGTCGGCCGCGATTGTCGGCTACCAGGACCTGGCCTTATTCAATGCAGCCTCTGCCGGATGGACCAGGACAAGTACCAATTTTGACGCCATCGCCGCCGGCACCAGCTATGCGGCCGGCGCCGGCCCGGCAGGATCCGGCTTTACGATGACGCTGGGCGGGGTAGATGCGGGAAGTAATTCCCCCACCGTGAACAACCAGTTCTGGACCACGTCCGCAGCGAACTACCTGGGCCTGGATAACGGCGACGGCGCGCTGGAGCAGGGCGATACGCTGACCTTCAATTTCCTGGCGCCTGTGCGTGCATTCGGATTTTTTGTTATAGGCATTGAAGACGTCATCGCCGGCGACTATACCTTGACTGTCGGCGCCAGTTCGATAGGTAATTCCGGCAGCGCCGCACTGACCGATAACAACGGCAGCTTTGCCTATTTCATCGGCTTTGTCGCCAATGGCGCGAACGAAAGCTTTAGCAGCGCCTCGTTCAGCGTTGCCAACCGCGGACTGCCTTTCGGCCTGCCTACCAGTATTGACGATATCGTCGTGGCCGCCGCCTCGGCGCCGGATACCAACCCGGTGCCCGAGCCAGGTTCTGCCGCCTTGATGCTGATCGGCCTATTGGGCTTGGGCGTACTGCTGCAGCGCCGTTTCGGCTTGTAAAACCCGCAAAGATAATCACAGGTGAAAATCATGTTCAAACACCAAAGCATATCCGTTGTTGCTGCGCTGCTGGCTGCCGGCGCAGGTTTCAATCCCGCGCCCGCCGCTGCCAGCAGCTTGCCTTTCCTGGGCGAGGTCGTCTGTTTTCCGTATAACTTCGCTCCCAAGGGCTGGGCCCTGGCGCAGGGGCAGCTCTTGCCCATTTCTCAGAATACCGCGCTGTTCAGCCTGCTAGGAACCAATTATGGCGGCGACGGCAGGAGTACATTTGCATTACCCGACCTGCGCGGGCGTTCACCGATTAACGCCGGCGCGGGGCCGGGCCTGACGCCGCGCGTGGTAGGCGAAATCGGCGGCAGTGAAGCCGTGACGCTAACGGCGGCCAATCTGCCGCCCCATTCGCACACCTTCGCGCCGCCAGCCGCGACCAGCGCCGGTACACTGGTCTCGCCGGCCGGGGCCGTGCCGACGGCGGATGCCAGCACCAAGCTGTATACCGGGCCCGCCAGCCCAGGCACTGCGGCGATGGCGAGCGGGGTGACAGGCGTTACCGGCAATAGCCAGCCTATCAATAATTTACAGCCTTTCCTCACTCTGAATTGCGCGATTGCGTTGCAAGGCATATTCCCTGCGCGGCCATGAACGAGCTGGCTTTCCATTTCAGGCAGTTCAAAAAAACGAATCCGCGCTAGCCAAGGAGAACCACCATGCGCCCCATTTCAAGCCGCAGCCTCATCATTTCCGCCATTCTTGCAATTGCCGCGTCCAGCGCGCCGCCGGCGTTTGCCGACGAACCGTTTCTCGGCGAGATCAGGTGCTTCAGTTTTAATTTCGCCCCCAAGGGCTGGCTACTGACTAACGGGCAGCTGTTGCCCATCAATCAAAACCAGGCCCTGTTTTCACTGCTGGGCACCACCTATGGCGGCGATGGCAGGACTACCTTTGCACTACCCAACCTGCAACGCCGCATCATGATAGGCGCGTCGAATACCCATGTACTGGGCGAAGCCGGCGGAGCGGACAGCAAGACCATATTGCCGCCCAACCTGCCGGCCCATGCCCACGTATTTTCTCCCTTGGGTTCAAGCGCGAATGGAGACTCTTTATCGCCGGCAGGGAATGTGCCGGCAGTGAAAGCGCGCACCTCGCTGTATATCGTACCCGCCCAGAATACCGGCAATGTTGCGATGGCCTCCGGCACGACCAGCGCCGCTGGCGTGAATAATCCCGCATCAGTGACGAACCTGCAGCCTTACCTGACCTTCAACTGTGCGATTGCGGCGCAAGGGGTCTTCCCGTCCAGGGATTGAATCTATATCCAATGATAAGGGATATGCCGTTACTGTATGCGCAAGACGCAAAGCATGGCGGTGCAACCAAGGAGAATGACGATGTTGAAATCAAATAAAGCCGCGCTGGTATTTGCCGCCTTGACGGCCATCAGCGCTGTGTCGGCAGTGCCCGCATTTGCCGGTGAAACCCCGTTCTTGGGGGAAATCGAATGCAGCGGGGCAAATTTTGTGCCGCTAGGTTTTATGCCTCTAGACGGCCGCTTATTGTCGATAGCGGAGTTTGATGCTTTGTTCAATCTGATCGGCACCACTTACGGCGGGGATGGCCAGACCACCTTTGCCTTGCCGGATATGCGCGGACGCGCGATAGCGAGTGTCGATGCAACGGACAGCAGGTTCGCCATCGGCAGCGCTGCAGGAACGGAAAGCGTGACGCTGACGTCCAGCAACCTGCCCACCCACACTCACAGCTTTGCCGCACCGGCCGCCACCGCAGCGGCAACCGCCGGTTCGCCGGTAGGCGCGGTGCCCGCCACCAAGTCGCCGCTGACCCTGTATGCCGCGGGCAGCGCGGCAAGCACACAAATGGCGCAAAGCACGACCGCCAGTGTGGGCAGTGCTGCGCCTGTCTCTAACGTGAAGCCCTTCGTTGCGCTCACCTGCTACATCGCGGTGTTCGGTATTTACCCCTCGCCAAACTAGCGAAGGACATGTGACGGCAAACTCTGCGCTGGCGGTGCAGAGTTTGCCGGCTGGCGCATAAGCTGGCAAATCACGCTGGCTGCATCGCGTCCTGGGCCTGGCTTTCGGCTATGGTGTCTGCAACCAGCTGCTCCGCTACTCCCAGCAATTGGGCGACCGTGCGCATTGCATGCTCGTGGCTGGAACGGCAGGAGTAGGTATTCTGGTATTCGTTGATGATTCTTTGCTTGGAAATGATCATGAGGAGTAATGGCTTCTTTCTATCATAGGAATTAAAATGGAACGGGGCTTTCACCATGTCCCCCATGGGGCCGTATAGCGATCGGCCGGCGCTCTCTTACTGCCAGCACACCGTGGATAAGCTGGGCACTCCTTTATCGCAGCGCTATAGACGCCTGGAACCGATGTCATCCTGCTGTGGCGGAAATGGGTTCCCCCTGGTCCGCCAAAATCCTGCAAGGCATGCAGTCCGGCTACCGTCCCCACCAATGAGCCTTATAGTTCAGATATGACGCAGGTCTAATGTGGGAGTGCGGCGGTAGCGGCTGCTTTTCCTGGTGTTTCTTAGGTTTCTGATATTTCTTCGCATCGGCGGATTGGTGATTGACTGCCGATGAATGAATTATACATGAATGGATATTTATGTCAATACGCGAATGAATTTAATTTGAAAATAATTTATTCGCGTATAGATTTGTTGCAGACATCCCGGCAGTACATCCTTGTGCATGGCAAAACCGGGAAGGAAGAACGCCAGAATGTCCGGCTAGCAGGCGTCCCGGCAAGAGTAGGGGCGGCGCGAGAATGCTGGCGCCGCTGGAAGGATCAGATTTCCGGGCGCTTGCCCGCACTTTGCTGCAGCTTGACTTTGGCATTGGCCAAGTTGGCCTGAGCCTGCAGATAGGCCAGGTAGATGTCGTCCGCAGTGCGTTGCGCATTCAATAGGTCCAGCAATGAGGCCGCACCCTTACGGTAGCTCAGGCGCACCCCTTCCAGCAGGCGTTCAGCGTCATCCAGCACATGTTCCCGGTAGCTTTGCAGATTTTCCGCCGCGGCCTGGTATTGCAGGAAGCTGGTACGGACATCCGTTTCCGCTTTCAGCAGCACCGAACGCATCTGCAATTGCGCCTGAGTCAGGGCCGACTGCGCCTGCACCAGCTCCCCGTTTTGCAGGCGCGATAGCGGAATAGGGATGGTCACGGTCAGGCCCAGGGTGTTGGAATGCTCGGCCGGGGAATTGGTCACGGTCCCTCCCGCATCCATCACAGGGTAGATTCGGGGCGTATTCTTGACGCCGACGTTCACGACCGGGTCTATATAGCGGTTGGCCTTGGCCAGATCGATATTGTCCCTGGCGTTGTCCATGCCGGATTTGGCCGCCAGCACGTCTTCGCGACTTTCCAGCGCGCGGCGGGTCAGCGCGTCCACATCGTCTGCCAGTTGGTCTTGCCCAAATTCGCAGTTGATCTGTTCTCCCAATATGTCCCGGTAAGGCTTGCCCAGGAAGTTGGACAGTACCATCCCTGCCGCCGCGGTGTCGGCGCGCGCGCTGACCACGTCGGCGCCGAAGCGGTCGGCCTCTACCCGGGATTGCACCAGTTCCAGTTTGCCGATATCGCCGGCCTTGAACCGGATCTCGTTGGCGCGAACTGTCGCGCGCATCGCATCCAGGCTGGATTCGCGCCGCTTCAGCGCCGCAGTAGAGCGGCAGGCTTCGACGAAGGCGCCTGCGGCATCGGCAAACAGTTGGCGCCTGAATGCGCCCACCGTGGCATCCGTCAGGCGGACATTGCTTTCGGCCGCGCGGATGCGCGCATTGCGCTTGCCAGCCGTCTCCAGGGTGAAAGCCAGGCCCGCGATCGCGGTGGTCGCCGTGTTATTATAGATTAAACCGTACAGCTCCTTTGAGTCTATGCCGGCAGTCAATTGCGGGTCCGGCCTGACGCCGGCGATGGAAACCCCGGCCTGGGCGCTGGTCAGCGTTTCGCGCTGTGCCTGCAAGTCCAGGTTGTTCTGCTCCACCGCCGCCAGGTAGCGCTGGAAGCCGGATGCTGGGGACGATGCTCCGGCGTCTGCCTGCGGCTGGCAAAATGCGGCGGGGGCGATTGCCAATAGCAGCAGGGGCGCCAGTTGCAGGCGGAATTTATCAAAAGAAATGCGTTGCATGTTGTATTCCTAAACCGGGCCGGATGCAGGTGTATTGCCGCCGGCGGCGAGTTTGCTATCCCTGTTTTGCAGGTAGTTCTCAATCAAATAGTAGAGCGCGGGCAGCCATACCAGCGTCAATCCGGTGGCGGTAATCAGGCCGCCTACGACTACCGTTGCCAGCGGGCGCTGCACGTCACTGCCCAGTCCGTGCGCGATGGCAGCCGGCAGCAGGCCCAGTGCCGCCACCGATGCAGTCATCAGCACCGGTCGGAAACGCTCGCGTGCACCCTTGATCACCACGTCTTTCAACGGCAGGCCTTCTTCTTGCCGCAGGCGGTTCAGGTTGGACACCATCAAGATACCGTCCATCACCGCCACGCCGAACAGCGCGATAAAGCCGACTGCGCTGGATACGTTCAAGGTCATGCCGCGCAAATGCAGCGCCAGCAAGCCACCGAGTGCGCCCAGCGGCACCGCCATCAAGATCATCGCCGGTTGCCGCAAATTCCTGAACTGGCCAAACAGCAGCACGAACATCAAGGCCACCACTACCGGCAAGATCACCGCCAGCCTTGCCTGCGCCCGCTGCTGGTTTTCGAACTGGCCGCCCCAGGTGATCTGGAATTTGGAGTGGTCGTATTTGACCTTGGCTTCCACCTGGCTCTTGGCATCATCCAGGAAAGACGCCAGGTCGCGTCCCTTCAGGCCCAGGCCCACCGTCAGGTGGCGTTTACCCATCTCGCGCGTGATCGTGCTTTCGCCGTCATCCAGGCGTATGCTGGCCACCTGCGCCAGCGGGATCCTGGCGCCGGTAGAGGAGCTCAGGGTCAGATTGCCGATCGCCTCCGGATCGCTGCGCGATTCCTTGGTATAGCGCACGCCGATATCGTAGTGGCGCTCGTCGATGAACAACTGCGAAACCGGCTTGCCGCCTATGCCGGTACCTATCAGGTCGGCGATGTCGGCGACATTGATGCCGTAGCGCGCAGAAGCCGCGCGATCTACTTCTATCCTTACTTGCGGCAGCGGCGGTTCCTGCTCGATGATGACGTTTTCGGCGCCGGGCACGGTATTGAGCGCCTCTTCAACTTCCTTGGCGATACGGCGCGACTCCTTGAAATCATTCCCGTAGATTTTAGCCACCAGGTCGCTATGCGCACCGGCCAGCTTGTCCAGCACGCCGTCTATCATCGGTTGTGTGAAGCCGACATGGATGCCCGGCAATTGCGCGAAACGCTGGCCCATTTTTTCTATCAGCTCCTGCTTGCTCCAGCCGGATTTCCAGGTGTCGTAGGGATGCAGGGTGACGCTGACCTCGATATGCGACGGCGTCCACGGATCGGTGCCCTCGTCATTGCGCCCCAGTTGCGTCACAATCGCCGCCACTTCCTTGAATTCCATCGTGGCTCGCCGCAGTTCATTTGACATGCTGGCGGCCTTTTCCAGTGAAATCCCCGGCGGCAGCGTGACTTGCAGCCAGATCGAGCCTTCATCCAGCACCGGCAAAAAGTCTCGCCCTATGGTTGCGCCCATGCCTACCACGGCGGCCACCGCAAACAGGAAGGCGCAAATGGTCAGGCGTGATGAATTCACTGCCCCCGACAATACCGGCTGGTAGATGGACGCCAGTTTTGCCAGCGCCGGATTATGGAACAGCTTGCGCGGTTTCTTGTAGGCCTGGTAGGCCAGGCCCGGTATTAATATAAGCGAGACGACCAGGGCGCCCAGCAAGGCGAAGCCGATCGCAAACGCCATGGGAGAAAACAGCTTGTATTCAATGCGCTGGAACATGAACAGCGGCAGGTAGGCGGTAATGATGATCACCATGCCGAAGAAGATAGGTTTACTGACCTGCAGCGTGGCGCGCATCACGTCCTGCGGCTTCAGCGGCTTGCCGCCGTCTTCTTCAAACTTGCGGAGTATCTGCTCCATCACGACGATCGCGCCGTCCACCACGATGCCAAAATCGATGGAACCCAGCGACAGCAGGTTGGCCGGGATCTTGAAGTGATGCATGAAGATGAACGCGGTCAGCAGCGACATCGGTATCGTCACTGCCACGATCAGCGCCGCGCGCGGGCTGCCGAGGAAGAGCAGCAAGATCACAGTCACCAGGAACATGCCTTCCAGCAGGGTCTTGCCTACCGTGTGCAGCGTGGCTTCCACCAGCATGGTGCGGTCCAGATAGGGCACCACCTTCACATCCTTGGGCAGGATATTGTCGTTCAGGTCGCGCACCGCTTCGTGCACGCCTTCCAGCACCTGGGTAGGGTTTTGTCCTTTCAGCAGCAGGGTGATGCCCTCTACCGTATCGGGATTTTCATTCTTGCCCAGGATGCCGCTGCGCTCCTGGTTGCCCAGTCGCACGTCGCCCAGGTCCCGGATCAAGACCGGCACGCCGTTTTTTTGCGTGACCACGATATTGCCCAGATCGTCCAGCCCGCTGATCAGGCCGACGCCGCGCACTACAAAGCCCTGCTGGCCGCGCGTCAGGATGCTGCCGCCGGCGCTGGCATTGTTGGCGCTGATCGCCTGCGTCACCTGCGCCAGCGACAGATTATATTTGCCCAGTTTTTCGGGATCGAATTCCAGCAGGAACTGGGTAGTGATGCCGCCGAAGTTGGTCACGTCGGCCACGCCGGCCACCTGCTTCAGGCGCGGGATCACTTTCCAGAATTGCAGCTCCGACAACTCGCGCAAGTCGCGGCTCTTGGATTCCAGCGTGTAGCGGTAGATCTCGCCGATAGGCGAGGTCAGCGGATCCAGGCCGGGCTGCGCGCCATACGGCAGCGTCACCGCGCCGATGCGCTCTTGCAGGCGCTGGCGCGACCAATAGTCTTCCACGCCGTCCTGGAATACCACGGTGATCAGCGACAGGCCGAAAGTGCTTTTGGAACGCATCACGTGCATGCCGGGCGTGCCCATGATCTCGCGCTCCAGCGGGATGGTGATCTGTTTTTCCACTTCTTCGGCCGCCAGCCCGGCGACCTGGGTGACGACCTGCGAGGTGGTGTCGGCGATATCCGGATAGGCTTCCAGCGGTAGCTGTTTCCAGCAATACACGCCATACAGCGCGACCAGCGCGAATACCAGCCAGACGATGCCGCGCCGGGCAAAGCTGACCTTGACGATATTTTCAATCATTGAGAAGCACTCCGTCTTTTGCGACGATCTTCTCGCCTGCTTTCAGTCCCGACAGGATTTCCACATTGTTGCCGGCCTGCGCGCCCGTTTTTACGATGCGCGGCTCATACACCCACGGCGATTTTTCAACAAATACGCGGGTATTGAAACCGTTTTGCACCAGTGCGGAAGCGGGCACCGCGGGCGCAGCATGGGCCTGCCCGCTGAACACTACCTTGGCAAACATGCCCGGCTTGAAGCGGCTGGACTGGTTATCGATCGCGATGCGGACCTTGACGGTGCGAGTATCAGGATCCAGCACGTCGCCTATATAGCGCACCTTGCCTTCAAAGCTCTCGCCTTCAAACGCATTCACCGCTATCTTGGCGGACTGGCCTATGAAGACCAGCGGCAGGTCCTTTTCCTGTATGCTGGCCGCCAGCCACACCGTGGACAAGTCGGCGACAGTCATCAGCGGCGCATTGGTGTCGTTCCAGAAGCCGCCTTGCGAGCCCGTCAATTCTATGACCTTGCCCGAGATCGGCGAACGCAGCTGGTAGGTTCGCCCTGAACCTCCGCCCAGCGATGCGCCGAGCTGGGACAGGCGGGACTTTGCCCGGTCCGCTTCGCTGACCGCCTGCGCATAGTCGCTCTCGGCCTGTTCCAGGTCCTTGCGCGCGGCTATCTCCGCATCGGCCAGGTCTCTCTGCCTTTGCAGGTTGCGCTTGCTCAAGTTCAGCGCTGCCTGTGCCTTGCCGGCATCGCTGTAGGCGCTTGCCAGATCGGCCGAGTCTAGCGAAAACAGGGCGTCGCCGGCCTTGACCGTATCGCCGAGCCGCTTGTTCAGCTGGACGATGCGCCCCGATACTGGAGGCACTACCTTGATCAGCCTTGCCGCATCTGCCTCTATCGTGCCGGGGACGCTGATGGCGCGTTCTATCGACAGCTCCGCGACCGGAGCGACGGTGATCGTTTTGCGCAGCGGCGACGACGCCGGCAGGCGGATATAGGCCCCATCCCTGACCAACGGCGCCGTAGATGCACTGGATGCACTGGATGCAGCATCCGTGCCGGCTGCCGGTTCTTCCTTTTTGCCGCAACCTGATAATATGCCGGCAGAAATTATTCCGGCCGCCATCAGCGCGCCGGCTTTCCGGCTTAATGTATTCTTCTTCATCTCAACCCCAATGTCGGACGGCCGATCATGAGGAAAAGGCGCGCCTGATTGCAAAAAATTTTGACAGAGGATAGCAAGGCATCCTGTCGTGAGCATGACGGGAAGCTGACAAAAACCTGACAAGCGGCAGAAACACGATAATTGGCGTAAAAGCTGTTGGCATAAGGGTAAAATGTCATCAATCCGTCATACTCAACCTCGGTTCGCAATGGAATTTTTATGCACGTCTTACTGGTAGAAGATGATTCCGTAATTGCCGACGGCATCACGCGCAACTTGAAAGCACAGGGCATGGCCATTGACGTCGTGAATAACGGCATCGATGCGCTGTCGGCATTGCAACGCTCTGAGATCTCGGTCATGGTGCTGGACATAGGCATCCCCGGCATAGACGGTTTTGAAGTCATCCGCCGCCTGCGCAGTACGGGCAACCACTTGCCCGTGCTGTTGCTGACCGCGCGCGACTCCATCCAGGACCGGGTACACGGCCTGGAACTGGGGGCGGACGACTACCTGGTGAAACCCTTCGCCACGCCGGAACTGGTTGCGCGCATCAAGGCTTTGGTGCGCCGGAGCGCGCCGGAGACTGTCAAGCTGCAGCTGGCGGGCCTGTCGCTGGACCAGACCTCCAAGCGGGCCAGGGTCAATGAGCAGCCGATAGAATTGTCGGTGCGCGAATGGGCCGTGCTGGAATACCTGATGCAGCAGGCGTCGCGCGTGGTGTCCAAGCAGCAGATCATCGATGCGATCCTGCCTTGGGGCGAAGACATTACGCTGAACGCGGTAGAGGTCTATGTATCGCGCATACGCATCAAGATTGCGGATGCCGGCATTACGATACGCACCATACGCGGCTTCGGCTATATGCTGGAAAAGGCGGAAACATGAAATCCAGCATACGCATCAGCCTGCTGAAATGGCTGATCATGCCGCTGCTGATTATCAATGTCGTCGCCGCCGTGCTGATCTACAGGCTGGCCTGGGAACCGGCCAATGACGCATTCGACCAGGGGTTGACCGACACTGCCTGGGCGCTGGTGCCGCGCCTGAAACAACTGGACGGCGAAATCCTGATCGACCTGCCGCCGCAGGCGGAGCAGGTCTTGCGCGTCGGCCATTTTGATCCTATCTATTTCGTGGTGCGCAATACAAAAGGGCAAACGATAGCCGGCGACGGCGATTTCCCGTCGCTGCGCACCAGCCAGAGGCTGGATGACCCGGGCGCCTACGATGGCGTCATGCGCGGCGGCGCCATCCGCGTGATTACACTGAAGGCGATGGTGGGAACCGAGGCGGTGTCCATAGGCGTGGCCGAAACCCAGCGCCGGCGCAACGATATCCGTGCCGAGATTTTTGTCACCTTGCTGTTGCTGGAAGGCTTGCTCGCGCTGATGTCGCTGGCCATCGTGTGGCTGGCGGTTTCCAGGGGTTTGCATCCGTTGAAGAAAATGCAGGCCGACCTGGATTCACGCAGCTATAACGACTTGTCGCTGATCGCGGCGGATAACATCGCGCTGGAACTGCGTCCCGTGGTCAACGCCTTGAATGACTTGCTGACCAAGGTGCAGGTGGGCGCCGCAACGCAGAGGAATTTTGTCGCCGATGTTGCGCACCAGCTGCGCACGCCGCTGGCGGGCCTGAAGATGCAGATAGAGTGGTTGCAGCAACGTTATATGGCAGAAACCGAGACCAGCCATTCTATTCATCTGATGATGGCTTCGGTAGAAAGGCTGATACGCCAGACCAACCAGTTCCTGTCGCTGGCGCGGGCGGAACCCAGCCAGTTTGAGCAAACCCATCTGGAACAGGTGGAACTCGACAAGCTGGTGGCAGAGTCGGTCCAGCATTTTATTGAAGAGGCAGACAAGAAAAGCATCGACCTTGGTTTCGATTTACACGCCAGCAAGATCAGGGGCAACCGCTTCCTGCTGCGCGACATGATAGACAACCTGGTCGACAATGCGATCCGCTATTCGCCGCCGCAAGCCAGCGTTACCGTCAGTTGCCGGCAGGAGGGCGCGCAGGTGATCCTGACGGTGGAGGACTCCGGCCCCGGCATCGCCCAGTCGGAACAGGAGCTGATCTTCAACCGCTTCTACCGCATCAGCGACAAGACCACCGGCAGCGGCCTGGGCTTGTCCATCGTGCGCGATATCGCCAAAGACCATGGCGCTGAAATCAGGCTGGCTGCGGGCGCCAATGGCAAGGGAACCATTTTTTCCATTCTGTTTCCTGGGAATCCAGGCTAGCCCCGCACCCACAAGTCGCTGAACGACGCAAACCCCAGCGGCGTCATGCGCAGGCCGGCAATGTGCGGCGCCGCCTGGACTTGCTGGTACTCGTGCAGGATGGGGATGATCCAGCCTTCCTGCACCAGTTGTTTCCCAAGCCTGGCGTAAGCACGCATCCTGCGCGCGCTGTCCGGTTTTGCCTGTATCCCGGCGAGTTGCTGCTCTACATACGCATTGCACTCGTCCGACATCCAGTTCCTTAGCACGCTGTCGCAGGCAAACCACTCATAGCAGCCAAAATCCTCATCGTCGTTCAGCACTTCGGCCCCCAGCCTCAGGTCTGCATACTGCCGCCAGTCTTCACTTGCCAGGTCTTCGCAAGGCAACTGTATCAGCTTGACGGTGGCGCCCGCCTTTTGCAGCCGTGCGATGACGGCCTCGGCCAGTTTCAGCATTTCCGTGGTGTTCCAGACCACCAGCGTCAGTTGCCGTCCCTTCAGCCGGGTGTAGCGCTTGCCGCTGTTTGCTGTCCTGTGCTTCCAGTCGGCCAGCATGCCGGAAGCGGGGCGGCGGTGCATGTCGTCCGGCGCGATCAGTGTGTGCGGCGCCAGCCAGTCTGCCAGCGCCAGCCTTTGTTCTGCCGTAGCAAAATTGGGACGCCGGCTGTTGCAGACCAGGTAGGTGCAGCCGGACTGCAACTGCGACAGCATATTCCTGGCCTTGCCGGTCCTGTCCAGCATCGTCGTGTCGCTATGGCCGAACTGCAGATCAAACGGCGCAGTACCCGCCGGCGGTTCCATCATCCACAGGTCTACCTGGTCCAGCAACGCCCGTTCGCGGTAATAATCCTTGAAGGCTTGCAGCGTGATGCGGTATTCATTATTACGCACTAGCTTGAAGGGGCCGCTGCCGACCGGCATGCTGGCAAAGTCGGCCTTCCTGTGGCGCGGCACGATGGAGGCGTTGGCGGTTGCCATCCGGTGCGGCCACAGGTAGTCGGGTGCCGCCAGCTTGCAACTCAGCCTGCAGCTGAGGCTGTCGTCGCCGCTCAGCTCTACCGATTGCAGGTGCCGGTACAAGGATTGGTAGAAGGCGGGGCTGTCGCGCAGGCGCAGCAAGGTCTGCCGCACGTCTTCGCGCTGCAGCGGCGCGCCGTCATGGAAACTCAGGCCGGGCCGCAGCCAGAAATGCCAGGTGCTGCCGCCGTCTTCGGATTCCCAGTGATGCGCCAGCGCCGGCACCAGTTGCTGCGACGCGCGGTCGAACTCCACCAGGCGCGAAAAAATCTGCCGCACCAGATGCGCTTCCAGCCTGCTGACCACGTCTAGCGGGTCCAGGCTTTCCACTGCGCGATACAGGGACATGCGCAGTTGCGTGCAGTCGCCGTCGGGCAAGCCGAGGAACTCGGGCAGGCGCTCCACCAGCCGTTGCCGCTGGTCGTCGTCCAGGCTGCCGAATGCCTGCTCCAGTTCGCCTTCTTCCAGCAAGTCCGACAAGCGCGTCATCGCCGCTGTTTGCGGCGATTGCAGCGTCAGGCGCGACAGGTGGCCGCGCCCGCGCGCCGCCTCCCAGTTCAGCCAGCCTTGCTGCTGCATCTTGCCCAGCAGGATGCGCACATTGCGTTCGCTGCAATGCAATCCCCTGGCCAGAGCCGGCAGGCCGGGCTGCTCGCTTTGCCCCTGCAACAAGTCATGCAGGCGGCGGTATTGGTCTATCAGTCGCATGATAATGGGCCTGGATTAAAAGAGGAAATATTTTAATGGATTCTGTCCATTTTTATTTTCCTCTTTCGTTCGCATACTGTCCATACCGATTTTCAAGCGTTGAATTTACTGGATAAGGCCACCATGACTAATGCGAAACCGTTGCCGCAATCTGCGCGCCGCCTGCTGCTCAGCTCCTTTATCCTGATGCTGGGACGCTCGGCGGCGACGCCTTTCCTGGCGATTTACCTGACCCGTCGCATGGAGCTGGATCAGCAGCAGGTCGGCCTGCTGTTGTGCGCCGCGATGGTGCTGGCGACGCTGTTCGGCCTGTACTCAGGCTATCTGGCAGACCGCTTCGACAAGCGCCGGCTGATGGCCATGGCTGTAGCAATGATTACCTTATTGTCGCTGGCAATTACCCGGTTCAATAGCGCGCTTGCGGTTGTGCTGGTGCTGGCCTGCACCGATGCGGCAATGGCGCTGCGCAGCATCGCGCTGAAAGCACTGTTGGCCGACCTGCTGCCGGTGCAGCAGCGCTCGCGCGCATTTTCCGTCAATTACACGCTGATCAACCTAGGCTATGCGGTGGGGCCGATGCTGGGCAGCCTGGTGCTGGGTTTTGGCGACGCCTGGCCGTTCTATATCTCCGCGGTGTTTGTGATGCTGTCGTCGCAGGCCGCGCCGCGTCCGCAATTTTCTCCCGTGGTGAAACCGGGAAAAGAGGCGGTGGCTGGCGCCCGGCCCAGCTTCAGGGCCACATTATTGTTGCTGAAGACTGACCGCCAGTTGCGGCTGTTCACGATAGGCAGCCTGCTCAGCGCCTTTGTCTATGGACGCTTTGTGATCTACCTGTCGCAGTACCTGCTGGTGTCGCAGGGAGCGGCGCAGGCGTCGACGCTGATTCCCTACCTGATCATGACCAATGCCGTCGGCGTGGTTGCCTTGCAATATCCCCTCGGTAAATTCATCCGTGGCGACAATGTGATGCGCTGGATAGGCCTGGGTTCGCTGATGTTCGTGCTCGGCTTGCTGGGATTCATGATCGCCGACACCTTGCCGGCGTGGATAGCGTCGATGCTGCTGTTCACGCTGGGAGAAGTGATCGTGATCCCGGCCGAATACCTGTTCATCGACAGCATTGCACCGGCGGCGCAAAAGGGCAGCTACTACGGTGTGCAAAACCTATCCACGCTGGGCGATGCGTTGTCGCCGCTCGTATGCGGCGCGCTGTTGATCCATGCCGCCCCACCGGCCATGTTTGTTGCACTGATTGCCGCTGCCTCAGGTGGAGCGGCGATGTACTACGCCGGCGGGCGTAGCCGGCAACTGGTGTTGTGCAAGGTTTGATGCATGGACGGAGGGTCATTGAATACCCTGATCCGGGCGGCGGTGCGGGGAGCCGCCGCGTACGTTGTTGCAGCAAAGAAATAAAACAGGTTTTAACCCCGATTGCGACGCTGCCCCGTCTAAGTCCATAAGCCGCCTGGCCGGACTATACGGAGAACAACATGTCGCAGCGCATTTTCAATTTCATTTTTAGCCATGCCTTCATTCTTGCCCTGCTCGCAATAGGGCATGGCGCCGAAGCGCAAGCTATTTCACCGGCATTGATGCCGCAGCGCCTGATCACTACCCCCAACGGCGAGCAGGCGATTG
>Ga0207076_1108_pt2 | contig 18666 bp, 17 predicted proteins | sample Alteio_BWMinHeat_62_FD_153568 | JGI IMG/M metagenome (GOLD analysis project Ga0207076, IMG submission 153568) | Enriched cells from forest soil in Barre Woods Harvard Forest LTER site, Petersham, Massachusetts, United States -... | ecosystem: Environmental > Terrestrial > Soil > Temperate forest >... | reverse complement strand
AAGGACAGGTAACGTGCCTTGCAGACCAGTTTGGCTGCTTCGCGCGCCGGCTTCAGGTAATCGCGCGGATCGAACTTGCCCGGATTTTCAGCCAGGTAGCGGCGGATCGCGCCCGTCATCGCCAGGCGGATATCGGTATCGATATTGATCTTGCGTACGCCGTGCTTGATGCCGATGACGATTTCTTCGACCGGCACGCCATAGGTTTCCTTCATGTCGCCGCCGAATTCGCGGATTTCTTCCAGCAGCTCTTGCGGTACCGACGAAGAACCGTGCATCACCAGGTGCGTATTAGGGATGCGCGCATGGATTTCCTTGATGCGGTCTATCGCCAGGATATCGCCGGTAGGCTTGCGGGAGAACTTGTAGGCGCCGTGCGAAGTGCCGATTGCAATCGCCAGTGCATCGCACTGCGTCAGCTTGACGAAGTCGGCGGCCTGCGTGACGTCGGTCAGCAATTGCTCGCGGGTCATCTTGCCGTCGGCGCCGTGGCCGTCCTCCTTGTCGCCCATCATGGTTTCCAGCGAACCGAGCACGCCCAGCTCCGCCTCTACCGTGACACCGATCGCGTGCGAGAATTCCACTACCTTGCGCGAAGATTCGCTGCTGTCTATCGTACAGATGCCAAAAGGCATACCGGTAGCGACTTTCGCAATAGGCGAAGCCGGCGCGGCAAATGCGGCACTGGCAGCCATTGCGATGCTGGCGACCACGGACCACGTGCTGGCAAGCAGGCTGCTGGAATACCGCGAAAAGCAGACCCGGGCGGCCAGGGACATGAAGCTGCCGGACTAATTCGGACCATGTAATACCGTAATTCGGACCACGTAATACCGTAGGGTGCAATAGCGCAGCGTATTGCACCGCATCCTATACAAGCTAGTTGCTCAACGATGGCCGAGGCGGCCGTCAAGGCATTTGTCAGGGTATCTGTGGTGCAATACGCTGCGCTATTGCACCCTACGGGTCCTCTTCCGCATGCGGAAGAGGACATTACCTCCCCAATTTATAGCCTTCACTGAAGAACCGGGCTTAGAAAAAAATGGCAACAAATCAAAATCAAACCGCAAGAACCGCACACTTGCCTACAGAATCCGAGCAGACCTGGCTGGGCATCATGGGCGGCGGCCAGTTGGGGCGCATGTTTGCGCATGCGGCGCAGGCGATGGGCTACAAGGTCGCAGTGCTGGAGCCGCAGGCCGATTGCCCGGCAGGCCAGGTTGCGGACAAGCATATCCAAGCCGCGTATACCGACGAAAAAGCGCTGGCGGAACTGGCCGGCTTGTCAGTAGCGGTGACGACAGAATTTGAAAACGTGCCGGCGCAGAGCCTGGCTTTCCTGGCCGAGCGCACCTTTGTTGCGCCCAGTGCGGCTTGCGTATCGATCGCGCAAGACAGGGTAGCGGAGAAACAATTCTTTGCCCGTGCCGGCGCGGCGACCCAGGTTTTGCCGGCGCCGCATGCGGTGATCACCAGCAGCGGCGATATCGATGCCGCCGGCGCCGAATTATTGCCCGGCATACTGAAAACTGCGCGCATGGGCTATGACGGCAAGGGTCAGATCCGGGTCAGGACGCTGGAAGAGCTGCATGCAGCCTATGCCGGCATGAACGGCGTCGTCTGCGTGCTGGAAAAGATGCTGCCGTTGGCTTATGAAATTTCTGTGCTGGTAGCGCGCGGCGTCGATGGCGAAGCTGTGGTGTATCCGATCGCAGAGAATGTGCACCGGGACGGCATCTTGTTTACGACCACGGTGCCGAGCCAGAACGTGTCCGCGCGCATTGCAGAAACCGCACAAAAGGCCGCACTGGAAATTATCGCCGAGATGGGCTATGTCGGCGTGCTGTGCATAGAATTCTTTGTATTGCAGGACGGCTCGCTGGTCGTCAACGAGATGGCGCCGCGTCCGCATAATAGCGGCCACTATACGATGGACGCCTGCATTACCAGCCAGTTTGCGCAGCAGGCGCGCGCGATAGCGCAATTGCCGCTGGGCGACGTGCGCCAGCATTCCGCCGCTGTCATGCTGAACATCCTCGGCGATATCTGGTTTGACGGCGCTTCCGACACTGCGCGCGAGCCGGCCTGGGACCAGGTGTTGGCATTGCGCGGCGCGCATTTGCATTTGTACGGCAAGGCGGAAGCCCGGCGCGGCCGCAAGATGGGCCACGTGACTTTTGTTGCGACCACGATGGAACTGGCGCAAGCCAACCTGTTGCAGGCTTGCCGTATTCTCGGCATTCCGGCTTGAACTGTTTTTGAGCGGATGAGTGTTGACGTGATTGACGCAGGCAAACAGCAGGCAATGCAGGACGCAATTGGGCACGCCGCCAGGCAGCTGGAGGCTGGCGCGCTGGTCGGGTTTCCTACCGAAACGGTATACGGCTTGGGCGCCGACGCGGAAAATCCGGTAGCGGTGGCCAGCATCTATGCTGCCAAAGGCCGGCCATCGAATCATCCGGTGATCGTCCATCTGGCGCCGGAGGCAGACCTGGCCTACTGGGCCACGGATATTCCGGGCGAAGCTTACCAATTGATCGCGGCCTTCTGGCCGGGGCCGCTGACGCTGATACTGAAACGCGCCGCCAATATTCCCGATGCCGTTTCCGGCGGCCAGGATTCGATAGGCGTCCGTTGCCCGTCGCATCCGATAGCGCAAGCCTTATTGCGTGCGTTCAAGGGCGGCAAGGGCGGGGTGGCGGCGCCGTCCGCCAACAAATTCGGCCACGTCAGCCCGACGACCGCGCAGCATGTGCTGGATGAGTTTCCTCAGGAGAGCAAGCCGGGTGGCATGATCGCCGCGGTACTGGACGGCGGCCAGAGCGAGGTCGGCATAGAGTCCACCATTGTGGACCTGACCCGTCTGGCCACGCACGGTCCGGTGTTGTTGCGTCCGGGCGATATCAGCGCGGCACAGCTGGCACAGGTGCTGGGTGTATTGCCGGCAGCTCCGGATGCGGCAGCGCCGCGCGCATCAGGCACGCTGGACGCGCACTATGCGCCGAATACGCCGGTAGTATTGATCGCCTCCGCGGCATTGGCAAAGACCATGCAGCAGTTGGCGGATGCTGGACGCAGCTTTGCATTGATGTCGCATAGCCCGGTCGGCAACACGGCAGCACTGGCGCATCTGGCATTGCCGGCGGAGCCGCACGGCTACGCACATGACCTGTATGCCGACCTGCGCGCACTGGATGCGGTGCATGCCGACATTATCCTGGTGCAGGCTTTGCCGGACGATAAGGATTGGCAGGGAGTGAACGACAGGTTGCGCCGGGCGGCATTCGATTCTGCCGGGGTACTGGGCAAGCTGCTGGCCTGAGCTGCCGTAGCGTCAAGCTTAAACGGCCAGGCCAGCGAATACTGTATCGGTCAGGCCGGCTTGCGGGACGCCAGCAAGAACTGGCCGGCGTGAAATACCAGCGGCGCTTGCGGCGTGAATTCGCAGTGTTCCACTTCGCCGACGAAGATGACATGGTCGCCCTCAGGATAGCGGCTGCGGTTATGGCATTCAAACCAGGCCGAGACCCCGTTCAATATAGGATGGCCGGTGGGCGATAGTGAAAAATCCACGCCTTCAAAACGGTTTTTCTTGCGGCTGGCGAATTGCTCCGCCAGATGGGCCTGGTCCGCCGACAGGATATTGACGACATAGTGCGAATTGCCGGTAAACACCGGCAGGCTGCTTGCTGCGTTGCCCAGGCTCCACAGTACCAGCGGCGGATCCAGCGATACTGAGTTGAAGGAACTGGCAGTCAAGCCGAGGAAGCTGCCGTCGGCCAATCGGGTCGTAATGACGGTGACGCCGGTAGCGAACTGGGATAGTGCGTTGCGGTAATGCCGGCTGTCAAATTCACGTTTGGCGGCGCGAGGGGAGCGAGTGTGCATCAGAATTCCAGATTTATTTTTGCCATTATGCCAAAGAAACAGGGGTTTTGGCGATCCTGATGACCGAGGCTTGGGGATGAAGCAATGCTTCGCATGTGCTAAACTTGCGGCCTCAGCCGGCATCAGAATCCATGGTAAGTCTCTGATTTGCCAGCGCAAATTTTAAAACCCGGCACGCGTCTATTGTTGAATTGGATCATTGTATGTCTAAAATGCAATTATTTCGCCGCTTCCTGCTTTTAATCGCCGTGACCGGCAGTATGCTGGCTATCCCGGCCCAAGCCCGGCCTTTTCCCGCCAATGTCAAACGCGGCGTGTTGAAGTGCTCTGCTGCGCCGCAAATCGTGATTGACGACAAGCTGATGGCGAGCACGCCGGCGACCCGTATATATAACGACGCCAACCTGATCGTGATGCCGGCTTATTTGGGCTCTGCCAGCAAAGCGATCAATTACACGATAAACAATGTAGGCCAGGTGGAGCGCATCTGGATATTGACCGATGCAGAGGCCAGCGTGGCCTTGCCCAAGGCCGACACCAGCACCACCGTCACCGCTCCGGTGAAAAGAATCAAGGTGTATTAACCCAATATCCTGGGCCAGTGCTGCAAATTTGATTAAAGAAATACATGCAAAAAAAGATATACATCAAGACCTTCGGCTGCCAGATGAACGAGTACGACTCGGACAAGATGGCGGACGTACTGAACGCCTCGGATGGCATGATCAAGACCGACAAGCCGGAAGACGCCGATGTGATCTTGCTTAATACCTGCAGCGTGCGTGAAAAGGCGCAGGAGAAGGTGTTTTCCGACCTGGGCCGCCTGCGCGAACTGAAGCTGAAGAAGCCGGACCTGGTAATCGGCGTCGGCGGCTGCGTAGCTTCGCAAGAAGGCGAAGCGATCGTCAAGCGCGCGCCCTATGTAGATGTGGTGTTCGGTCCGCAGACCCTGCACCGCCTGCCGCAAATGCTGAACGCGCGCCGCGACACCGGCCGTTCGCAAGTGGATATCAGTTTCCCCGAGATAGAAAAATTCGACCACTTGCCGCCGGCAAAAGTGGACGGCTCTACCGCCTTCGTTTCCATCATGGAAGGCTGCAGCAAATATTGCAGCTATTGCGTGGTGCCTTACACCCGCGGCGAGGAAGTATCGCGCCGCTTTGAAGATGTGCTGGCGGAAGTGGCCGGCCTGGCAGCACAGGGCATCAAGGAAATCAGCCTGCTGGGGCAGAACGTGAATGCGTATCGCGGCCAGATGGCGGACGGCGAGATCGCCGATTTTGCATTGCTGATCGAATACATCGCCGAATTCCCGCAGATAGAAAGAATACGCTTCGTCACCAGCCATCCCAAGGAATTCACGCAACGCCTGATCGACACCTATGCCAAGGTGCCCAAGCTGGTGAACCACCTGTACTTGCCGGCACAGCATGGTTCCGACCGCATCCTGTCGGCGATGAAGCGCGGCTATACGGCGCTTGAATACAAGTCCGTGCTGCGCCGCCTGCGCCAGGTGCGCCCGAATATTTCAGTGTCTTCCGATTTCATCGTCGGCTTTCCTGGTGAAACCGACGAGGATTTCAATGCGCTGATGAAGCTGATCGACGACGTCGGCTTTGACAACAGCTTCAGTTTCATCTTCAGCCCGCGCCCGGGGACTCCGGCCGCCAACCTGCAGGACGACACGCCGCATGACATAAAATTAAAACGCCTGCAGCAGCTGCAAGCGGTGATTGATGCCAATACCAAGAAATACAGCAATGCGATGATAGGCACGGTACAGCGCATCCTGGTGGAAGGCCCATCGGTGAAGGACCCCAATGAGCTGCAAGGCCGCACGGAAAATAACCGCGTCGTGAATTTCGCCGGACCTGCGGAGCTGGTGGGGCAACTGGTGGAAACCCGGATTACCGAATCCTATAATTATTCGCTGCGGGGCGAGTTGCTGGCGCCGGACGCGCAACAGGCGGCCGCTTGATCATCCTGTGCGTCGCTGGCCGACGAGGATGGAAGCTCGCATGACGCAGTGGCTGGTACTGGCTTTGGCCATCGTCGCCGAAGTCGTGGCGACGTCCATGCTGAAGGCCTCCGACGGCTTTACCAAGGCCTGGCCGTCCGTCATCGTCGTGCTGGGATACGGGATATCCTTCTACTGCCTGTCGCTGACGGTAAGAGTGATGCCCATAGGTATCGTATATGCGATCTGGTCCGGGGTTGGCGTGACCCTGATCACCTTGTTCGCCTGGCTGTTCTACAAGCAGGTGCTAGATTTGCCGGCGCTGCTGGGCATGGGCATGATAGTCGGCGGCGTTATCGTATTGAATATATTTTCAAAATCGGTAGGGCATTGACGTGCGCGAATTTGAATTTAGCTTGCTGAATTTGAATCTAACTTGTTATTAATTACTCAGTAATCGAGTCCAAACTTTTGAAAACCAAGTCCCCGGTCCCTGTACTGAACTTTGTTCCCCAGCCTCTGGATAACACCAGGCTCGCGCATCTGTGCGGCCCGCTGGATGAGAACCTGCGCCAGATTTCCGCAGCGCTAGACGTCAGCATTTTCCGCCGCGGCGAGAAATTCATCGTCAGCGGCACCAACGCCGACAAGGCACTGGAAATGCTGGAGCATTTCTATGCGCTGGCAAAAAAAATCATTTCCATCGATGAAGTGCAACTGGCGCTGGTAGAGCAGCGCGCCAGCAACTCGCTGAAGCAATTGCCAAAAGTCGATACCGGTGAAGTAATCGCTCCCAAGGAAGACATCGACCCTGATGCCGACGTTGAAGGCCCGGTGCTGAAAACCCGCCGCAGCGATTTGCGCGGCCGTACTCCGCACCAAAACCATTACCTGAAAGCTGTCGTCGAGCACGACATCACCTTCGGCATAGGCCCGGCCGGTACCGGCAAGACCTATCTGGCAGTAGCTTGTGCGGTGGATGCGCTGGAGCGCGATGCGGTCAAGCGCATAGTGCTGACCCGGCCGGCGGTAGAGGCCGGCGAGCGCCTGGGCTTCCTGCCCGGCGATCTGGCGCAAAAGGTGGATCCGTACCTGCGCCCCTTGTATGACGCGCTGTACGATTTGCTCGGTTTTGACCGTACCCAGAAAATGTTTGAAAAGCAGGCGATAGAAATCGCGCCGCTGGCCTATATGCGCGGCCGTACGCTGAACCACGCCTTCATCATCCTGGACGAGGCGCAAAATACCACGCCGGAACAAATGAAGATGTTCCTGACCCGCATAGGTTTCGGCAGCAAGGCCGTAGTGACCGGCGACGTTACGCAGATCGATTTGCAGCGCGGCCAGAAGAGCGGCCTGGTGGATGCCTGCCAGATACTGGAAAACGTGCGCGGCATTGCGTTTACCCGCTTTACCAGCGCCGACGTGGTGCGCCATCCGCTGGTGGGGCGTATCGTCGACGCCTACGAGGCCGCCAGCGCCCACACCGCCAACATCGGCATCCTGAAGCAAGCCGCACCCTTAAGTTCCGCACATCATGGCCGCAAAAAATAAACTGACACTGTCGGTGCAATATGCCGATCCCAGCTTGCAGGAAATCCTGCCCCGCCCGCTGTTGCGCAAGGCAGTGCAGGCGACGCTGTTCGCGCCGGCTGAGCTGACGCTGCGCTTCGTCAATGCCGAAGAAGGGCGCACGCTGAACCGCGACTACCGCGGCAAGGACTACGCGACCAATGTACTGACCTTTGCGTATACCGAGGATGAAGATGCGGAAGTGACGCAGGCCGACATCATCCTCTGCACTGAAGTGCTGCAGAAAGAAGCGGCGGAGCAAAAAAAATCGGTGGAAGACCATGCGATCCACCTGGTGGTGCACGGCGTGCTGCATGCGCAGGGTTATGATCACGAAACCGATGAAGAAGCAGAAGAGATGGAAGGGATAGAGATAGAGATATTGGAAACCCTGGGTGTCGCCAACCCCTATAAGTAAGCGCTAACTGGTTCGAGAGTTATTGCAAATTGGCAATAAATTTCTGGTTTTCTTATGGAATTCACTATTTTTTTGTCACAATCGGGATCAAACTGCGATTTGTTGTATCCTGTAGGATTGAAACAACGGCGTCACGCCTCCTATGCAAGAGCACTCTAGTAACGTCAGGACATCTGACGTTAAACCCCACAGGTCATTGTTTGAACGCTTGACCGCACTCATTTCCCCTGAACCAGAGAATCGCACCGAGCTGCTGGAAGTCCTGCACGATGCGCATGAACGCAATTTGATCGACGCCGACGCCCTGGCGATGATAGAAGGCGTGTTCCAGGTTTCCGACCTGTCTGCCCGCGACATCATGGTTCCGCGCGCCCAGATGGACGTTATCGATATTTCCAAGCCGATAGAAGAATGGATGCCCGAGGTGCTGTCCACCGCGCATTCCCGCTTCCCCGTGGTCGACGGCGACAGGGACAAGGTGATAGGCATCCTGCTGGCCAAGGACTTGCTGCGCTATTACGCCGAAGAACCGTTCGAGGTGCGCGACATGCTGCGCCCGGTGGTGTACATCCCGGAATCCAAACGCCTGAATATCCTGCTGCGCGATTTTCGCGCCAACCGCAATCATATTGCGATGGTGGTCGATGAATACGGCGGCATTGCCGGCCTGATCACGATAGAAGACGTGCTGGAACAAATCGTCGGCGATATCGAAGACGAGCATGACTTCGATGAAGAAGAGGACAACATCATCGCGGTAGACGGCAACGGCCACGGCAAGCGCTGGAGGGTCAAGGGCCTGACCGAGATCGAGCAATTCAATGCCATGCTGGGCACCAATTTCTCCGACGAAGACGTGGACACCATAGGTGGCCTGGTGGCCAATCACCTGGCCCGGGTGCCGCATAAAGGCGATGAGTTCGACATCGAGCATATCCATTTCGAGGTCTTGCGGGCCGATGCGCGCCAGGTGCAGGTGCTGCTGGTGGAAAAACGCCAGCTGCTGCTGGATCTGATCGACGACAATGACTGATACCTATTGGACCTGAACGGGGTCTGCATTGATTCCGAGCCGGTCCCGAACTGACCCCACACACCAAGAAAGCCCAGCCTTGATCCCACAGACTGTGCAGCACTCCCACAGCCGTTTTTCCCATCCCTTGTGGTCGATTGCTACAGCCTTGCTGGCAGGTTGCGCCAGCATGCTGGCGTTCGCGCCGTACAACCTGTGGCCGGTGCAAATCCTCTGCCTGGCCCTGATGTTCCACCTGGGCTGGCGCAGCACCTCGGTAAAGCGGGCGCTGCTACTGGGCTGGTGCTACGGTTTTGCCTTCCTGTACTTGGGCGTATCCTGGCTGCTGATTGCGCTGACGCGCTTTGGCGGCATGCCCATCTGGCTGTCGGCGCCGGCGCTGGCCTTGCTGGTTGCCTATATGGCGATTTATTCGGCACTGACGCTGGGCGGCGCGGTCTGGCTCAGGCAGCGCTGGGGCATAGGCGACCGCACCGGCCTGCTGCTGGTGATGCCGGCGCTGTGGGCCGTTGGCGAATGCCTGCGCAACTGGCTGTTCACCGGTTTTCCCTGGGCCTCTGTCGGTTATGCGCATACGACCAGTCCATTGGCCGGCTATGCTGCTGTTGTGGGCGTGTACGGTGTCGGCTGGATGGTTGCACTGATTGCCGCTTGCCTGGCTTGCTGGTCGCACAAAAAGATCACGCTGCCGCTGATCATGATCGTCCTGGTGGCCGGCGCCGGTCTGCGGACCATACAATGGACGCAGCCTAGCGGCAATCCGATTTCCGTGCGCCTGCTACAGGGTAATGTAGCGCAGGACATGAAGTTTGACGAGGGGCATCTGGTGCAGTCGCTGCAGCTGTACCGCGACATGATCATGGCCGCCCCGGCGGACCTGATTGCCACGCCGGAAACGGCGATACCGCTGCTGTCCACGCAGTTGCCTCCAGATTACTTGCAGGGTATCAGGGACTTTGCCAGCGCCAGCGACAGCCACGTGATCGTGGGCATTTTTGCCAGCGATGGTGCGAACGCCATTTCCAACAGCGTGCTGGGATTTTCTCCGGCTGCCGCGGGCGCACCCGCGGCCCAGCCCTACCGCTATGACAAACATCATCTGGTGCCCTTCGGCGAATTCATTCCTTACGGGTTCCGCTGGTTTGTGGACCTGATGCATATTCCCTTGGCCGACCAGACCAGCGCCGGCCTGCAGCAGCCGGCCTTCCAGGTCAAGGACCAGAGCGTGATGCCCAATATCTGCTATGAAGACGTGTTCGGCGGTGAAATCGCGGCGCAGCTGAATGCGCAGCGCGCGGCCGGCGGCAAGGTCGCCAGCATCTTGCTGAATGTTTCCAATATGGCCTGGTATGGCGAGTCCAGCGCGATACCGCAGCATTTGCAGATATCGACGATGCGAGTGTTGGAAACCGGCCGCCCCATGATACGCGCGACCAATACCGGCGCCACCGCGGTGATCGACGCGCAAGGGATAGTGCGGGCCAAGCTGGATTACGATACGCTCGGCAGCCTGCGTTCGTCGGTGCAGGGGACCAGCGGCATGACGCCATATATCCTGCTGGGCGGGAACACTATTGTCATCGTGCTGGCCCTGCTGGCGCTGGCTCTGGCATGGTTGCTGGGGCGGCGTGGCAGGCGCTGATTGACGCAATACTTCTTGCAGCTTAAAAAAATAGAAAGGAGGCCGAGGCCTCCTTTCTGCATGGCGCAGCAAATTTCTAGAACTCATTTCATCAATAGCAGTGAGTGCGAACGAGTCTAGTTGGGATGCAGCGCTAGGCGCGTCGCGACGCAAAGGGTGGTTCCCTTTGCTAGCGCCGCAACAACGCGATGCGCCCAAATAGGCCGTTCCCGAAGGGTTTGCCCCCTGTACAGGGGATCCAAAATGGCCAGAGCACCCGATCCAGGGGGCAAATGCGTCTTACTGATATTTATGAAATGAGTTCTACATGCTGGCCCTGAACTCTATTCCCACCATGCGCGGCGCGGTGATCGATGCAAACGGCGTGCCGAACGACGCGGTAATATTGCTGACGTTGTACACATAGCGCTTGTCGAACAGGTTGTTGGCAAACAGCGATACGCCCCAGCTTTGGTTTTCATTGCTCCAGCCTATGCGGCCATCGGTACGCTGCATCGCGGAACCTACTGTGAAGCGCGGCGTGCTCAGACAGGCGCCTTGCGCGACCGAGTCGTCGTTGCATCTGGTGGGGCCGGTGTACGCATGCTGCAGGGTCAGGTTCAGGTGGCCGCCGGCGACGTTATGCCAGGTGTAGTCGAAGCCGGTAGCGGCGCTCCATTTCGGCGTGCCTACCGGCTGGTTGCTCAGGTTGATGCCGTCATTGGCTACATAGCCCTTGTATTTCTGGTCGATATACTCTGTGGTCAGGTACATGCGCAAGGCGGGCATAGGCTGCCAGCGCGCCTCCAGGTCAAAGCCGTTGGCCTTCTGGTCGCTGCTGACCACCTGGTAGGCCGGTACGCCGACCGAGTTGCCGCCCGCCACCAGGCTCAGCGATTGCAGGTTGGTGAATTTGTATGAGAATACCGACGCGTTCAATATCAGGTGGTAGTCGCGCAGATTGCTCTTCACGCCGGCCTCATAATTCCACACTTGCTCTGGATCGTATTTGCTGCCTATCTGCAGCGTGTTGTAGCCGCCGGACTGGTAACCTTTGGATACCGAGCCGTAGAACATCACATCCGGCGTCAAGTGGTAATCCAGCAGCACGCGCGGGCTGGTGTCGTTCCAGCTGCGTTTGGTGGAGTAGGGCGCCAGCGTAGCGCCGGCATTGGCGACCAGCTGGCTGTTGCCCATCAGCGCTTGTATCATGGCGGCTTGTTCAGGAGAGACGGCTCCCGCCTGTACCAGCCCAGGGAAAAAGCCGACCTGGTTAAATAATGCCAGCGCGCCATCCACACCCGGTGAAACGCGGTTCGGTGCATACCAGCTGAATTCCTTTTCATCGCGCGAAAAGCGGATACCTGTGGTCAGGTTGATCTTCGGCGTCAGGTGCCAGATCGCATCGCCGTAAACCGCATAGGCTTTGTTGTCGCCCCGGTTGAACATATTCTCTTGCCAGCTATTGCCGAACAGCTTGACCGGCAGGCCGAACTGCTGTGCCGCGCCGTCCAGCAAGCTATATACCGGCAAACCGGCCACATTGTTGAACAGCGTATTGAGTGAATCGGTATACGTATTGACCTGGCTGTTCTGGTTGGCTTTTTCGGAAAAATAGCTGATGCCAGCCAGCCAGTCGACCATGTCGTTTTTGCCGGACAGTTTGAATTCCTGCTGCCAGGTAGTGTTGTTCTCTATATTGGCGGTGTCCAGATAGGTTTCTATGCGGTTGGTGCCATCCTCGTCTTCGCGATTGACCGAATTGAAGTGCCGGTAAGCCGTCGTGGAATTGAAGGTTGCCCAGCCAAACGGTTTTTCTATCCTTAAAGTGACTCCGTCGAATTTTTTCGCTTCGCGGTTGCCGACCGCATCGTTATACAGCGGACCTTTGCGCGGATCGACATAGGTGGCCGGGTCGGACGGAAAGCTTGGCAATGCTCCGGGGGCGGCGGGCGTGATCATGGAGATCGCCGGGCGTGCCTTGTTGTTCAGGAATTCATGTTCCCAGGACAGCAAAACCTTGGTCTGCGCCGGTGCATTGAACAACAGCGTGGCGCGGGTGCCCCAGTCATTGTCTCCCTTGTATTTTTGGCCGGTTGCGGCATCGGTCAGCCAGCCGTCACGCTTGCTGCCGACCGCACTGAAGCGCAGCGCCGCCTGGTCGCCCAGCGGCAGGTTGATCACGCCGTCGAAATACTTGGTACCGTAATTTCCCAGCCGTGCATTGATATCCGCCTCAAAGGCTTGCGTGGGTTCCTTGGTGATGATGGAGATGGCGCCGGCGGCGCTATTGCGCCCAAACAAGGTGCCTTGCGGCCCTTTCAGCACTTCGACCCGCTGCACGTCATTGAAAGTCATCAGCGCGCCGCCGGTCTTGCCGGAATACACGCCGTCCACGTACACGCCCACCGGGGAGTCGGTGCCTATGCCGAAGTCGGATGTACCTATGCCGCGCAAGGTGTAGTAAGGCTGGGTAGGCTGGTTGCCATCCACATTCAGGCCGGGGATATAGCCGTTGATTGCCGACAGGTTGGTGGCTGCCAGCTTGGAGATTTGTTCAGCGCTGAGTATCTGCATCGCAATCGGCACCGCCTGTGCCGATTGCGAGCGGCTTTGGGCGGTGACCACCACGGTGGCGATGTCGTCGTCCGCCAGCGCCATGCCTGGCATGCCCAGGCCGGCAATGCCCGTGCCCAGCAAAGCTTGAGAAATACTGATGACCAGTTTGCGCTTATTCATTTTCATACGGTGTCTCCGATTTTTTGTAATTTGAAAATGCTGAAAAATTCAATATTCCTGTTATAGGGCGTGTTGACATTCAATTTGGGGGTGCGAATGAGTCTAAACAGGTGCAGGGCTAGGCGCAGCACGCGCCGCAGTGGCCAGCACTGCCAGCGGGCTGCAACAACGCCATGCGCCTGTTTAGACCCATTCCCTCCGGGTTCCAAGCAAAACGCACGCTGGACTGCGTTGCGCTCCTTGTTCATAGCCCGCTATGAACTGCGTCGCCCTTGCAGGGCGCATCATCGCTTGCAAGCGATGACCGTTACGCAGGTGAGCAGCATGCTGCTCGAAATCCCTGCTACACCGCCTTGCCAGCCCGCGTTTTGCTTGGAACGCATCCCCCAAATTGAATGTCAACACGCCCTAAGCTTTTAGCCTTTGCCGGACGGCGCAAGCGCCGGCCCTGCTGCTCCCTTTCAATTCAATATTGCGGCTGGCACTGGCCGGGCATGGATGCTATCCATTCCTTGATCAGTTGCAGTCCCTCCTTGTGTACGCTGTTCCTGCCCAGCTCCGGCATCATCACGCCGGTTTCGCTGGAGCTCAGGCGAAAAGGCATGATGGAATGCTCGGGCTGGCCGGGAGTGATGTCGAATTTCTGGTCGCCGGTGCCGCGTCCGGCCGCGACCGGGGGTTTGCAGATACCCAGGTGCAGGTCGGCCGGTGCGCCGACTTCCAGGTGCAGGGCGGTTGTATTCGCCGCGCCTTTGGAGTTATGGCAGTGCGCGCAATTGATGTCCAGGTATGCCCTGGCCCTGGAATCCAGGCTCTGGGTAGTGTCTTTCCAGTCGACGTTGTGCGGTACGGTTTTGATATCCGGCAGTCCGGTCAGGTAGCCTATCTTGACCAGGTGCTGCAACTGGTTTTCGTCGATGCCGGCATAGGAATAGCTGCGGTTCAGATGCCTGGCCTTGGGGCCTATCGGTTCGAACTGGCGTAACTTGATATCGGCGACATGGCAGCCGGCGCATTGATTGACGTTGGGCACGACATAGGTCAGCGGTATCCTTGCCTGGTCGGTGGACGCCAGTTGCAGCGGTATCTGGCCGCCGGTCCTCTGCAATACCGCCTCGGTCTGGTCTTCATTCCAGATATACGGCAAGGCGATCCAGCCGTCTTCCCGGCGCACCAGCAGGCGCGTTTCTATCAGGCGCACCGCGTCGAGGTTCAGGTCCGCATCGACAAAGTCGCGCGATATGTCGGTATTGGCAGAGACCAGGCTGGATCCTTTCTTTTCGCTCGCCACGCGCGGATAATAAAAGGTCTTGGAAATGATGGTGCCGACCGGGAAATCAAAGGATTTTTCGGCTTCATATTTTGCCGAGGTTCCCTTCGGCATCCAGATCGTGCGCAGCTTGTGCGCATAGTCGGTAAACAGCGGCGTGTTCAGATCGTAAGGAGTCACCCCCTCATTCAAGACCAGCCTGTTGCCATTGGCCGCCAGCAGATGCCATTCGCTCAAACGCTCCGGCCGCCCTTCCGCATGGAAGGCGACCGGTTCCTGTTTGTGCGAACAGGCAGTGATGGAGCCAACTGCTGCCAGGACCAAAATTGCTTTCAACAAAAACTGCGAGATACAAATACCGCTAAGCCAGGCTGAACTTTTATACATGCATCATCCCTTTGCTGACGCGTTCTCTGCCAGTTGCGGAATGGTGACCGGCTTCAGCTTCGGCAATTCACAACGGTAAGAGGCGGCATCGTTCTTCGGGTTCTTGTATTTATTCGGGCCGTCCACGTTCAGCACGGTGACGTCGCCATTTTGCACGCACAACCGGTCGCTGGCCGGGATGACGCCGTTGATGGCGGTCTTGGTATCCACATAGCCGTCCCAGATCACATCCGGGAAATGGCCGTTCAGGCCGAACATGGCGATTTTCAGCGCTTTCAGGTCCAGCCCGTCCGGTGAATCGCCGCCGCCCTTGAAGCGGTTGCCGTATACATAGATCGCCCTGGGATAGGGGTCATAATCCTTGCTGACACCTTTGTCGCTGAAATAACCGGTAGAGAAGTAGCTGGAAATGATCACGTTCGCGGTCTGGCTGTCCGATACGTCATTATCGAAAATCTCGACCTTGGAATTGGAATTGATCACCACGCCGGAGCCCGCCGGCACGCTGGCCACTGCGGCGCCCTTGGCGGCGAAATTGCCCAGGTTGTTGGCAAACACCTTGTTCTTGTATACCCGCGTGCCATAACCCGCTTGCGACAGGTTGGGCATATTGAACACCAGGATGCCGCCAGTGTTGTTGGTGGCGGTATTTTCATAGACATCTGCGTCTATCGTGTTTTCTATTTCTATGCCGGCGACGTTTTGTTCGGCGCGGTTGCGGCGCACGACCACATTCTTCGACTGGCCTACATAGATGCCGGCGTCGGACGCGCCTATCGCAGCGGAATCTTCAATCAGCACATTGGTGGTCTTGACCGGATAGATGCCGTACGCGCCATTGGTCACCTTGGGGCCGCCGGTCCACTGAACCCTGACGCCGCGTATCGTAATGTTTTCGCCGTCGTTGATTTTCAGGCCGTCGCCTTTGCTGTCCTCTATCGTCAGGTTTTCTATCGTGAAATTATTGGCATACACCAGCAAGCCTTCCGGCCCGGCGACCTGGTCCTTGAACGACAGTATGGTTTTTTCCATTCCCGCGCCGCGTATGGTCACGCCGTGCACGCGCAGGGTCAGGCCGCTGGTCAGGTGATGTTTGCCGGCCGGAATCTCTATCACGCTGCCGGGTTTGGCGTCCAGCAATTGCTCCTGCAGGTTTTTCTGGAAAATGGCATCGTCACTGGACGCTGCCTGGGCGTCGCCGGCCCCGGGGTTTTTACTGCAGGCGCCCAATAGCAATAGCAAGGGCAGGGTCGCATACCAGGAATAACGTACAGGCGTGACTAGTTTCCGCATTGAAGGTCTCCTCAAGTGTCCAACGTCTTGGCTGGTGGAAATGCAGCAATTGTTGCATTACAGCAAATCAGGAATTCAGCACAAGCTCAAATATATTTATTCTGTTTTTGAGATCATTTCGATTCTATGCTATTAATTTCTGTAAATATAAGTGATTATCGGCCAAATTTATGGTTAAAATCGGCCATGTCTTACCCGCATCCAGTAAGCCAGCCAATTGCGCACTTTGCCAGCCAGGAGTAATGATGAGAAAGCCGGTGCAAGTCTGTATCTATGTCGATGACGGATGCTGGGCAGGCGTCGCCGTCCTGATCAAGGAGCTGCTGGTGATTGCCGGAACCCTGTATTCGCGCAGCTTTGACCTGGGCAAAGCCGGTTTATTCCAGATCCGGCTGGCGGGGCCGAGCGAAGAGGCCGTACGCTCGTTTACCGGCACCATGATTACGCCGGACTGCGCGATGCGCAGCAAGGGACCTGCGCCCGACGTAGTGATAATTCCGCCGTATTACTTCCTTGATGCGCAGCCGGCGCCGTTGCGGCCGGCGTTCCGCCGCTGGCTGGTACGCGCGTATGGCAACGGCGCCATCCTGCTGGGATTTGATAGCGGAGTGAGGGTGCTGGCAGAATCCGGCTTGCTGAATGGGCATGAAGTGACTGGTAACCTGTCCGACCAAAAGGTATTTGCCGGCCACTATCCGCAAGTACGGTTTTCACCGCATGTGCCGCTGGTGATAGACGGGCGCATCGTTACCGCGACCGGCACCGCGCCCAGCATGGATGCTTGCGCCTATCTGGTCAGCCAGTTCTACGGCGAAGCGGCGGCGCATAAATTTACGCGGTATACCAGCCCTGTGCATGGACCCGGCCATGAGCGCGCCGAACTGATTAATGTCGCCTGGAAAAATCATGCGGATCACCGGGTCAAGCAGGCGCAGGAATTCATAGAGCGGCATTTCAACCAGGATATTTCGGTGGAAGATGCGGCCAGGCGCGCCGCGATGAGCCTGAGGAATTTTTCGCGCCGCTTCCATAGCGCGGTGGGCATGTCCGCGTTGAACTATATTTCACATTGCCGTGTAGAGCACGCGAAAAAAATGCTGGAATTGCGCGGCGGCCCGGTATTGCAGGTGGCGCTGGAATGCGGCTTCAATAACGAGGCCTCGTTTCGCCGCGCTTTTCACCAGATCTGTGAGCAGACACCTATGCAATACCGCAAGGCAGCCGTACTCAGGAAGCAGCCGGCTCCTGCCGTTTAGGCGCTGCAGCCGCGAAACCGTTTTCTTTGGAGGATAAGGTCGAAGCGGTGAGCCGTGCGCCAATCTAACGCAGCAGGATCATTTCTTTTTGCTCTGGACGAAAAGCAGTTTAACGGCAATACTGATGCCCATTCCAAAGATGCCGAGTGCCAATACGAGCAACATGATTTTCCGCTCCCCTTAAAAATCCTGCCGGTATAATTCATCTATCCGTATGTGGCAGTGGTTTGACTGTAGCAGCATTCGCGGCCTGCACTCCAATATCAAATATGGCGCTCAGCTATCTCAAAACGGCATAGGCATGATCTCACTCAGGCAAATGAAGTATTTCGTGGAAATCGTCGACGCCGGCAGCTACTCGCGCGCGTCGGAGCACCTGTACATTGCGCAATCCGCGTTGAGCCGGCAAATGAAGGAACTGGAAAGCGAAGTGCAGGCGCTGCTGCTGGAGCGCGATTCGCGGCATATAGAATTGACCGATGCCGGCCGGCTGTTTTACGAGCGCAGCAAGCGGATACTGGAAGACATCGCCGAAACGGTGCAGCAGGCACACCAGATTAGTAAGGGCGAGCAGGGCACCATCCGGCTGCTGCATTCCAGTTCGGTCACCCTGACCAGCGAGATGGGACTGGTGCTGAATAAATTGCTGGCGGAGTTCCCCGGCGTGACGCTGGATATCTCCAAGGCGTCTTCCGATCATCAGGCCGCGGATATTGAAGAGGGCCGGGCCGACCTGGGCTTGATCAGGCTGCCTATCTTGAGAAAGTATCCCGACATCGTCGTCAAGGATTTCTTTACTGAAAAGCTGATGGTCGCGGTATCGCAGCAGCATGCACTCGCCGGCCAATCGCACACCGAAATCGCCAGCCTGCGCGACGAATATTTTGTTTCGGTACCGCATAAGGACAGGGGCGGCTTGAGCTACCTGGTGGCCGGCCTTTGCCTGAAACAGGGTTTTTTCCCCAAGGTTGCCCGCGCGATCTCCCGCAAGACTTCGCTGCTGCATTTGATCGACGCCAATATGGGCATCGCGATAGTCCCGGAAAGCATGCAGGAAGTAGCGCCAAGAGGAGTGCGTTTTCTCAGCTTGCCGGAGTCGGAATCCAGCTCCGTGGTCGGGATCATCTATCGCCGGGAAACGCCGGCGATGCTTGCCAATTTCATCGCCGCCTTCGAGCGCGAAATGCACTGCTAATCGTCATTATTGAGCGACGTAGACTAGGGTCTACAAC
>Ga0207076_1119_pt1 | contig 18866 bp, 19 predicted proteins | sample Alteio_BWMinHeat_62_FD_153568 | JGI IMG/M metagenome (GOLD analysis project Ga0207076, IMG submission 153568) | Enriched cells from forest soil in Barre Woods Harvard Forest LTER site, Petersham, Massachusetts, United States -... | ecosystem: Environmental > Terrestrial > Soil > Temperate forest >... | reverse complement strand
ACGGCCTGGCGATACTGCGCTCACAGGATAATTATGTTGTGCAATGGGGCGACCCCAGCGAGAAAAAGGAAATCAGGACGGCCAAGAAAGCCCTGGCTGAAGAATTTACCGTCAGCTATGCAGCAAACCTGCCGTTTACCCGTTTGCCGGATGCGGACGGCTATGCGCCCCAGGTTGGCCATGCGGACGGTTTCCCGGCCGGACGCGATCCCAAGACCGGCCGTGCCTGGCTGGCGCATTGCTACGGCATGGTGGGCGCCGGCCGCGACAATGACGCCAATAGCGGCGGCGGTACGGAGTTATACGTGGTGACCGGCCATGCGCCGCGCCAACTGGATCGCAACGTGACCCTGGTGGGACGGGTGATGCAGGGCATGGAATTGCTGTCTTCGCTGCCGCGAGGTACCGGTGCGCTGGGCTTTTATGAGAAGCCGGAGCAGCAGGTGCCTATCAAGTCCATACGGGTGGCCGCCGATTTGCCGGCGTCCGAGCGCACCAGGCTGGAAGTGATACGCACCGATACGCCGACCTTCAAAGCCATCGTCGAAGCGCAAAGGAATCGCGGCGGCGACTGGTACAAGTATGCGGCGGGGTATATAGAGCTGTGCAATGTACCCGTCGTTGTCAGGGCGCAGAAATAAGCTGCTTGTTGAAGGGGTTTGCCTGGCTGAGGAAATTGTAAAAAAGGGCCATGCGTTTGCATAGCCCTTTTTATTGAGCAGCGGGTACCTACTGTGCCGGGTTAGTCATCTCGGCGTGGATTGCATTGATGGCATTCAGGATGTCATCGGAAAGCTTGACGTCGAAGGCGTCGATATTTTCTTTCAGCTGTGTCAGGTTGGTAGCTCCTATGATGGTGCTGGCGACGAACCAGCGCGAATAACACCAGGCCAGCGCCAGTTGCGCCGGCGTCAGGCCATGGGCGCGAGCCAGTTCGGCATAGCGCTTCACCGCGGTGAACACGGCCGGACGCATGTAGCGCGGGCTCCAGGTTGGCGGGAAAATCGTCAGGCGGCCATGCGCCTTCGCATCATCGGCATATTTCGCGCTGAGCTGGCCGAAGGCCAGCGGGCTGTACGCCATCAGACTTACCTGGTCGCGGAAGCAGGTTTCATCCAGGCCTTGTTCAAAGCTGCGGTTCATCAGGTGATACGGATTCTGGATGGAGGCGATGCGGGCCTTGCCATGTTTTTCGGACTGCTTGATGAATTCGCTGACGCCCCACGGGGATTCATTGGACACGCCTATCTGGCGTATTTTGCCGGCCTTGACCAGTTGATCCAGCGCGCCTAGGGTTTCTTCGATTGCGACTGCAGGCCTTTCCTGGGTTGGGTCAAACGTCCTTTGGCCGAAGATTGGCGCATTACGGCTGGGCCAGTGCAATTGGTACAGGTCGATATAGTCGGTCTGCAGCCTTTGCAGGCTGGTCTCCACCGCAGCACGGACGTTGGCCGGCGTCAGGTCGGTATTGCCATTGCGTATCCAGCCAAAGCCGCGTGAGGGCCCGGCCGTTTTTGTTGCCAGGATAATGTCGCTGCGCTTGCCGGTTTTTTTCAGCCAGGTGCCGATGAAGCGCTCGGTCGAGCCCGTGGTTTCGGCGCGCGCCTGTACCGGATACATCTCGGCGGTGTCGATGAAATTGATGCCGCGGGCTATCGCATAGTCCAGCTGGCTATGCGCGTCGGCTTCGGTATTTTGCTCGCCGAAGGTCATGGTGCCCAGGCAGATTTTAGTGACTTGCAGATTGCTGGTGCCGAGTTGGGTCGTTTGCATGGTCGATATGAATGAGGTTGGTCGTGGTCTTACTTTATCTGGATTTGCGCAAAGCTGCAGCGCACTCCCTGACCAGCGCCGGGCCGCGATAGATCAGGCCGGAATAGAGTTGCACCAGCGATGCGCCGGCCGCCATTTTTGCGGCGGCATCGGCGCCGGATAATATCCCGCCCACGCCTATGATAGGCAGTGCATCGCCGAGCTCCGCCCTGAGCGCCTTGACGACCTGGTTGGACAATTCAAATACCGGGGCGCCGGACAGGCCGCCGGCTTCGGCGCCATACGGCAAATCCTTGACGGCGTCGCGCGTGATCGTGGTATTGGTGGCGATCACGCCGTCTATCTTGTGCCTGAGCAGCGCTTCGGCGATATTCTTGACCTGTTCACTATCGATGTCCGGCGCGATCTTCAGCGTAATCGGCACATAGCGCTTGTGCTGGTCGGCCAGCCTTTGCTGTGCCTCCTTCAATTGCGACAGCAGGGCATCCAGTTCGCTGGCGCCCTGCAACTGGCGCAGGTTCTTGGTGTTCGGCGAAGAGATATTGACGGTGACATAGCTGGCGTAGGGATAGACCTTGGCCAGGCAGTGCAGATAGTCTTCCGCGGCTTTTTCTATCGGGGTGTCCGCATTCTTGCCTATGTTCAGGCCCAGCACGCCTTGCTTGTCCTGGTAAAAGCGGGAGGCCTGTACATTGCTCACAAAGGCGTCGACGCCGCCATTATTGAAGCCCATGCGGTTGATGATGGCGTTCGCGGCAGGCAGGCGGAACATGCGCGGTTTGGGATTGCCGGCTTGCGCGCGCGGCGTGACGGTGCCGATTTCTATCGAGCCGAAACCCAGTGCCGCCAAGCCGTCGATATAGGCGCCATCCTTGTCCAGGCCCGCCGCCAGGCCGACCGGGTTAGGGAAGCTGATCCCCATCACGGTGCGCGGATCGGCCGCCGGCTTGGCTATCAGCCGGGTCAGGCCGAGTGCTGCAGCGCGCTTCAGCGCCGGCAGTGTGAAGTGGTGGGCGTCTTCTGCGTCCATGGAAAACAGGACGGGACGTGCCAATGCATATAACAGTTTGTCGGACATAAATAAAAAATGAAAGGGGAAAAATGATTCAGGACAGGTGTGCCGGCCTGCGTAGCGCAATGAGGTGCATCTGCAGCTAAACCTGCAAATCCTGCCATTGACCTAGCTGCAGCGCATCCAGCGGCTTGAAATTGGTTTTATACGCCATCTTTGGGCTGGCCTTGATCCAGTAACCCAGATACAGGTAGGGCAGGTCCAGTTCCCTGGCTTGCCGGATTTGCCACAGCACGTTGTAGGTGCCATAGGAAGCGCCAGCATCGTCCGGGTCGTAGAAGGTATATACCGACGACAGGCCGTCGTTCAGCACGTCGATGATGCTGACCATGCGCAACACGCCGTGCTCGTCGCGAAATTCCACCAGGCGGGTATTTACCCGGCTTTGCAGCAGGAATTGCGCATACTGGTCGCGGCTGTCATGGTCCATGCCGCCGCCGGCATGCCGGGCGTTCTGGTAGCGCAGATAGAGCGCATAGTGCTCGTGCACATAGGCTAGCGTGGTGATCCGGGTCGTCAGTTTGCCATGCCGGAGTTCTGCGCGGCGCTGGCTGCGGTTTGGGGTAAATTCCGCGGTCCTGACCCTGACCGGCGTGCAGGCATTGCAGCCGTCGCAATGCGGCCGGTAGGTAAAGATGCCGCTGCGGCGGAAACCGTTCTTGACCAGTTCGGAATAGGCATCGGCATTGATCAGGTGGGCCGGCGTGGCGACCTGCGAACGCGCCTGCAAGCCGTCCAGGTAGCTGCACGGATAGGGCGCGGTGGCATAAAACTGTATGCTGGAAAACGGTAATTCGTTGAGTTGGCTCACGTGTCGCTCACTTGTCGCTCATTTCGCCATTCCTCAGGGAATGGGCTTCCACTCGGTAATGCCTGGCGCCGCAATTGCTTGTTGCACCCAATTAATAAATTCTGCACGCGGTATGGGGAAGGCTCCCAGAGAGGCCAAATGTGCGGTTTCTTGCTGGCAGTCTATCATTCTAACGCCGTTTGCTGCGAGGAAGTGCACCAGATGCGCCAAAGCAATCTTGGATGCATCGGTAACCCTGGCAAACATCGATTCGCCATAAAACATGCGGCCTATGCAGACGCCATAAGCGCCGCCTACTAATTGCCCGTCCAGCCAGACTTCGGATGAGTGCGCATAGCCGCGCCTGTGCAGTTCAGTATAACCGGCAACGATCTCTTCCGATATCCAGGTGCCGGCCCCATCCCTGCGCGGCGCGGCGCAGGCCCGCATAACTTGCTCGAAGCTGCAGTCGAAGCGGATTTCCCAGCGCTGGTCCCGGTTGATTTTCCTGAGTTTTTTTTTCAGGCTGTCGGCCACTTTGAAATCGGCCGTTTTCAGCACCATGCGCGGGTCGGTTGACCACCAAAGGATAGGCTGGCCTTCTGAAAACCAGGGAAAGATGCCATGCCTGTAGGCATCCAGCAGGCGGTCCGCCGACAGGTCTGCGCCGGCTGCCAGCAAGCCCGCGGCACCGTCTTCTTCTTTTAATGCCAGTGTGACATCGGGGAACGGGGTGTCGACTTCCAGCCAGGGGATCAATGCGTGCTCCGGTGTCTGCGGTAAATCTTGTCAGGAGCTGCGCATGGGTTTGAAAATGTCCAGCGCATGCACGCCATAACCGCCGACGCCATCCCTGATCCTGGCCAGGTCGGCGAAGAAAAATTTCAGCGTATGGCTGACGGTGGGGAAAGCGATGTCATCCCAGGGGATGTCTTTTTCTGAGAACAACTGTACATCCAGGCTTTCGACACCGGCCTTGTAGTCCAGGTCCAGCAGCGTTGCTCGGTAGAATAAATGCACCTGGTGCACGTGCGGCACATTCAGTATCGAAAACAGTTCATGCAACTGAATATTGGCGCCGGCCTCTTCCTCGGTTTCCCTTTGTGCTGCCTGGCTGGTGGTTTCGTCATTTTCCATGAAACCGGCCGGCAAGGTCCAGTAGCCGTAGCGCGGTTCTATCGCGCGCTTGCATAGTAATATCCGGACCACGCCGTCCTGCTCCCAGACCGGTATCGAGCCTATGACCATTTTTGGATTTTGGTAATGAATCGTGCCGCATGCGGGGCAGACAAAGCGTTCGCGCGTGTCGTCCGCTGGAACTTGCACTACTACCGGCGTCGCGCATTCAGAGCAAAATTTCATATGTCAGTCAGAGGTAATCGATAGTCGGGTGGCGAGCATTTCACCGCTGGCGCCGCAACGCTTGTATACAGGTGAATTATGTCTGGATATGGAAGTGTATCACTGCATAGCGAAATTGCCACTTGCACAGCGTCTGCGCCGCGCCGGGTTTGCGCTGTTTATCTATTGGATGGTGCGGATATCGCCGCAATAAGGATGGCTGAAGGTTTCGGATTATTGCGGAATAAAGAGCAAATCGCATAAACAGTTTGCGCAAAGCAGCAAAACCATGTATAGTTTCATTCTTCAGACGCGGGGTGGAGCAGTCTGGCAGCTCGTCGGGCTCATAACCCGAAGGTCGTAGGTTCAAATCCTGCCCCCGCAACCAAATTAAGATACGCGCCACCGGAAATTAACAGTTTCTCGGTGGCGTTGTCGTATTCAGCGTAGATACCGTCGTCGTTTTTACTTATCTGGATGTCCCCAAACAGGTCGCTAATGATTTTCCTGGCTTGCTGAGTGTCTTTATCCAGGGTGTTGCGCAAATTGAGCAGAATGCGTTTAATGCGCGATGCAATTTCTTTGTTCTGACCTTGCTCTGACTGAGTTGCAACCTGATCCAGTTCCGACTGAAGGCGTTTTTGTTCAGCCTCGGCTGCGGTGAGTCTGGCTTTCAGCGCGTCGGATATGCCGATTGAGGCAATCGCGTCGACCAATCGCTTAATTTCTCCCTCTAATTCTGTAACACGTGACTTTGCGGCAACAATATTGCAGTCATCGCTACGTTTACGCTCGGTCAAAACTTTTTCTATCTGCGCTTCCAAGCCGCGAAGTGCCGCAGGCGAGAGAAGTTCGTCCGCGATAACACCCAGCATGCGGTTATCCAAATGCTCACGCGAAATGTTGATACCTTTGCAAATCTCTGTTCCGCGATCTTTTCGAGTGTTGCAGCCGTAGCTCCGCGCATTAACCGCTATCATTGCGCCGCCGCATAAAGGGCACCTCATCATGCCCCCGAAAAGAGTACGGGCTGGCGAGCCGGAACCACGCCCGCCCCGCACCCTCGGACCATCCTGGCGCTCGCGTACTATTTTCCAGGTTTCCGCATCGACAATTCGAAGCTCGGGCAGCATTGTAACTTTCCATTCTTCCTGCGGCCTGTCAATGCGTTGCCGCTTTCCAGAGTCTGGATCTTTTACCCATTGCGAGCGATTCCAGATGTACCGGCCAGCATAAAGTTCGTTGTTGAGAATGCCGCTGCCTTTCTTAGGGCATCCATAGAGGGCAGAGACCGCCCAAGTGCTTTCACGGGGAGAGAGAACACCTTTCTTGTTAAGATCCGCGGCGATGCGCTGCACACTCCACCCGCTCGCATACTTGTCAAAAATAAAGCGAACCCAGCCGGCTTGCGATTCGTCGATTTCATAGGTGCTGCCACTGTCTGTTTTGATAATTCTGTATCCGAATGACTTTCCGCCGGCAACGAATCCTCGGTCAACCTGTCCAGACTGGCCACGATGGGTTTTGTGGCGCAAATCGTCGAGATACAGTTCATTGATCAGCCCACGTACTCCGCGCATAATCTTGCGACCGCCCATGCGGCTGTCGTAGCCATCGGCCACGCCAAGGATCAAAATTCCCCTGTGTTCCAAGCGCCGCACGATGCGTTCTTGTTCCACCTGGTCCCGAGAAAGCCGGTCTAGGCTTTCAACTATCAGGACGTCAAAGCGATCAGCCAGCGCATCGGCTAACAGCCGTGCGCCGCCCGGTCGTTGTTGTACTGGTGTGCTTCCTGAAATGCCGTCATCGCTGTGTGTTGAAACGATGTCAAAGGCTTGTGATTCGGCAAGGCGCCGACAGCTTCCCGCCTGGTCTTCAATGGAGGATTCCCGTTGTTTATCGGTGCTGTATCGAGCGTAAATGGTTGCGCGCATGATTTTTAGTATTTGTCGGTTTATTACCATTATCACGCAAGTCGGAATCCGACTCACCGCCTGACATAATTTCGTCGGCGATGCGCTCGGCAAGCAGTCTGATAAGCTGTTGCCATGCTTGCGGATCGTTAGTCTGTAACATTAGTTATTCGGTGCTCTTGAAATCTAGTTTCTGGCTTGCAATTCGACACAGCAGCATCATTAGGTTGCTGCTGTGTCGTTTGGTCATATCGTGGTGGCCGTTCGACTGTCGTTGGTTAGGCGCATTTTTTTAAATAGTTCTGATCGTTGAGCAAGAACGATAAATGCGACTGCAGCGCAGAGCGCCACGACGCCGTTTCCAACGCACTTAAGGCGTTGGGCTCGGCTATTACCCATGTTGAAGGCCAGCCCATTAACCACGCTCCGAAAAGCGGGTTCAAGTGCCGGGGCGAGTTCGGGACTACTTTCGAGGACGGCAGGCCAGCGAGGATCGTTTGGGCCGGGCGCGAAAAGGCCACGAAGTTGGCAAGTTGATCCATATGTTTCCGGCCGCCCCCCGTCATCGTTGCGTGTTCTTCTGAATTCACGCCCTTGCCATCCCTCGCTGCCGGCGTCGGCCAATGCCGTACTGCCATTTCCAATCCGACTTGCCGCTTCCCATCTGGGGTCATTCCCTTGCTCGCTACATATTCCGCTGCCAGTGTGCGGCCGCCGTTCGGAACATTGGGCGTCGGCCATAGTGCTACGTCGATCGATAGCTCGGAGCTTGAATTCGCTCTCATGGACCATCTCTGCTTTTGTTCCATTGTTCCTCGATCCCGTTTTTCGTCCGATGCTTGCGGCGTCGCCCAGTTTTTGGCCTGCTGTCGAATATTGGGGCCGAATTTCCCGTTGCTGTAGGTCGCAGTGTTGCAGTCCGGAGTCGCCCAATTCGTCACGATCCTGGCCTGATTTCCCAATCCTGCCGGCTGTGCTTTCCGGTTGCTCCCGCTGTTTGGCATTTCCGGCATGGTGTCCGGCGTATCCCAACGCTCCCACGCGCCAGGCGAAACAGAACCATCGCGCCCGGCCATGGCTGGCACCCACGTCGGACGCTGATAGAGTGATCCATTCCGCGTTCCACCCGAGGTCGGCCAGTTCCCCCACGACTCGGGAAGCGGCGCGTTCCAAAACATCACCCTCGGCTTCGTCCACAGCGGAGGCGGTGGCAGAAGCGATAGCTGCGACGTTCTCCAGAAGCATCCACCACGCACCGCTATCAGAAGCGACGCGCAAGACTTCAAAGAATTGGCCGCTTCGTTCCCCGTCAAGCCCTGCGCGATTTCCGGCAATTGAGATATCTTGGCAGGGGAATCCGGCAACGATTCCAGATACCTTGTGATACCACGCTGCTGCGTCAAAAGTGGATGCATCGGACCAGATAGGTGCCTCATCCAGGGATCCTTCTTCCATGCGCGCAACCAAAACGCTGGCCGCGTATGCTTCCCGTTCAACGTAGCAGACGGTGCGATAGTCGATGCCCATGTAGTGGAGAGCGGCGCGGACACCTTCTCCCAGCATGGCTGTTCCGGCGTACATTTCGATGGTAGAAAGAGCCATGTCATACAGTCTCCGTAGTGGCATTGCTGATAGCCTCTGCAACGGCATCGGCGACGGCTGACGGCGCGATGCCAAACTGCTTGGCGACTTCTTCAAACCGGGTTTCGTTGGTCTTGCCAGGCGCATAGGCGACCGCATACGCCTGCAAAATGCGATGTTTGGAAACGATCATGCTGCACCTACCGCTGTAACCGTGACGGCGCATACGCCGAAGTGATCGTAGGCTGCGTCGCACACGTCGACCGCGTAACGTGCTATGGCGTCGTAATGGTAGATACGGCCCTCAGTTTTGACCTGTACTTTAAAACTCATGAAAATAGTTCCTTTCACTATTTGGATTTAGGTTCTGATTTGAATACCCAGCACTTCACCGCAGTGCTGGGGTTGGATAGGGATGAGCCGTTGGCCCGGATGACGCTGTTGACTACCTTCACGTCGACAAATTTGCGCCGGCTGCTGGTTTTCAGCACTTTCTTCAAGTCGCGCAAAGGCGGGATCTGCTGTTTGCGCTCGGTGGCGACTTGCAGGAAGTGATTGAGGTTCACCGCAAGCAAACCTTCGTCGCGGCTGTGGTTCAGGATCTGCATGTCACCGTTATTCAGGTAGTCGAATGCTTCCCAGAATTCCTGCACCAAGACGTGATCGCTATTGATGACTTGTTGGCGCTCAACGGCCATATCGATGAACTGCTGGCGCAATGCCGCGCTTTGCTGGTCGGACAGCTTCACGACCAGGGCTAGCGCATCGGCGACGGCCAGCATTTGCGCATGGGTTTCAGCCAGGCGTGGCATCTTCACATTCGGGTTTTGGCGCAATTCCTTCAGGTACAGTGGCGTCTTGGTCTTGATCGTTTCCATCACGGCCTTTTCACGCTTTGTGGCGGCCAGGATGAATCCGGACACGTTTTCCACAGACATGAATTTCAATTGATCGGCGGCTTCAGCAGATGCAGCGGTTTGTGTTGAGCGGTCAAGGAATAGATGCACGATCCTTGACAGGATCGCTTCGGACGCATTGACCGGGTTGTTTTGTGAAATGACGATGGCGCCACGGAATGGTGGTTCATAGGTTTCGTTGCCGCCCGTCGCCATACCGCGAGAGCGTGTGCTGCGCCCGTTGTAGGCTGTTTTCAGCTCATCCCAATCGAAGGATTTAACGTGGCTCTTGTCTTCGCCCATGCGCTCACGGTCTGACTCGATCAGCACGACCGGCATACCGGACACTTGCGAGAAATTGCGGGTGCGGCCGGCAAGGCTGGCCTTGGCCGGGTCAAAGCCCTCATAGCCGTTACGGCCAAACAGTTTCCATAGGAATTCAATTAGCGTCGATTTGCCGGCGCCGGCTTCGCCGACCAGCTCCAGGAACGGATAGGAGCTTTGCGCGGCCCGGATCTGCTCCGCGAAAAGTGAGCCAAACCAGAATGTCAATGCGGCCAGGCCTTTGACGCCGAAAGCACCCCAGATCATGTCCACCCAATCCCTGCGATAGTCGTCCACGTCGCGGTTGATGGTCAGCGAAACGGATTTGTTCAGCGATTTGATGGACAGCTTGCCGATGTCAAAGAAATCCTCGCCGTTCACCTCGGACAAGACGCCGTCTTTCATTGCCACGTCGGCCAGCACATAGCAGCCGTGTTCCAGGCTATAGCCGATGTAGTCGATGGTATCGACGCGTTTGATGTTGTAGAGCTGGTCGGCGAGGATGCGGTCTAGCTGCATGCTGGAGCCGCTAAACATTGCGCCGGCTGCCATCCCTAGCAAGCGCTTCTTGAACTCGGCAGAGCTGGATATTTGCGCGCTGGTGAAAGTATTCTTCACCGGTGCGCCATCGTGCGGGAACGCTACGCGGAAGTAATACCAGCTCTCGCCGGTGATCAGGTTTTCTTGAAAATACAGGGCGGTCGGATTGCAGTTGGCGATCTGGCGCAGTGTGTGCGAGGTCGCCAGCGCCGCATCGCGCAAGCCTTCCTCTGATAGATTGCTGGCTTCCTCGGCGTTTTCCTGCATCTGCCTGGCCTTGTTGTATTGCTCCAGGTCCAGCTTGAACCAATACAGACGGTTAGCGAAGTCAAAATAGAATTCGGTCTGGTCGCCATTTCGCTTGTACATCAGCAAGGCTTTCTCTGCCGCTGTCTTCGCGATCAGCAGCGAGCCATAATAGAAATAATTGTCCAGATCCGCTTCTTCCAGCCCGCCGCGCTGGTGCAGATCGTTCCAATCAATCTTGGTTTTGCCCTTTTGAGGAATCTGGGCGGCCAGGCACTTCCAGCCGCCTTCGCGGGCGCGGTCTACCCATTTTTTAGTGTAGCTGCGGCCCGCGTTATCACCGTCCAGTGCCCAAACCAGTTTGCATTCACGGTTTCCCCGTGAAATCTCGAAATTGCGCAGTGCGTCTTCTGGATAGTTATTGCACGACAGCAGCGCCACAGCCGGGATGCCGTGCTGGTTCAGCGCCAACGCGTCAAATATGCCCTCTACCAGCCACAATTCATCCACGGACTGGATAACGAGCTGGTCAGACTTCCACCAGGTGCCCACATATTCCATGCCTGCCTTAAAGTTGGCCTTTTTCTTGCCGAAGCGGTAAGGCTTATCGATGATGCGTTCCCAATAGCCATTGCCGACCGGGAAACGCACCGTAGCGCTGCCAATGTTCAATTCCCGGCTGTGGTAATACTCTTGCGTGTAAAGGCCCTGTACCCTCGCCAAATCGAAGCCACGGCCAAGATGCATGTACGCATCGGCGGCGGCGTTCGGGTTTTTGTTTTCGGGTGTGCTCTTGTAGCGATCAGACCAATTGTCGAACAGATCCGGATACAGCTCCTTGACATGGAACACGTCGCCGCAGTTGCTCAGCCGGCCACAGCGCAATACCCAAGGGTTATCCGCGTTGACGTACATTTCTTTCTTTCCGCAGGACGGGCATTTGCCGCCACGCAGGTAGCCTTTTTTCTCTTCCTTGAAACTGAATTCTTTAATGCGATCAAGGATGTCGGCTTGTAGCGATGGATTCATAGTGATTATTCAAAATCGCCGGATGCGCGGCGTTTAAAGTCGATGGATTGTTGTACGCCGTCCGGGCATGGCGCCGGCCAGGTGATTTGTGTTTGGCGCTGAACTTCAGCGGCGGTGACCGCTTGCGGCCACAGGTTGGCCGGCACACGTCCACGCCAGCAGTGTGCGATCACGGTCAGGGTGTACAGGACCATAGGCGATACCTGCTCCAGCGGAGTGCTGATGCGCAAGGCGCTATGCACTTGCTGAAGGTCAAACTGGCTGGCGGCTGAATTTGTCATGATTATTTTCCGTCACGCGTTACGTTAATTAGAGAGTCGACTTTCCTGCGGGCGCGCATTTCACGCATGCGTTGTGCCGCTGGCTTGGCATTCGGTTTGCGTGGGCGGCCTCTGCCTGGCTTGCTGAAGATATCCTGCGTGTAGTCGTCATCCTTCTGTTTCATTACCAAGCCCCCGCCATACCGCCCAGGTCGTTGATCAGCGCAGCAATGCAGACACCGCAGAAATAGTCTGCGACACCGGGGTGATGGCGCTGAAAATCCACTTGGAAGCGAATTTCACGGGCCATAGCAAATTTGGAAGGGTCAGATAAATTCATGGTCGTAACAAAATTTAGGATGTGCGAATCCCGCACGTCTGTTAGGCAGACGTGTCAGGCAAATACAGTGGTTAGGAAATTACCGGCGCAAGCCGGTTAGCGCGGGTCTGGAAATAGCTCGGTCATGATCAGGCCACGCAAAGGTTAAGAGAAAGCTGGTCAGCCGCTGTATGCTTCACATGCTGCGACAGTGGAATACGGATGTCGTTTCTAGGCTGGGCCGACAGCGACAAGGTGCGCAGCACTTCCAGGCCGGCGACAAACACATGGCCGCAATCCGGGTTCTGGCACATGTACGTAATTTCCTTGTACATCGGTGACAGCGTCCTGCTTTTGGCGGCGCGCACCGTGTGCTCGCAATGGGGGCAAGGTAATCCGATAACTCTCATGTCCTGTTCCTCTCAATAAGATAGAGCGCACGCCCCCGTCCGCTTATCTGTTTTGATTGTCTACGTAGCCTTGACTTGACAAGCCATTCCGCAGCCTGATCGACAGTGTCTAGCCCTTGCTGTTGGCGCACACGCTCAAGCAGATCGTGTTCTTCATCGCTCAAATTGATTGAATGTTCGGGCATCTTTTCGTCTGCTCTAAATAGGCTCTTAGTAGCCTGTCCTTATGCGCTTTTGTGAGATAACATTTCGACATCGTTTAAACCAAGTGCAACGGTGGCCTCGCGCAGTGCAAGTGCGCGTAACAATGTGGAAAGCTGCTCACCCTGATAGTTAGCCAATGCCGTGATCAGTTCGTTTTCATAGTCATCAAACCGGAGGGTCACGCGATGGCTGCGAATGCGCTTAGTGTCTGGGTACATAGAAAGGACTCCTATGAGTTAGCGATTTTTTTTCAAATCTTTTTCGAGTTCCTTCAGGCCGCGCAGGTACATACTGCGCATGAAGGCGGATCGGGAACGTTCTTGGCTCGCGGCGTGGGCGTTTGCTTGCGCTAGTTCAGTGACAGACAGTCGAATAGGGGTTGGTGTCGAATTTGGAATCTTCGGCGCACGGGAGGATGGTGCTTTCGTTGTCATAAGGTATCATTACGAATCGTTAGGAGTAACGCAATAATAGTGTTCAAACGAGCACATGTCAATAATTAAATGCACATATGAGCACTTTCGGGGAACGACTTAGGGCCGAGCGTCAACGGCTGAAATTGAATCAAGATGACTTTTCTGCGTTAGGCGGAGTGAAGAAGCGTGCTCAGGTTTCTTATGAGCAGGATGAGCGTTCTCCCGGCGCCGAGTATCTGTCTGCGTTGGCAAGCAAGGGTGTGGACGTTATGTTCCTACTGACTGGCCAATATGCCGCCGGTACATTAAGCGAAGATGAAAGCGAGCTTATCGCTGGATATCGCAGCCTGGATGTCAGAGGCAAAGCCGGGGCATTAGGCATGATCAGTGGCATGACTACGCCAAAGGAAACTGGCAAAGCGGTTTTTCATGGCAACGTCAATCAAGTGGTCGAAGGGGATCAGCATATTGCTGGTTCCATGAATTTCACGCTGGGCAGCGGTAAGAAGAAAAAGTAGTACAAGGGAAAAGCAGCAAGGTTAAGGATGGATGAAAAAGCAGAATTCCACGGCGACGTGGGACAAGCCGTAATAGGCAATGTGAATGAAGCGCCCAGGTTGAATAATGTAGTCAACCTGAATGTAGGCGGGGAGGTAAACAAACCGCTTACCAAGCTTCAGCGCAGGATGATCACCAATAAAGTAAAAGAGTTAGTGGCAATTGGTGGCGTACAGCCGCTGGAAATATACCGCGTTTTACTGAGCGATTTTGGCGCCGACAACATGGACAAATTCCCCGGCCAGAAGTACCGGGAAGCGATGGACATGCTGGATGCCTGGATCGCAGAGTTAACCGATGGCGTCGTTGTTCCCCAGCCCGCCCAAGAGGAAATCAACCAAGAGGATCCAGCGAACATGACAACAGCATTCAACGCGCCCCTCACTGAGCTGGTTGCTCGACACGACAGTGACGTTAAATTTTTTAAGCGCGTTATTGCCGGCATGGGCGTTGCAATGGTGTCGCTGGCGAGCGCTTTGGTTTGGGCCGCATGGCCTCAAACTGCGGAAGTGCCGGTTTCAGTAGAAACCACGTGCAGCATGGACGGGAAGGCCTATTCGCTTGGTAGCACAATCCGAATGCACAATGGGTTGTTTCATGAATGTACTAAAAATCTCGACAAACAAGCGCCATACTGGTCAATGAAACAAAGAAAATAGATGATTTGGTGACTCGACAACAAGAATGAGAGGTGATGTGATGGATGAACGTGTATTGGCTATCTTATCAAACGTGGTTGATTGGATGGAGAAAAATGGTTCAACCCACAATACAGTGTCCTTTGCAATCGACGAAAGTTTAGTAAACGAGATTTATGAAGACTCTGGACGCCAATATTCCATCACCGAACTTGAAACTGCAGCAGACAAATGTCTTGCTCACGAATGGATCGCGCATCGGTCACTAGGCGCGAAGTACAGCAGTTTGACCATCACCGAAAAAGGTTTAGGAATCGTCCGCTCTAAACGCAAGCAAGAATCCGACCGGAAAAATAGAAAAATACTGAAAAAAATCTCTGATTACATTGAAGACCACAAAGGATTGTTCGTTTTTCTAGGCCTTGCAGTTGCTGTCGCCACTTTGATTATTAAACTTTTAACGGACAAATAGAATGGACATCAAACCTTTGAAAATTGAATTGCAATGTCTTTTTTGTGATTCGGCACTGACCGGAAAAGATGATGCCAAGTTTGAATCTGGAGATTTAATCAAATGCGCGGAATGTGGCGAAGAGAATGATTTCGACAGCGTTTTGGAAATTGCAAAACAAAAGGGCCTTTTGCAGATGAAGGAGCAAGTGCTTGAGTCTATCAAGAAAGCGTTTAAATGAATATGTCGCTATTTGAATTGTTGGAATAAATCAAACTGCAGCAGGCCTGTTGCGGTCATTGGCCGAGCGGGTGACCGCAGAAGTAGCGTATGGCCGCTACCCATTCAGTAGCGTTAGCCTAAAATTAGCATTATTAACAGGAGAGTTACTGGTGACGCAAAGCTTGTATGAAACCCTACAGGGCGTGAAGTCCGAAGAAGACGTCAAAGACGCTTACATTAAAGCTCTTGACCTCAAAAGCTATACAAAAGGGCTCATCGACATCCAGACCAAAGAGGTCTGGTTCGAAGCAAAAGACACCGGCAAACACTCGACGTACAGCCAGTTCACGCAATTGCTTCACTACGTCCAGGTTGCACTAGACAAGGGCGAACATGTTCCCGCGTTTCTGGCCGTCATCGACACCGAAAAGGCCGCCCTCATGCGGAGCTCAGATGTTATCCCTTTCCTTGCCAAGAAGACGGTCAAGTGGGGCAAGTCTGCCAGCAAATATACGCAAGAAGCGCTTGAGGAAATCAGTGCGCACATCGGTACTTACTTCGTCTCGTTTCGAATACAGACTAACGAGCAGGAGTTTCTTGATACGCTCAAGAGCGCCATTAAGAGCGGCGACATTATCCGCACTCAAATTACCCCTGCGAACCTAAAGCAGGTGTACGACAAATGGGTCGACATGATTGGACGAGAAGTCAAGGGCTGCAGTGAGGACGACTACGCTCTGCTTTTCTACGCTGACGTGATGCACGACGGCAAGGTCGAGACGTACCATGGTCTTCCTGCCCGCCTTGCACAAATCAACAATGCGCCGGCCTTCATCCTGCACGATAAGCTGTATGAGCTTGGGAACAAGGAGGGGTATAGACGCTTCTGGGCCATCTATCACCGACCGCCACACGCTGCTTACCGCGACTACTTACTGGAGCGCCGAGACAGCTTGATTCCAGTAGACGAGCGGATGTTTAAAGGGGCGTATTACACCCCCCTTGCCGTTGTCGACAAGGCTTATGACAAGCTCAATGAGCTGCTCGGGACTAGCTGGCAGAAGGAGTATTTCGTCTGGGATATGTGTTGCGGCGTTGGAAATCTAGAGGTCAAACACTCGAACCACAGGCGTATCTTTATGAGTACGCTGGACGACGCTGACCTAAAAATGATGCAGTCCACAAAGACTTGCGCAGCGGCCTCTCGGTTTCAGTACGACTACCTGAATGACGACGTCAACCCTGATGGGAGCATTGATTATGAGCTGACAAAAAAAGTGCCCCCTGCTCTGCGTCAAGCGATTGCCGACGGCAAGAAAATTCTTGTGCTCATCAATCCACCGTATGCGGAGTCAACCAACGCTGACAACACATTAGGTAAAGGCGGCGGAGAGTCGAAGGCTAAGGTCGCAAGCACGGCTGTTGGGCGGTCAATGACAGACTACGGCTACGCGGCTCGCGAGCTCTTCGTTCAATTCTTGGTGCGTATTGCTCGTGAGATTCCCAACGCAACCGTTGCCTGTTTTAGCACTTTGAAGCATGTCAACGCACCGAACTTCGAACCCTTCCGCGAGCGCTGGAGCGCCAAGTACATGGGGGGCTTCATTGTTCACAGTAAGGTGTTCGAGGGTTTGAAAGGCGACTTCCCTATTGGATTCTTGATTTGGAAGCTGGATCCTGGAGGCAATCCCATCACAATGCTAAATCAAATTACGACCGACGTCCTCGACAAGAAAGCGACGCCCATAGGTACAAAGACCTTCTTCTCCATCGCGTCGAGTCATTTGTTAGGGGATTGGATTACGCGACCCCGGGCTAACAAGGAAGATGCATTGCCACTCGGGCATGCATTCTGGCCGGCCAAGGGCGAAAAAGACGTACGCGGAAAAAAATGGGCGGACGACGCAATAGGGGGAATGATTTGCAAAGGGTCAGACATGCAGAATGCTCCGGACTCAACCGCCTTCCTGTCATCGGGATATTGTAGCGCTGGAGGCCTATTCGTTACGCGACAAAATATTGACCAGGCCGCAGTCGTGTTCGCTGTTCGTCGCGTCATGCCGAAACGGTGGACTAATAACCGCGACCAATTCCTAGCCCCGGCAGGGCAGTTGCCCGAAGAGTTCGTAAGTGATTGTCTGGTGTGGGCACTTTTCGACATCAGGAACTACACCGCTAGTGCCCAGGGTTTGAAGTGGAATAACAGGGACTGGAACTTGGTTAATCACTTTGTTCCGTACACAGAGGACCAGGTCGGAGCACCTGCTCAATTTGAGAGCGACTTCATGTCGCAACACTTGGCCACAAAGAACTTGTCGCCAGAAGCCAGTGCCTTGCTTGAAGAGGGGCGCAAGTTGTGGTCCTCATATTTCGAACACGTCGACGCGCACACAGTACGTGCCGAATATCGGCTCGAGCGCTCGGACGTCGGCTGGTACCAAATTCGACATGCGCTCAGGCTCCGGAATTCAAGCGGAGACTATCCGCCCGTCACCTTCGATGGGCTGAACGCTGCCCATGATGCACTTGGCGATAAGATTCGACCCGACGTATACACCCATGGATTTTTGCTTGCTTCAATGTAACGGACGTGAAGACGACTGCGATGGAGAACTCTAGACCACAGTCTCTGTTTCAATAGAGATAAAGCAGAACCATCGCATGCTTCACGTCACTTCTTCTTCGCCGGTCGAGCCGTTGGCCGTTTCGCTATCTTCGCGATCATTTCCTGTTCAAGTCTTTTTCTTGCTTTACCATAATGCGCCTCACGATGGTGGTTGGCGCAAAGCGCAATGACATTGGTCACTTTGTCAGCGCCATCATCGGCCAATGCCAGGATATGGTGCGCCTCTAAATACTTGCTCCCATTCGGGCGCTCGAATCCAGGCTCGCCGCACAGTTCGCATTCTCCCTGAGCCTGGGTCAACACTTCTTTCCTGACCTTGTCGTCTCTCGCATATCTTGTACCCGTGTATGGTGTTTTCTCTGGGTGGTCTGATCCAATATCATCCAAGGCATCTTGATCCTGGGGAATGCTAAGTGACCACAATTGTTGAAATTGCAGGTTACCTTCCATTCTTCTATTTACTTCCTTCCACGCTGCGTGGTTACCGTAGCCAGTCAGTGAAGTAAGGGATATCTTTATAGTGTCGAAATCATGTTCTGTAAACGTATGGGCTTTGGAGCGACCAATCACGATTTCTCTGAGTCCTTTTGGACTGCCCTTCACAAATGCGTCCGGATTTATCTCTCCCGATGCATCCCTTACTTTAATCAAGGCCAGCAGGGGGATGTTTGCAAATGCTGCTGATGCATCCAACAGGTCACAGGCTGATGCGATTGCACGTGCATGATTCTCCGGACGTTTGAGTTTTACCGCGACAGTTTGGTAGGTGAGTTTCGTGTCGGTTCCGTTTGCTTTGCGAATAAGTGAAAGCACGCCGTGAGCCAATTGATGTTGAATTTCGCTCATGTCTTCCCTTTCATTTTCAGCATGTGAAGTCAACAAGTGTAACGTAGGCGGCAGATATGTGTTGCAAAATCAACACTCACTCCGTTGTTTCTGTGTCGACTTCATCCAGAAATTGGCCTTTTGTCTCCAGCTCGATTTGCGTGGTAAATCCCCCAGGCGCGACGTTGTGAGTGCATTTGATAATCTGCCACTCCGTGTCGCTTATTGGTTTTTTGAAGGCTGGAAAAAAGACAGTCGTCATCGGCATCAGATCGGCTCGACCTAGCGCCAGCGTATATTCAAACGTTGCCTCGCCACGCTGGATGCGTTGCCACTCTGCTTGTGCCGCAGCTTTGGCGTCCGCTTCGTTGGCATAAGTTTCGCGCAATCTCTTTGCATTTGACTTACTGCCGGCAACGGCAGAGGTGCGCT
>Ga0207076_1117_pt1 | contig 18967 bp, 17 predicted proteins | sample Alteio_BWMinHeat_62_FD_153568 | JGI IMG/M metagenome (GOLD analysis project Ga0207076, IMG submission 153568) | Enriched cells from forest soil in Barre Woods Harvard Forest LTER site, Petersham, Massachusetts, United States -... | ecosystem: Environmental > Terrestrial > Soil > Temperate forest >... | reverse complement strand
ACCCCACCGAGTGGTGGTCTATCTTCAAACTTTGGCCGCTGATTTCCATCATTTTTACTCCAAACACCGGATCCTCGACGCGCCCCCGGAAGTGGCCGAGGCCCGGCTGGGCTTGGCCTTGGGGGTGAAAATCGTGCTGGGTAACGCTTTAAAGCTCATTGGGGTTTCGGCCCCCGACCAAATGTGAGGCGGAAACGACATGAAAAAATTTAAGGGTGTTTTCTTCCTCGCTTTTTTTATTTCCTTGGCCGGGTGCTCGAAATCAAAACCCGCGGTTCCGGTTGAGGATGGGCGAAACCAAAAACTTCGGACTGAGATCGAGAATGGAAATTACGAGGAGGGGTTAAGGTTATCCAAGGATATGGCCGCGAAGAATCCCCGGGATGAAAACAACGAGGAAGCCCTCTACCTGAAAGCTTATATCCTGGCCTATGGAAAATCTGATTTTCAGGAAGCCCGGACCCCTTTAAAACAATTGCTGGACCTTTATCCCAATGGACCCTATGCCCTGGCCGCCCGAAAATTGATCGCCGATTGCCAATATTGGCAGGGACACTATAACCACGCGATGGCGGATTACAAAAACCTCGGGACCAACGAGGGTGAGTCGGGACTCACGGGTTATGTCCAGTTCCAGACGGCGAATTCCCTGCTGTTGGACGAAAAAGTCGGTGATGCCTTGACGACTTACCGGGAATTGGTGGAAAAACACCCTCTGGACCCCTTGTGCGATTCGGCCCAGTTGATGATCGTGAACATTTATTTGAAGCTTCAAAACGCGGCGCAAGCCAAGTCCGAGCTTCAAAAACTCATGTCTTTCACCCAAAACAAGGAACTTCAGCGCTTGGCGCAAAAAACACTCCGCCAAATGGAGGAGGAAGAACCCTTCCGAAAAGGGGTGGGAGTCCCGCAATGATCCCTCCTTGGATGCTGACTCTCCTGGCGCCGGCCCTGGCCGGTTTTTCAGCCGGACTTATCGGCTGGGCATTGACCCAAAGGGCTTGGGGCTCTCTCTCCTCGCAAAGGATCGTTTTTAACCCAATCTTGAAGCGGTTGGGGACCCTTTCCCTTGTCCAAAAATTTTTAATTCTGGGGCTGGTCGCCTGTTTTCTCGTCATCCTTTTCATTGATTACACTTCGGGTTTTATCCTTTTGGTTTTTTTATCGGCGGGATGGTTCTTTCACCAAAAAGGCCCCGCTTACATAAAAAAAATCGAGGCCAAAAAGAAACAGGAAAAAATGGTCCAATTTTTTCCACAGACATTAGGAATGGCGATCCAAGCCCTGAAAACGGGACAGACCGTTCCCCAGATCATCGACTATTTGTCCAAGGAAAGTCCCGAGCCCCTAAAAGAAGAATGGAATCTCGTCCGGTCCGAAATGGACCTGGGGTCCTCGGCGGAACAGGCGCTTACTAAAATGGCCCAACGTTACCCCTATTTCCAGGAATTCCACCAATTCCTGGAATCCTATAAAATATCCCGGCAAACGGGGGCCAATTTAACCAATTTGCTCCAGGTTTTAGTCGAGGGCATGGAGGAGAAAAACAGGTTGGTCCGGAAGATGGAGTCCATGACGGCCCAGGCCCGCCTCTCGGGGCTATTGGTGGGTTGCCTGCCGTTTCTTTTGGCGCTCGTTCTTTTTTTCATGGATCCCACGCTCATCATTCCACTTTTCACGCAAAAAATGGGTTGGGGGATCTTAGTGGTCGCGATGACGCTGGAAACCATCGGCTTTTTATGGATCCGACAGCTCCTTCAATTCGAGGTGTAGGTTGACTTATTTTCTCCTGGCCCTCACGGCTTTCGGCCTGGCGTGGTTTGTCAGGGACCTTGCGCTCGCCGCGATCAATCGGTTATCCCGCTACGAGCAAACCGTCCGGCTAAAAACCTTGATGGGAGGGAACCGTCATCTGCCGTTTAAAACACTTCTAGCGGTTCTCGAAACCAAAAGCCACTTATTCCTTAAGCTGGACATCACCCGGAAATATTATCTTTTCCTCTCCCGGACCCTTCAACGGATGAACCGGGCCGACCTTAACCCCACGCAAATAGTGGGTTATCAAATCCTTTGCGGACTCTTATTTTTATTATTTTTGGGACTGCTGTCCCAAAGCGCGTTTTTCGCTTTTTTCGGGTTCTTATTGGGTGTTTCCTTTCCACTCCTCTGGCTGAGGGATAAGGCGCTCCAGCGCGAGAAAAAATTGATACGCGAGCTTCCGAACGCCTTGGAAATCATCTCGCTTTGTTGCGAGGCGGGGCTTTCGTTGGAACAGGGAATGGACCAGTACTTTAAAAACACGAAACCAGGGCCCCTGCGGGAGGAATTCGGCGGGGTGCTTGAGCAAACCCGCAGCGGATCCAACCGAAAAAACGCTTTCGAGGCCGCCCAAAAGCGCCTCGATTTAATGGACTTCTCCCTGTTCGTCACGAGCCTGGTTCATGCCGAGCGTTTTGGAACGGGAATCGCCAAGACCCTGCGGCAGCTCTCCCTGACCATGCGGGATAAGCAAACCCAAAGGGCCGAAAAAGCGGTTCAGGAGATCCCGGTTAAAATGCTTCTTCCACTTATCCTTTTCATCATGCCGGTGACTTTTTTGATCATTTTCGGTCCCATTCTCCTTCAATTTCTTCAACCGTGAGAAAAACGGTTATTCCCAAGGTGTTTTACGCGAAATCCTATGGGGACCGTTTAGTGGGAATCACGGGACGCCGGAAATGGCCCTTTAGCCGTTTTGAGGGCCTTTACTTTCCCGACTGCGGATCAGTTCATACCTTTTTCACCTTTTTAAGGCTGGACATTGTTTTCCTGGACAAAAACCATAAAATCTTGAAAATCTATCCGGCTGCCGCCCCGTGGCGTTTTTTCATCGGACCCCCGGGAAGCCGCCATTGCCTGGAATTACCCGAAGGCTATTCAGCCCGGTTTCAGCTCAAAAAGGGAAAAGGGCTTCTATGCGAAAAAATTTAACCGACCTTTCTGCCTTTGTCCTTTCGGCCATGCTTGTTTTAGCCCTGCCCCCTCGCGGTTCAAAAGCGGCTTCGGTTTCGGACGCCGAAACGCCCACAGCCGCCCCCAGCACCGATTTGAAGGCCCAAAAAGCCAGGGAGTATTTTGAAAAAGGCAATGCCTATGAGGATCGGGGCCTGTCCGACCAGGCCCGGGAGTTCTGGAAAATGGCCCATGATCTCGACCCGGGGCTAATCGAGGCCTCCCGGAAGCTCGGAGAATTTTCGGCGAGGACAGACGCCGAAAAAACCTCCTTGAAAACAATCTCCCCGAATAAAACGGGGGACTTAAAACAACAAAGATTTTCCGATTTACTGGATAACGCCCAGGAGGCCTACAACCACAAAAATTACCCGGAAACTTTAAAGTATTTGGATATTGCCGATAGGCTTTATCCCGACAACCCTGCGGCCGGAAACTTAAGGAAACTCGTGGATCTCGAGAATTTTCAGAACGAGCCCGATCGTCCCTACAACCGGTTGGTAAGGAATTTTTTCGAGGAAGCCGTGGAGCATCACCGGCACGGACGCTACACGGAGGCCTTGCAATCCTTGGCCGAAGCCCAAAACCTGGACCCCGGCCATTCTTTAGTCCTGCGCCTGAGGGATCGGATTGAGTCGGAATACGCCGACGCCATTCTTTCAAAAGACGTCGAAAGGGCCAAAGACCAATGGAAGGAAAATAACGGCGAGATCGCCGAGGAAATCCTGGAAAACGTCCTTAAGAAAAATCCCCGTTTTCAGCCGGCGCTGGAATTGAAGTCGAAAATTCTTGAATCCGCACAAACCGAGGAAAAATCCAAGCTTGTTCCGCTATTGGAACGGGCAAGGAACGCAGAAAAGAACGACCATTTCGCGGGAGCCAAAAACGCTTACGAGCGCGTTTTGAAGATCGATCCCGCGAACCAAGAAGCCAGAGATGGCGTGGAACGGCTGACGGCCTTGGTTGACCCTCTCCAGCAGAAGATCAATGACCTGAAAGAGGCCCTTCAAGCGAACCGAAAAGAACAGGCCGAAAGAGACCTCCAAGGCATAAAGGAATTGTCGCCCAATCACCCCAAGATTCGTTATTGGATCGAGCAAGTTGCAGAAATGTCCGCCGAAAACACAAAGGATGACTCACAGGCCGGGGCGGACGAAGCCTATAATCTTGGTCTTGAAAGTTATCGAAAAGGAGACCTGGCCGGGGCCAAAAAATTCTGGTCGGAATGCGTTCGTTTGAATCCCCAATATGTTCAGGCGCGCCGTAATCTGGACCGCCTCATTGAGGAAAACCCGCAATTAAAATAATTTTATCAAGGAGAGCCACATGTCATCCGATTTTTTAAAGTCCGATCCCCAGGTATGGGAAGCGAACCAAAACGAGCTCAAACGGCAAAACGAGAAACTTGAGCTTATCGCCTCGGAAAACTTCACCAGTCTCGCCGTGATGGCGGCCCAGGGCGGGGTGATGACGAACAAATACGCCGAGGGATATCCGGGAAACCGTTATTACGGCGGCTGCGAATACGTGGACGTGGTCGAAAATCTCGCCCGCGAAAGGGCCGCCAAGCTTTTTTTCAACGCCGAGTATGTGAACGTCCAACCCCATTCGGGAAGCCAGGCCAACATGGCGGTCTACTTCACTTTTGTGAAGCCGGGAGACACGCTATTGGGGCTGGACCTTTCCCATGGCGGCCACCTTACTCACGGAAAGAAGGAAAATTTCTCGGGGCGTATGTACAACTTTTTCGCCTATGAGACCCGCAAGGAGGACGGCCGGGTTGATTTGGACCAGGTACGTGACTTGGCCCGAAAACACAGGCCAAAAATGATTAGCATCGGGGCTTCCGCCTATTCCCGCGATTGGGATTACGCCGAATTCCGGAAGGTGGCTGACGAGGTGGGGGCCTTCCTTTGGGCGGATATCGCCCACACCGCCGGTCTGATCGCGGCGGGGGAACTGAACAATCCGATGTCCCATTGCCACGTGGTGACGACCACGACCCATAAAACCTTGAGGGGCCCCCGGGGAGGGATGATTCTCATGGGGAAGGATTTTGAAAACCCTTTTGGGGTGGTGGCTCCCAAGAGCGGGAGGACCAAGCGCATGGGAGAGCTTATTGACAGCCAGATTATTCCCGGAATCCAAGGAGGACCCTTGATGCACGTCATCGCCGCCAAGGCGGTGGCTTTTGGGGAATCCCTTCAGCCCTCGTTCAAGACTTACGCCAAACAAGTCAGGCTGAACGCGAAAGCCCTTTGTGAGGCCCTCATGAGTTATGGGTTTAATATTGTTTCCGGCGGGACCGACAATCATTTGATGCTGATTGATTTACGAAACAAAAAGGTCAACGGGAAGCAGGCCCAATTGGCGCTGGATGAGGCGAATATGACGACCAACAAAAATTCCGTCCCCTATGACACCGAATCCCCCCTATTGACCAGCGGAATTCGCTTAGGGAGCCCCGCCCTCACGACGAGGGGTTTCAAGGAAGGAGATTTCAAGCAAGTGGCCAGGTGGATTAACGAGGTCCTTTCCGCCCCGGAGGACTCATCGGTTCGGAACCGGGTTAAGGGAGAGATATCGGAATTAACCAAGAGATTTCCACTCTATCCCGAGCTCTTAAAAGGGAATTAATTTTAAAAAGAGTTATTTTCCGACAGGCGTCGGTAGAATCGTCAATATCCGGGCGGGCGCCCAGCTGGGGGAAGTTCCGCCATCGGTCGTGAGGGCTTTTGCCGTATTCGCGTCCAAGCCGTTGGCGTTCATGATATAAACATTCAAGTCGGTTTCCTCGTCGCCCATTCCATAGGAACAAAAGACGATCTTCCTGTCATTTTGGGCAAAACGGGGGCACAAGCTTCGGTTGTTATTCGTGAGATTAACGGGATTTTGCCCATCTTGGTCGGCCGTGTAGACTTGGGTGATATTGCTTCGATAAAGGCTGAAGAGGATTTTATGTCCATCCATTGAGAATGAGGGGGAGCCCACGCTCCAATCGGTATAATTTGTCAGTTTCTTCAATGTTTTGTCTGAAAGGGTCAGGGCCCAAAGGTTAAAAACCGAGTCCTCAAAATTGGAAATGAAAATGACCGTTTTATCGTCCGGTGAAAAACCGGGACAAAGGGCCGAATGGCCGTTCAACAAGGTCTCGGGGTTATAGCCATCCGAGTCCATCTCCCAAATATTCCCCTCGACCGTATAAATGATTTTCTTGCCGTCCTTTGACCAGGAGGCGGCGGCGTTCACCAGAAGGTTTTGGTCACCTGTTCGCAGGGAATTCGTCTCATCAAATGTCAGCTGGGTCCTTTGGGACCCATCCAAATTGATCCGCCAAAGGTTGTAAATTCCTCCCTCGGCGTTTGACCAATAAATGACTTGATCGCCAGTAGGGGAACAAACTGGAAACCATTCCGTGCTTTTGCCACCGGTTAAGGGGGTTGTTTGGGACGATTCTAAGTCCACCCGAACCAAGTGGCCGCGCTGGATCATCACAACACTACCCGGGGGAATGACGGGAGTCGGAGTGGGAGGCGGCGGAGGCGGGGGAGGCGCTTTCTTTTTGCAGCCTACGGAGATCCCAAGGGCGAAAACCACAAGCATCATTCCTAAAAGGGCTAAGCGGCCAATTTTCCCGGTGGAAATCATTTTGAACTCACTTTTTTGACCAGTCAGGGGATAAAATTCCCGTAGCGGCTATTCGAACTTTATTACTGCCTGTTAGGCCGTCCATGATCCAAAGTTCTCCGGCTTGAACATAAGCGATTTTGTTTCCGTCAGGAGACCAAATCGCGTCGGTAACGCCAGGTTGGGTGAGGTATTTGAGGATCCCGGAGTCTTTTTCATCCTTTGACGCCTTGTCAACCAAGGCGACCCGGTACCCGCTATCCGCGTCGGTCTGCTTCGCCAAAACCATCAAGGTTGGAACCGCTTCCTCGATAGGTTTATAAGTTATCATCGGGCCCAGTTGGGGGCTCGCGTTCAAAATCATCAATTTGGGAATGGAGGCGTCCGCCGACGCGGTATAAATAGCGTAATTATTCCAGATATAGGCGACTTGTCGGGCGTCCGGGGTCCAAGCGATATCGGTTATCGGTTTAGGGGAATCCACTAGATTTAACTCATCGTTGAGGCGCGGGTTAACCAAAATTAACCCGAAAAAGTTGATGCCCTTTTTGACGAGGACGGCCACGTATTTATTATCCCGGTGGGGTGCCCAGGCCAAAAGAGGAATCGAATAGGCGCTGTTTAGGCTGGCTAAAGTAACCTGGGAAAGGTTCGCGAGTTCCACTTTCCAAACTTGCTGGTGATAGGCGTAAACCAATTCGTCGCTTTTGGGTGACCAGGAAAAGGGCGGTTTTAACCCTGAAGGATTGGGAATCGTCATGTCGGGGTAAAAAGTCAATTGCTGGATATCCTTTTCGCCCTTTTTGAGAATGAAAAGATTTAACTTTCCCTCGTTCATGTCGGATAAAAAAGCCAATATTTTTCCATTGGGCGACCAAAGGGGGTAATAAGTGCTTGTGCCCGGAGCGGTTAACCTTGTCCGGCTTGAGCCGTCCGTGTTCATTGTCCACAGGGTCGGCTTTCCTTTCTCGAAGGTGGTATAGGCGATTTTTTCGACTTCCGCGGGGGTAGCGGTCGACGTCGCCGTGAAGGTCGGCGTGGCATTAGGCTTGGTGATCGACATTTCAATAGAGGTGTCGGTTACCGGGGTTTTGGGCGGGTTTTTAACGTTCGTTGAAATCGAAACCGGGGAAGGGGCGGTGGCGGTCGTCACGAGTTGTGTCACGGGGTTGGAAGCAGCTGGAGGGGGCGGTGGAGGGGGAGGAGGCGTAACCGCCTTAAAAAAAGGTAGGGATCTTTTTCCACAGCCAGGAATGTTGACGTCACAGCCGGAAGAAATAAGCAGAAGAAGCAATAACATCGCGGAGAAAATGGAGAGGCTTTTTAAGGTTTCTCGCAATCGTGTTTCCCCGGGGAGTGTCTTTGAAACGCCTTATTTTGTTGCAGTTTATGGCCTTCTATTTGAAAAGTCAACAAAATCAATGCTTTTGAGGGTTTTTGAACTCAGGAAGTTTCCAAAAATAAAAAAAATCCATTCGGATCGGGTTTAATGACGACCGAGAGGTTGGGGTGCGATAAAAAAGCGGCTGAAAGTTTACTTTCCTCACTCGATTGAATCGCTTGCATCAAACGTGGGTCGGGGGTTAAGTCCAAAAGGTGGGTATTCACCAACGCTTTTGAGTTCATTTGAAGAAGTCTGGAGGCCTGTGCGGTTGCTTGTTGAATAATATAGTTATGATCCAGGAATAAAAAAGGTTTTTCGGTTTCTCCACGCAAAGGATTGGCCGGGAGGACTTTCACTGCGGGCGGAGGTGCTGAGGGAGTCAATATCGATCGTTGAAGATCGACCTTAAGCTCCTCCCGGTGGCCTGCGCTGAACAGGCCAAAGCCTCCTAGCAATAATGAGAATAAGAATGCGACAAAACCGAAGAGGACCGGATCGGGTTTTGACCTATAGATGAGTGAGAAATCCAATTGATTCTGAACCTCGGCACCATCGCCTGAAAGTTGGACCCATTGGGCGCTTGAGCGGTAAAAAGTCCCAATCCTCCCGGGATTCAAAAGCAAATCCCGGTTTCCGCCTTCAATGACCGATTTTTGGTTCAAGGTCGCCTGGAAAGCCAAAACATTTTCCATCTTTTCCAAATCCTTCGACCAATCAATCACGCCCATATCGTCCTTTTGCTTGAGCGCGTAGACCAGGTGCGCTTGAGCCAATTGGGCGACTTCCTTGACCCTTTCCGTCCGTTCGCTTACAGCGAACCCGTAAGTAAAAGCGAAAACGAGCGAGGAAGCACTCAAGAGCGTAAGCCAGGCTTTTTTGTTGTCTTTTACAAGACGACTCATAATCTTTCCTTACATTGTTGGGAAATGTAATATAATCCCGTTTCGCGACGTATTTTATCCAAATCCCCCGGGAATTCGACCGTGAAAACCAAGAAAAATGAGCTAAAAAAATTCCGTGATGCCATTGACCGGATCGACGCCGAGCTCGTCCGGCTGCTGAACGAACGCGCGAAGAACGTCCTAAAAATTAAGGCAATCAAGACAAAGGGGGAATTGCACTTTTATGCCCCCCACCGGGAAATGGAGGTCTATCGGCGAATTGCCAAACTCAATCAGGGTCCCTTTTCAACTGAAATACTCACGGCTATTTTTTGCGAGGTCATGTCGGGGTCCTTGGCTTTGGAATCCCGCCTTAAAATTTCATATTTTGGCCAAGCCGGGACCAACACCCATATTGCCGCCCTTCAAAAATTCGGGAGTTCCGCCCTCTACGTGGCCGGGCCAACGCTGAAGGATGTCTTTTTGGAAGTGGAACGCGGAAGAGCCCAATATGGAGTCGTTCCCATTGAGAATTCAACCGAGGGAATGGTCAGCCATACCCTGGACTTGTTTGTGGAATCGGACCTCAAGATATGCTCGGAAATCCTCATGCCCATCTCTCACACCCTCATGTCGAAGTCGGGAAACCTTGGGAAGGTAAAGAAGGTTTATAGCCATCCCCAGGCCTTGGGTCAGTGCAGGGTCTGGTTGGAGGCGAATTTGCCTGGCGTTCCAATTTTAGAAAGCCCTAGCACGGCCCGGGCGGCCCAATTGGCGGCTCAAGAGGGAAACGCGGCGGCCATTGCCCCGGACTTGGCGGCGAAACTGTACAAGTTGAAACCCATCGCGAAGCGAATAGAGGATTTGCAGGACAACTTCACGCGATTCCTGGTGATCGGAAAAACCACAGCGGAAAAAACCGGCAACGACAAAACCTCGATCATGGTTTCCATCAAGGACAAAGTCGGCGCTCTTTTCTCGCTCCTGTATCCTTTTGAAAAACAAGGGATCAATTTAACCAATATCGAGTCCAGGCCTTCCCGTAAAAAGGCCTGGGATTATTATTTCTTTATCGATTTTTTGGGACACATCAATGATCCCAAGGCGCAAAAAGCCGTCGGCGAGATCGAAAAAGCCTCCCTGACGGTCAAGGTTCTCGGTTCCTACCCCCGCAACGAGAATTAAACCATGTCCTTTCCCGTTAACATCCGAAAAAATATTTTGGAACTTCAACCTTACGTCCCCGGAAAACCCATTGAGGACTTGGAAAGGGAACTGGGGATTAAAAACGCCTCCAAGATCGCCTCCAACGAGAACCCGCTGGGCCCATCCCCCAAGGTTATCCAGGCCTTGGAAAAGGCCTTGCCAAAGATCCACCGTTATCCGGACGGGGGCGCCCACAATTTAAGCCAAGCCTTGGCCCGCCATTTAGGGGTGGGAGCCGATCAACTACTTTTGGGTCACGGCTCGAATGAATTGATCGTGCGATTGGGCCAAATGGTCCTGAACCCTGGGGATGAGGTGCTTTGCGCCGATCCGGGGTTTTTCGTCTATACCTCGACCGCCTTGCTTTGCGAAGCCGTACCACGGCCCCAGCCCTTGAGGGAGTTCGCCCATGACCTCAAGCTCTTCGAGCGGGCGATCAATCACAAAACCAAAGTGATTTTCATCGCCAATCCCAATAATCCGACAGGCACCATGATCCCGCTCTCCGAAATCGAAGTTTTCTTAAAATCCTGCCCCCCCCACATACTTGTCGTCTTGGATGAGGCCTATTATGAATACGTGGACGACCCGGGTTATTTTGAATCCCTGCGGCTTTTACCCCGGTACCCGAACTTGGTGGTTTTGCGGACTTTTTCAAAGGCCTTTGGCTTGGCGGGCCTCCGGGTTGGCTATGGAATAGGCCATCCTGAACTGGCTGGGGCTTTCCAGAAAATCCGGGAACCCTTCAACGTCAATGGCCTGGCGCTGGTCGCCGCGGAAGCCGCGCTGACGGACCTCTCTCATGTGAAGAAAGTCGCGGCCTTAAACGCGAGAATGCGCGGAAAACTTCGGGAAGGTTTGACCGGGTTGGGCCTAAAACCGGCGCCATCCCAAGCCAACTTTGTTTATTTTACCGTCCCCAACGCTGACGGCCTGTATCAAAAACTCTTGAAGAAGGGAATCATCGTGAGGCCCATGGGGCCCGGGGCCCTGCGGGTAACTGCGGGAACTGAGGCCGAAACCGAAAACTTCTTGAAAGTTTTTGGGGAAGTTCTCATGGCCAGTGGGGTTAAAACGCGCTAAATGAATAAACCGAATAAAATCTCGATCATCGGGGTGGGGCTCTTGGGGGGATCCCTTGCCCTCGCCTTGAAGAGGAAGAGGGGCGTCCGGGTCGTGGGTTGGAACCATCGGGCGAGTTCCCGGCGAAAGGCCTCCCGGGTCGTCAAGGTGGCCAGGTCTTTTGACCAGGCCGTCCAGGGAGCGGACATCATCCTTTTGTCCTCCCACTCCGCCTCGATTGCGGCGGCTTTACGGCAAATTCTCCCCTTTCTGGACAAACAGACCCTGGTCATGGATGTTTCCAGTGTCAAAGGGAATGTCGTGGCGGAGGCCCTTCGAATTCCGGGCATAGAAAAGCATTTCGTTCCCTGCCATCCCATGGCCGGAAAGGAAAAATCCGGCCCCTCTCATGCCGATCCCGCGCTTTATGAGGGAAGAACCGTCTTCCTCACCCCGCTTCCGAAGACTTCTCCGAAACTTCTGAAAAGGGCCGCCCAATTTTGGAAATCCGTGGGAGCCTTGCCCCTTGTGATGGACCCCCTGGGCCATGACCGCCAAGTCGCCTTGACCAGCCATCTACCCCATCTATTAGCCGCCACCCTCGTGAGCCTTTATGGCCGCCAACAAAAGAAAACGCCCCTTCTCGGCCGGGCTGTCGGTTCGGGTTTTCGGGACTTCACGCGGATCGCCTCGGGGAACCCCCAAATGTGGAGTGACATCGTCGAAATGAACTCCCGCGAATTGCGCCCCTTGTTATCCACCTTCCGTGAAAATCTAGCGATTTTGGAAAGGAATTTGGGGAAAGGTCGTCCGTCCTTTTGGCGCTCTTTCTTTAATAACGCCCGCTCGGTTCGGGAAAGACTTTAATGAAAAAACTTATCGTTCATCCAGCGGTAAAACTGAGGGGAACATTGGAAGTCCCTGGGGATAAATCCATTTCCCACCGGGCCGTCATGCTGGGCTCCTTGGCCTATGGAACAACCCGGATCCGGCATTTCCTCAATTCGGCGGACTGCGTCTCGACGATCAACATATTCCGGAACTTGGGGGTCCGGATTTACCAGAAGGGCGACCAGGTCGCCATTACGGGCCGGGGCCTCAATTCCTTGAAACCATCCGTCAAAATCTTGGACGCCGGAAATTCTGGCACAACGGCCCGAATTCTCCTGGGGCTCCTGGCGGGCCAGCCCTTCACGAGCGAGTTGACGGGCGACCAGTCCCTCCGGCGCCGCCCCATGAAAAGGGTGGTCCTGCCCCTTTCGAAAATGGGAGCTCGAATCACGGGCCCCGAGGAGGCAAACCTTCTTCCCCTGAAGATTGAAACCAGGAAACTCTCGGGAATCACTTACCACCTGCCCATCGCCAGCGCCCAGGTGAAAAGCGCCCTCCTTTTGGCGGGCTTGTTCGCCGAAGGGGAGACGAAAATTATCGAACCCAGCCCCACCCGCGACCACACCGAAAAAATGTTCAGCGCCTTTTCGATCCCTTGCACGAAACGGGACAATAAAATTTCCGTCGTGGGTCCGGTCTCGCCCTTTAGGGGCCGGACCATCCAAGTTCCGGGTGACATCTCCTCGGCCGCCTTTTTTATCGTGGCGGGCCTTTTGGTCCCCGACTCAAAAATCCTGCTCAAAAAGGTCGGCCTTAACCCCACTCGAACGGGCCTCCTTGACGTTCTGGGGAAAATGGGGGCCCGTTTGAGGATTTCTCGCGTGAAAACTCCCAAGGGGATGGAGCCCTCGGGCAACCTCACGATTTTCTCCTCCGGCTTAAGGGCGGCCAAAGTGGAGGGCGAACTGGTTCCACGGATGATCGACGAATTCCCCATTTTGGCGGTGGCCGCCACCCAGGCCCAGGGTACGACCCTCATTCGGGGTGCCCAGGATTTGAAGGTAAAAGAATCGGATCGGATTCTCATGATGTCGGTCTCCCTTAAAAAAATGGGCGCTCACATCGAACCCAGGGAAGATGGATGGGTCATCCAGGGACCAACTCCCTTAAAAGGTTGCCGCTTATCCTGCGCCGGCGATCACCGGGTCGCCATGTCCCTTGCGGTGGCCGGACTTGTCGCCAAGGGAACGACCACCATTTTGGACACCGAAAATATTGACACCTCTTTCCCCGGCTTTGAATCCTGCCTGAAAAAACTCATCAAGCCATGACCAACGTCATCATCGTCGCCATTGATGGCCCCGCGGGCGCGGGCAAAAGCACGGTGGCCAAGACACTGGCCAAAAAACTAGGTTTTCTTCACATCGATACGGGCGCCATGTACCGCTCCGTCACCCTGGCGGCCCTCCGCCAAAAAGCCGACTTGAAAAACGACCTCGAATTGGAAAAAATCGCCCGGGAATCGAAGATCGAGCTCAAGCCCGGGGAACCCGAGAACATGGTCTTCCTCAATGGGGAAGATGTCAGCAAGGAAATAAGGACCCCGGAAGTCACCCGAGCTTCGGCCCATATCGCCAATTCCGTTCCCGTCCGAAAAATCCTCGTTGCCCGCCAACAACAGATGGGGCGGAATGACAGCGCTACCTATGGAGGGGCCGTCCTGGAAGGCCGTGACATTGGAACCGATGTTTTTCCGGACGCCCAATATAAATTTTACCTGGACGCCTCGGTTGAAACGCGGGCGGAACGCCGTTTGCGGGACCTGGAAAGGGCCGGCACGGCGTCAACCTTGGAAAAGGTCATGGCCGAGGTCAAGGCCCGCGATGAAAGGGACATGAACCGCGCCGTCGGGGGATTGCGAAAGACCTCCGAATCCATCGTGATGGACCATTCGGATTTGACCGTGGACCAGTCAGCCGAGGAGTTGTTCCAATATATTCGACAAAACCCACGGTGAGATTCCAACCCTAAATCAACCCCGCCGTTGAGCCTTCGGGCTTCCGCTTGTATCATGAGCCAAGGCACCTCACTGGAGTTTCCCCCATTCATGGACACTGGCTCGAACGACAACAAATCCCCTTGGTTTACCTCAATGGTGTTCCTCGCCATGGTGGCCGGGGGCATCTCCTGGTATTTCACGAAAAACCAAGAGACCTCCCTGGGGGTCGCTTTGGCGGCAGCCTTAGCCCTGGTTCCGGCCCTCTGGGATGTTCAACGAAAATCCCAAAAGAGGGTTTTCGTGGAGCTTCAGCTTTTCCTCATGCGGTGCCGCATCCTTCCCGACGACTACAAAATAATCCGGAATCCTCCCCTCCTAACCCTGGAAAAAAAGAAACAGGAACTCCTGGACATGGCCACAGCCCAATTCCAGCAAAGCGAGAAAAAATTGAATGAAACCCGCCATATCCTCGACAAATTTGTCGGCACCAAGGCCTCCCAATTCGCCACCCAGAAAGGGAAGCAAGCCGTCTGGGAGGGGGAACTGACCCGGGCCATCGTTCTTTTTTCCGATGTCCGAGGCTTCACTGCCATGACGGAAAAGCTGAAGCCCCAGGAGACCATCCGTTATCTCAACCGCATGTTTACCGAATTGGAGGAAGTCATCGCTTTTTCGGGAGGCGAAATCAACAAGTATATCGGCGACGCCATCCTGGCTTTTTTCCCTTTTCCGGTGGAGTCCGCCGAATCCTGCGTCAAGAAGGCCCTGGTAGCGGCCCTCCAAATGCAGGATGGCTTTCACCGGCTCCAGACGACCTTCAAGGACAACTACAGTGAATCGGTAAACACAGGACTTGGAATCGGATTGGTAGGTGGGGAGGTGCTCATCGGAAACCTGGGTTCCGCCCGGCGCATGGAATTCACGCTCATCGGGGACACGGTCAATTTCGCCTCCCGCCTCTGTTCTATCGCCGAGGACGGCCAGATACTGGTTGACCAGGATATCGCCCTATTGGCCGGAAACAATTTCCGCATGGAGGCCTTGGACCCGGTCCGAATCAAGGGTAAAAGCGGGACCCACCGCCCCTATTCGGTCATGGGTGAGAAATTGAGCCAAGGCCTGACCTGAGGCCAAAACCAATATTCAAACAGTAACTCTTTAAACCCGTTGGACGTATTTAAAATTAAACGTGCTACCAAAAGGAATATCCAAGAATCGGGGCTTCAATGAAAAGTGTGATGCGGCTAAAATGGATGGTGACTCTCTTGATTCTTGGTTGCCTATCCATCGTTGACGCGAAAGACTTGCCGAAAGCGGGAAAAGAAAAGGGGAGATATATGGGTGATAAAATCGTAAAAACCGACACAGAATGGCAAAAATGCCTGACGCCCGAGCAATACCAGGTTCTTCGAAAACAGGGAACAGAAGCCCCCTTTAAGGGAAAGTTTTGGGATAACCATCAAAAGGGAATTTATACCTGTGCCGCCTGCGGCTTGGAACTTTATAGTTCGGATACCAAATTCGAGTCCGGAACCGGATGGCCTAGTTTTTACAAGCCAATCTATCCCGAAAACGTGGGCACCCAGGATGACAATAGTTTTTTCACCCATCGTACCGAGGTCCATTGTCCCCGCTGTGGAGGCCATTTGGGACACGTTTTTGACGATGGGCCCCAACCCACGGGGTTGCGCTATTGCATCAATTCGGTCTCGCTTAATTTCGTGCCGGACAAGGGCGATAAAAAGTAAGCCCCAAGGCCTTAGGGCCAACCTCAGGCTTTGAACCCTTGCGCCTCTGCCCTTTTTGCCTTTAAATAGCGTTTCAGCGCTATCTGATGTTCAAAGGGAACTTCTTGCATCCCGAACCTCCTCAAAAATTATTTTTTTATCAAGGCCGGTATGGCGCCGATTTCATGCCCGATTTGAGAGGATAATCGGCGTATGCGAGATTGGAACAAATCGGCCACCACCCTGATGCTGGGTTTCGGCTTGTGGGTCATTTGTTTTTACACTTACCTTTCCTACCTGCCGGCCACCTACACTTACGACGGGATGGTTTTCGCCAGCAAGATCGAAAGCGCCCACGTCCCGCTCCGGTATATCTTTCCCCCCCATCACCTTCTTTATAACTTTCTTGGCCGTTGCCTTTACTTTTGGGGAAGGGAAAATGGCGCTTCCTGGGACGGCCTAGTGGCCCTGCAATTTTTTGACATCTTAACCGGAGTCCTGGGGGTGATCCTGACTTTTCACCTCCTGGTCCGGAAAACCAACGATCGCCTGGTCTCTTTTTTATCGGCCGCCGGCCTCTCCTTCACCTTCAGCTATTGGTACTTCTCGACCTCGCCGGGCGTCCGCATCTTCGCCACCGTCACGCCCCTGTTCGTTTGGTACCTGCTGACTTACCTGGAACGGGAAACTCCCCCCGTTTTCGGCCTTGTCCTCGGGTTCGCCCACGCCCTGGCCGTTTTGGGCCATCAAACCAACCTCCTGCTGACTCCGGCTTTCATCGGGGGGATCTGTTTATCCGATAAAAAGACGTTGGAAAAACTTAAAACCCTTGGCTATTACCTTTTCGCGCTCACCACCGGGGCCTTGGGTCCTTATCTGTTCGTGGGCCGGTACGTTTGGCAAAAGGAAACCTACGAAAAATGGCTTTGGTGGTTTTTCGCCTACCTGCACGTCAAGCAATGGGGGGGCAACTTTCAGCCCGCCGGTTTCGAGGCGGGGAAGGCAGCCATGGTCCAGGCGTTCCTTTCCCGAAGCCATCCAGACGAAACCCTGGCAGCTTCCTTGACCTTCGGCTCGGTCAAAATGCTTTTTCAATGCACGGTTCTCGTTTTGTTGGGCTTGTTCCTGCTGCGGATCAAGTGGCTCTGGAAAGAACACCCCCGGTCCTGCTTTGTCGGCCTTTTCTGGCTCCTGGCCTTTGTCCCCTTTTTCGTGTGGTGGGAACCCTGGAACATCGAATTTTGGGTAGCCTCCACGGTCCCCTGTTGGATATTGATGAGCATTGTCGTCGCCGATATATCGGACCGTTGGAAAAACCCCATCCTGCGTTTCGCCAACCGGAGCCTCGTCCTGGGGCTCTGGGGCTCCCTCATCGTCCTTTTATTTATGTTCAACTTCCAAAATCCAGTGAAAAAAAACGCGGTCATCCACAGCCCCAAGGAAATCCTCGAGGCGTTGGATTGGAAGGCCCGGGTCGACGACCTGGTCATTCTCACCGGAATCAATACGGTTCCTTTTTATATCGACCGGTACCAAAAAAGGGATTATCTGAGCCTCGATTTATTTTTTAAGAAATATGAAAAACCGGAGGGAGATAAGACGGAGATTAAAAGGAAAAAGGACCTGGTCCCGCCGAAACCCGATCCATGGGCTGACCTGTCCCAGATTTTCACCAAGGTCTGGCGACGTCATCGAAAGGTCTGGGTCTTGACCGAGGCGGCGGACGAAAACGAGTCCTGGAACCTGAAATTCGAGAATCTTCTGAACATTCCCAGGGGCCAGACCTCTTCTTTTTTCCATCAATACCAGCTTCATCCCATTGCCTACCATCATCAGGTTTTCTTTTATGAGGTTGTTAAACCCGTACCCACTTCCACGCCAGTGGCCGAAATCACCCCTGGTTCGGTCCCTACAAGTTTCATTGGCAAAAAAGAAAAGAAAAAAGGAAAAAGCCCTTGAATCGACTTCTCTCGACGCTTTTCGCCCTGGTTTTTTTTGTGGTTTCCAAACCTGGGGACTGCCAAATGGACGATTCGGGTGCCTCAACCCCAAGGGTCCAAACCGTCACCCCATCGGTTCCCGAACCCTCCCCGGAGCCCGAGGTGGCTCCCAAGCACAGCCTGGAAAAATCCGGGGCCCAGGTTCTGAAAGACAGGCCCTGGTTGAATGACCTTTGTTCCTGGAACGAAACCTTTGATTTGGACCGCCAGCAGGTCAAGGCGAACGAAACGGGGGCTTACTGTATTGGGAACGGACGCTCCTTTGCCCTTATCGGCATGGCCAGCCCCCTTTGGACCTGGTCCAACCTATATGGTGCCTCCTACCAGGAGCCGGACTTGGGCGGCCTTCGCATGAATATCACTAGGGCAGGCAAGGAAGCCGGGATGCCCCGGCAGCAGATCGGCTGGGTCAAGCGTTCGGGCTTGGTGAAGGTGAGGGCCGAAGGCACGGGCCTGGTGGCCGAAAGCTATGATTTTGCCCCCGTGACCTCGAACGATGACGAGTTTTGGAACAATCTTCCCGTTCTGGTGCGGTTGGTCCACCTTGTCAACACCGGCGACCAGGCGGAGGATGATTTGGATATTGAGTTGAAAATCCTCTCCTCCTGGAACGTCAAGCTGAGGGAAACAACCTCAGGCAAGGACCTGGTCCTGGTCCAAAACGCCGCTCGGGCCAAGAAAAGAACCGTTTGGCGGCTGGGGGCCTTCAACAGTCGGGAGGTGAAAATTTGGGATAATAACCTTCATTACAGCGTGCCTTCCCTCATGCCGGGACAGGAAACCTGGGCGGCCTTTTTCCTGGTCTCCGGAAACTCCACCCGGGAAAATTCAATCACAGCGGCGGACATCCGGGAAACGGGCCCTCTGGCTCTTTTGGACAAGACCCGGGATTACTATCAAAGATGGTTCCAAAGGGGCACGGAATTCTCCGGTGACGCCAAAATTACTGACCTTTTCGATATCGAGTCGATGATCTTCAAGTGTCAGCAGTCCTATTCGGGAGGCTTTTCACCCTTGATCGGCTATTCCTACACTTGGATCCGGGATAACAACGGGCCCATCCGCTGGTTCTTGAAAACCGGACATCCCAGCGAGGCCAAACGAGCTATCGATTTTTTTTACGGCGTCGCGTCCAGCATGGGCACCCTTCCCAACAGTATCCGGGTCGATTACCCCATGAGTTACCGCCTCAAGGATCTTTCAACACTCCATGTCGAGCATGCCGAGACGCCCAACTGGATCGTACTCCAGCATTGGTG
>Ga0207076_1112_pt1 | contig 18975 bp, 18 predicted proteins | sample Alteio_BWMinHeat_62_FD_153568 | JGI IMG/M metagenome (GOLD analysis project Ga0207076, IMG submission 153568) | Enriched cells from forest soil in Barre Woods Harvard Forest LTER site, Petersham, Massachusetts, United States -... | ecosystem: Environmental > Terrestrial > Soil > Temperate forest >... | reverse complement strand
CTGGCTCGAACTTGTCGATAGCGTGCATCAGGCCCAGGTTGCCCTCTTCTATCATGTCCAGCAGGGCAACGCCGCGGTTGATATAGTGCTTCGCAATAGAAACCACCAGCCGCAAATTGTGCTCTATCATTTTCTGGCGGGCTTCAAAATCGCCCTGCTTGGCCAGGGTCGCGTAATGCAGCTCTTCCGCGGAGCCGAACAGCGGCCGCGTTCCTATCTGGTTCAAATAATGCTGGGTCGTATCGGTCGATAGTTCGGCCGCCAATACAGTCTTCAATTCATCAATCGGGGCGACAATCAGCGAGGCGGGATTATCATTCAATCCCTCCTGGGCATCATCACCGGCAGCGTCGGAAAAATCGGATAGCTCCGGTTGCTGGTCGGGTGCCGCATCAGCAAGCTGTTCCGGGTCATCGTCTGTTTCTGGATCTTGACGCTGGTAATTGGTAGGCGAATTGGTCATGTATTTATCTTAACTAGCGACCTGGTAAAAATTTGGATGGATCAACAGGTTTTCCTTGTTGGCGAATCTCAAAATGCAGCTTGACGGCATCGCTGTCGGAACTGCCCATCTCGGCAATTTTTTGCCCCTTGCTGATCGCATCACCCTCCTTCACCAGGATGGTTTTGTTGTGTGCATAAGCAGACAACAGGTTGCTTGAATGTTTGATAATCACAAGATTACCATATCCGCGTATGCCGCTACCCGCATACATGACTTTTCCTGCACCTGCCGCCAAAACCGCCTGCCCCAGCTTACCTGAAATATCCAGTCCCTTGTTCTTTGATTCATCAAAAGTGGCAATCACTTTGCCATCCGACGGCCACATCCAGTCCACGGCATCGGCATCGGATGCCGGCGCTTCAGGCGGCTTCACAACCGGTGGAACAATGATAGGCGGCGTGTCAGGCTTGGGAATATTGGATGCGACGACAGTTGCCGGCGCGGCAGGGCCGTCCGCTTTTTGCAATTCTGCCAGGTTGGCCTCGGTGTATGGCTTCTTGTCGCCGCGCGGGCCGGATTTGTTATTTGCCGACGGGACCGGTGTCAGCGGACGCACTTCCACGCCGCTACCTACGGTAACGCTGCCGGTCTGCGGCGCGCCGTCGGGCGGCGTCACCCGCAACACCTGGTCCACCTTGATGTCATTGGGATTTTTCAGGTTATTCCAGGTCACGATATCGCTATAACTTTGTCCGTGGTCCAGCGCTATCCGGTACAGGGTATCGCCCTTCTTCACGACATAAGTACCCCGTGTATCGGCTGGTTTCACCGGCTTGACGGCTTCCGCCGGCTTGCCTGTTTCGGCGGGAACGTTGTCTGTGCTGCGCTCTACCACCGGCGCTTTACTTACGGTCTGGCAACCTGCAAGCAAGGCCATGACCAAACCCAAACCGATAAACTGTATTTTCTTCATTCTCATTGCTGTCAATTCATATATTGGATGAAACGGAGTGCTGCTTCGGCCTGCTAAATCACACCCTTGTGCAAAGGGACAAAGTGGCATTGTTCCAGCACCGAACTACTCCATTCATTTTTTGCTACACGCTGTATCAATTGCAAAACCTGATTCCTGCCGCCCACCGGCGCGATCAGCCTGCCGCCTATGCTCAACTGGTCCAGCAAGGCCTGTGGCACTTCCATGCCTGCCGCAGCCAGTATGATACCGTCAAAAGGGGCCACTTGAGGCAAACCCAGCATACCATCTCCATAATGCAATCGGATATTCGCGATGCGCATCGGTCTTAAATTGGTTTTAGCCAACTCATGCAGCGCCCTGATCCGCTCTATCGAATACACATCCTTCGCCACCAGCGACAAAACGGCAGCCTGATAGCCGCAGCCGGTGCCGATTTCCAGCACCCGGTCCAGCGGGCCGCCATTGCGCATGATTTCTATCATGCGGGCAACAATATAGGGCTGGGAAATCGTTTGATGATGGCCTATCGGCAAGGAAGCGTCGATATACGCCTGGCTGGCCAGGCCGGACTCAATAAAAAGATGCCTGGGCACTGCCTCCAGCGCCGCCAGCACCAGATTGTCCTTGACGCCCTGCTGGGCCACGCGGGCCACCATCGCCCGCCGCACTGCATCCGACACCAGGGGCCTGGAGTTTGCATTGGCATGCGAATGCAACGGCTGCCGCAGGTCCGCATGTGCAGCTGCCTTGTTTGCCGCAACCGGCGCAGCATATGCGCCGGCGATGCTGGCCGATAGCGGCCTGGGCGACAAATTCCTGGAGGCGCTCTGGTTTTGCATCGCAGTCTGCGGCATTGCCGTTTTCGGCAGGTGCGACGCGCCTATGCCTTTGCCTTTATCTACCACGGACGACAAAGGCAAGGGGAAACGCTTGTCCTTGGTGTTCATGCCAGGTCTGCTCCCAGTTGCGCCATTTGCCGGGTGTCTGTCAGATCTATCTGCAAAGGGGTCACTGAAACATAGTCTTGCGCAGCGATGAAAAAGTCCGTGCCTTCGCCGGCGTCCCTGGCCTTGCCGGGTGGACCTATCCAGTAAATGTCGCGTCCGTGCGGATCTTGTGCCCGGATCGCCCCCTCAGCCATATGCCGCCGTCCCAGCCTGGCCGTCCTCAGCCCCTTGATTTGCCCGTAGGGCAGATTGGGTATATTGACGTTCAACAAAAACGGCCTGGCGAGCGACTCAAAGCGGCGCTCCACCATTTCGCGCGCGACCCTGGCGGCGGCGTCCAGATTGGCCCAGCCTTTTTCAAGCTGGGAAAATGCGATGGCCGGCACGCCGAAAAGATAAGCTTCGGTTGCCGCGGCCACGGTCCCCGAATACAGCGTGTCGTCGCCCATATTCTGGCCCTGGTTGATGCCGGACACGACCAAGTCTGGCTTTTCCTGCAAGATGGCCGTCAGCGCAATATGCACGCAATCGGAAGGTGTACCATTGACGAAATAAAAACCGTTAGGGGCGCGGAAGACCGACAAGGGCCGGTCCAGCGTCAATGCATTGGAGGTGCCGGAACGGTTACTGTCCGGCGCAACCACGGTTATGTCGGCAATGGGCGCCAAAACCTCTGCCAGGGCGGCAATGCCGGGGGCAAGATAACCATCGTCATTACTGATCAGGATTTTCATACAGGCATTTTACCTGATGCCTCATTACAATTTTATACAGCAGTTACTTTTTTAAGGCATAATCACCAAAAACAAACGACCGTACTATTTTAAAATGAGGAGACAAGCACATGAAAGCAATAGTTTGCAAGGCCTGGGGATTGCCGGACACACTCGTCGTGGAAGACCTGCCTGATGTGGTACCCGGCCCCGGCCAGGTAGCGATAGACGTCAAGGCGGCGGGCGTCAATTTTCCAGATGTGCTGATCATACAAAACAAGTATCAATTCAAGCCGGAACTGCCTTTTACGCCAGGCAGTGAATTGTCCGGCGTCGTACGCGCCGTCGGTGAGGGCGTCAGCAATGCCAAGCCCGGCGACAGGGTCATCGCTTTTATCGGCCACGGCGCATTTGCCCAGCAGGTAGTCGTGCCGGCGCAAGCCATCATGCCGGTGCCGCCAGGCATGGATTTCGATACCGCTGCGGCGATTACCCTCACCTACGGCACCTCGCACCATGCAGTGGTCGACCGCGCGCAATTGAAGGCCGGTGAAACCATGCTGGTGCTCGGCGCGGCAGGCGGCGTGGGCCTGGCGGCGATAGAAATCGGCAAGGCGCTGGGTGCGCGCGTGATCGCAGCGGCGTCGTCCGATGAAAAACTGGCGATCTGCAAAGACCACGGCGCTGACGTCACGATCAACTACAGCACCGCCGACCTGCGCGAAGCGATCAAGGCGGCCACCGACGGCAAGGGGCCGGACGTGATCTACGACCCGGTTGGCGGCGTGTACGCCGAACCGGCATTCCGCTCCATAGGCTGGCGCGGCCGCTATCTGGTGGTAGGTTTTGCCAATGGCGAAATCCCCAAGCTGCCGCTGAACCTGACACTGCTGAAAGGCGCCTCGCTGGTGGGCGTATTCTGGGGTGAATTCGCGAAACGGGAACCGAAAGCCAACCTGGCCGCAATGCGCGAACTGATGGGCTGGCTGGCGGAAGGCAAGATACGGCCGCATATCTCGGGACGCTATGCGCTGGCGGACACCGCGATTGCACTGAACGACATCGCGGCGCGCAAGGTCACCGGCAAAGTGGTGATACAGCCGGAAAAATAAACCGCAAGTACAGAGCCCGAATCCAGATCGCCACGCCGCAAAACGGCTGGCGATTTTTTATTGCATCGGCGCGGCCGCCTCGCCCAGCCAGAAGCGGTTGATATCCTTCAATCCCCATTTGGCGATATCTTCGCGGGCCACGATCCTGTCTTGCACGCCGGCGCTCGCCAGGTCAAGCAACTCCGGCACGATATAGGTCTGCGCCTTGCTGGAAAAAAATACTCTCACCTTCGGCAGCAACAGGGATTTGCCTACCTGCTGCTCCACCACGACCCCCAGGCGTCCGGATTCCAGGCGCACCAGGGTGCCGATAGGATAGATACCTATGCTTTTGACAAAGGCCTGGAAAACCCTCTCGTCAAAATGCTGGTCCTTGCTCCATTCCGCCATTTTGCGCAGCGAGTCGGCGGGGCACCAGCCCTGTTTGTATGGGCGGTCGGAAGTAATCGCATCATACACGTCGCACACCGCCCCCATGCGGGCATACAGGCTGATCTGCTCGCCCGCCAGACCATGCGGATACCCCGAGCCATCCATTTTTTCATGGTGGTGCAGGCAGACATCCAGCGCAGCCTGGCACACGCCATGCCCTTCCAGTAGGATCTTGTGCCCGGCTTCAGGATGCCCCTTGACTGACTTGTATTCGGATTCCGTCAACTTGCCGCGCTTGCCGAGGATGCTGGAAGAGATGGCCATCTTGCCGATGTCGTGCAGCAGGCCCGCCAGCCCGGCATCGCGGGTCTGTTGCTCATCCAGGCGCAACTGCCTTGCCAGGGCCACCATCAGCGCGCACACCGCCACTGAATGCATGTAGGTGTAGTCATCCTTGCTTTTCAGGCGAGCCAAGCCGATCAGCGCATCCTGGTTGCGAATGACCGACGCAGTAATTTCCTCCACCAGCGGCAGCGCATCCTTGACATCCACTGCACGCCCCAGCCTGGCTTCGTTGAACATTGAAAAAACCGCATCCCGCGATTTGTTGACGATTTTTGCCGCACGCCCCAATTCCTCACGCAAGGAAACCGCTTCCTGCCTGGGAGGGATTATCGGACTGGCAGGGGGGGCCGGTACTATCGGCGTTGCTTCGGTAGCGGAGGAAATGGGCGCAGCATCCGCCGCGATCAGCACATCCAGGCCCTTCCCGGTGTCTATCCAGGCGTGCCTGATGCCAGTCTTCCAGACTGTAGAGAGTGTAGCCTTATCCTCCAGCCTGAAGGATTTTTGCCAGAACGGAGTATCGAGCCAGGAACTGTCCAGCTCATGGATATACATCCCTATGCGCAATTGCTTGACATCAATTTTTTTTAACATGTTCTAGACCAATTGATAGCTACCATGTTTTGAACTGATGCTGATGGTCGAACGCGCGCCCTGAAGAGCGCACAAACTGTAACTTATTTCCACACACCAATTATTATCTAAAGCATTACCGATAGATAGCACTAAGATACATCGGCGTGTAAATTTATGGTGAACCAGTGATGTAAAAGACAATAGCACGGCCATCCCGCCTGCCCTGTTCTGGCAAGGCTTATTGACGCGTTGCCTATCGTGAACCTATTCGGGGAGCAAAGCAACGGGGCGGCGCTGTTTTCCTTGCAACGCAAGGCAGCCGGCCGAGCTCATGCAGGAATGGATGCGTCAGGCCTGGTCAAGCAGGTGCAAGGGGCCAAAGAATGCCTGCATATCTTGATTCGCAATGAAGGACAGGTTGTAAGGATGTTCGGCGACAAGATGAGGAAACAACGCGCTTCCCTGTATCAGTTTCAATTGTTCCGCAATCTTCCCCCACAGGACTAGCTGCGGCAACGAAGCGCTCTGCTGATGCTGCGCATAAAGGGTGTCCAGTATCGCCTGCAAAAACGGCATCCAGGCCTTCGCATCCTTGACCGGCGGCACATTGGCGCGAAACACCAGCGACGCGTTCAACAACAGGAAGCCATGACGGCCGAGCCTGTCCTGCAATTCCGGCAGCGTTTGTATCATGCCGGAGCCAGGCTGGCGGGCCTGGCTGGAAATCGCGGCCAGCGCGGCGCCCCCGGTATTTTCCACATCCAGCTTGCCGTCCGCCACCAGCAGCATCTTGATAAAATTGCGCAACGACGTAGCCCGGTTGACTTTCTTGGACAAGCCGCCGTCCGGCTCCTGCGACCACAGCTCGCCTACTGCGCCATCCATGAAACAGACGCCGGTTGCGCTCTGCTCCCGTGGATAAGGGCCTTCGCCTATCAGCACATGCCGCACCTTAACCACCGGAATGGCAAACGCCGCAAACAAGCGGCCCTGGCTAGGCAAAAACTCGCCGTCGGCCAGGCCCGGCAAATACGCCGGGTCCTTGGCCTGCATCGCCGCCAGGCCGGCCTGCACGCCAGCCATCCAGGATGGATGGACCAGGGCCAGCGCCTGCTGGATAACGGGTGGAAAATCAGGACTCTTCATGCCGCACCGATTCCTATTGCAAGGGAGCGCCGGGCATCGCTGCCGGCAACGATGCCGCCGGCACGATCTGCAATCCGGGCGGATTGCCCCTGCCCAGGCCGACAGGCTGGGCGGGCGGTGGGGATGGAGGCGGCACAACAGGAAGCGACGCAGCGAGCATAGGCGCAGTCTTGGACTGCGGCAGGTCTACCCGCTTGTTGACGCCGCCTTCGGACAAGATGATATAGCCGTCATGCACCTCGGTCACCTTCACTCCCGGCGACAATTCCCGGTTAACGGCGACTGCCAGCGTGGCCTGGCCATTGACGCCTATGATCGCCACGCTCTCTTCCGCGCGCCTGGCTACCACTACGCCTTTCAATTGGTAATTGCTGGCAGCCTGCGCAATCTGGGAGGCGCCGAACAGGCCGCCCCATTGGCCGGGAGCAGGTTCAAATGGCGCCGCGCCTTGCGGAACGGCCAACGGCCGCACCTGCGGCTTGAACATGCGCAACCCCCAATAACTGAGGGACATGCACAGCACGATAAACACGACAAAACTGGCATACAAAGGCGGGCGCTTCATTTCATTCCTTGCATATTTTTCATATTTCTATTCATTGCTACCCGGCCCGCACGGCAAACGCCTGCTTCATCGAACCAGCTGGTTAATTTCTATGATAGGCATCAACACCGCCAACACGATCAGCAGCACAACCACGCCCATTGCCAGGATCAGCACTGGCTCCAGCAAGCCCGCCATCGTCAGCGCGCGCCGCTCCAGATCCTGCTCTTGCGCGTTGGAAGCGCGTTCCAGCATGGCCGGCAATTCCCCGGTCACCTCGCCGGCCCTTATCATGTGGATCAGCATAGGTGGAAAATGCTTGTGCGAGGACAGAGCCCGCGCCAGGCTGACGCCCTCGCGCACGCTGGCGGTCGCCTCTTCTACCTGCTGCCGCATCGCCACGTTGGCCAGGGTTTCGCGGCTGGTTTGCAAAGCCCGCAGGATAGGCACGCCAGAGCCGGTAGTAATCGCCAGCGTGCTGGCAAAGCGCGCGGTATTCAGGCTACGCTCGAACTTGCCGTACAAGGGCGCATTCAACAACCAGGTATGCCAGCGTAATTTGATCGCCTCGTTTTTCAACGCAGACCGCCAGCTGAAAAAAGCGGCAACGACGGCGACCGCGACGAACAGCCCGTAGCTGCGCACAAAATCGGAAATCGCCAGCATCGCCACTGTCAGGAAAGGTAGTTTTTGCTTGGTGTTGGCAAACACGGAAACAATTTGCGGCACCACATAGGTCAGCAGGAAAATCACGATCGCAAACGCGACTACGGTCACGATTGCCGGATAGGTAAACGCCAGTTTGACTTTTTGCACCAACGCATTGCGCCGTTCTATATAGTCGGCCAGGCGGGCCAATACGCGGGACAGGTGGCCGATCTGCTCGCCGGAAGCGACCAGGCCGAGATAGATGTCGGCAAAGTCATTCGGGTGCTGCTTCAGCGCATCCGACAAGGAAGAACCGGCGTTCACCTCTGAGCGTATCGACGCCACCAGGTCGCGGATATACGGGCGTTCGGCCTGGTCCAGCAAGGCCGACAGGGCCTGCTCCAGCGGCAGGCCGGCTTCCAGCAGGCTGGCCAGTTGGCGGGTGAACAAGGCCAGCTCGACAGTGGACAAATGCTCGGCAAACAGGCTGCGCTTGCGTTTCCCCGCGCTGTCGAGTTGGGTGGTGATCAGTTCAACCGTAATCGGCAACAGGCCCTGGGCGCGCAAGTCGCCGCGCGCCGCACGGGCGCTGTCGGCGGTGAGGACGCCCTTTTTGGTCTGGCCGCTATCGTCAACGGCTTCATATCGGAAGGCTGGCACGGTTCTCTACTCTTTCGTCACACGCAATAGCTCTTCAGGCGTGGTGATGCCCGCCTTCAGCCAGCGTTCGCCGTCTTCGCGCATGGTTTCCATGCCGTCGCGCTGCGCCGCGGCGCGAATTTCCGCTTCGGCCGCCTGGTGATGGATCTGCGCGCGGATTTCGTCGGTGGTCAGTAATAATTCATACACGCCAACCCGTCCCTGGTAGCCGGTCTGGCCACAATGGTCGCAACCGACTGCATGCCAGGACTGCCCGTCAAAGCGCTTGCAATGCGTGCACAATTTCCTGACCAGGCGCTGCGCCACCACTCCCAGTAACGACGACGACAGCAGGAAAGGTTCTATCCCCATATCCAGCAAACGCGTGACCGCCGCCGCCGCGTCATTGGTATGCAAAGTCGCCAGCACCAGATGGCCGGTCAGCGAAGCCTGCACTGCGATCTGCGCCGTTTCCAGGTCGCGGATCTCGCCTATCATGATGACGTCCGGATCTTGCCGCAAAATCGCCCGCAGGGCCTTGGCAAAAGTCATCTCTATGCGCGGATTGACCTGGGTCTGCCCTACGCCGGCCAACTCATATTCGATAGGGTCTTCCACCGTCAGGATATTGGTCGTGCCGGCATTCACGCGCGACAACGCCGCGTACAGCGTCGTGGTTTTGCCCGAGCCGGTTGGCCCGGTAACCAGCACGATGCCGTGCGGCTGTGAAATCAATTTATCGAACTGCGGCAGCACATGGTCGCTCATGCCCAGGCTGCTCAAATCCATGCGTCCTGCTTCCTTGTCCAGCAAACGCAGCACAGCGCGTTCGCCGTGGCCGGTCGGCAGCGTGGAAACGCGCACATCCACCGGCCTGCCGCCTATGCGCAAGGTGATCCTGCCATCCTGCGGCAAACGCTTTTCTGCAATATCCAGCTGCGCCATGATCTTGATGCGGGAAATCAGCGACGCATGCACGGCCTTCTTGGGGCGGACGATATCGCGCAAGGAGCCGTCCACGCGGAAACGCACTATCGAAATCTGCTCAAACGGTTCTATATGGATATCCGATGCGCCTTCCCGCAAGGCCTGCGTCAGCAAGGCATTGATCATGCGGATCACCGGCGCATCGTCGGCCGATTCCAGCAAATCCTCTACCGCCGGCATATCCAGCATCAGCTTGGCCAGGTCCATGTCCGACTCGACCTCGCCCACCACGTCCGCCGCATCGCCGCCCGAGCCGGCATAGGCGCGGGCAATCACCTGCAGCAATTCAGCGTGCGGCATCACGTTCAGTTTTATCCTGCCGAAGCGCCGCCCTACCTCGGCGATTGCGGTCGGCTTGGTTTCTGCAGAAACCGCCAGTTCCACCAGGGCCGCGCTGTCGCTCGTGTCGCGACTGGCCAGGATGGAAAAATCGCGCGCAAATCCATACGACAATAAACGGTTATCGATCATTCTTAGTTCGCCGGCGCTGGTTTGTCTGAAGCTTTGTCGGAAGGCTTGTCTGCCGGTATCGTCAACGGCGTCACCATTAACTTGCCCTTCTCCACATTCGGGAACAAAGGCGTCTCTGCCCCTTGCTTGGCCGGCGCTATCTGCGTCTTCATATAGTCGTAGCGGTCGATAGACACTCCGGCGCCCTGTTCCGCACTGCGCAGGACGGTCGGTCGCAGGAACACCATCAGATTGGTCTTGGTGCGCGTACCACTTTGATATTTGAACAAGTTGCCGAGGAAAGGGATATCTCCCAGCAGAGGAACTTTTTCGTTGCTGTCGGTAGCCTTGTCGTCGATCAGGCCGCCCAGCGCAATGATGTCGCCGTCTTCCGCCAATACATTGGTTTCTATCGAACGCTGATTGGTGATAATTCCCGCCGGATTGGTCGAACTATCCACATTCGAGACTTCCTGGAAAATACTCAACTTGACGGTGCCGCCTTCGGAAATCTGCGGCCGCACCCGCAATTTGATACCGACGTCCTTGCGTTCTATGGTCTGGAAAGGATTAACGCCGGCAGTGCCGGTCGCGGCAGAAGTGGTAAATTGCCCGGTAATGAAAGGCACGTTCTGGCCGACGATGATTTTCGCCTCTTCATTATCCAGCGTCAGCAAGGTAGGGATGGACAGCACATTGGTGCCGCCCTGGCTTTCCAGCGCATGCGCCAGCGCTCCCAGGCCCAGCTGGCCGCCGATTTGTCGGAATATCCCCACAGTCAAGCCATTGTTCAAGGAACTTGCCGCAGCCTTGCCGCCGGCCGCCAGCTGGACCAGATTATTGCCGCCGGTAGAGAAAGCCGTTCCTCCGCCGACCCGGTAATTGCTGCTGGAGTCGCCCGTCAAGGCCAGCCATTGCACGCCGAATTCATTGGACTTGTTGGCAGTGACTTCAACGATCAGGGTTTCAATATAGACCTGGGCACGCCGTGCATCCAGCTGGTCGATGACATTGCGCAGGTTGCGGTACACGGCTTCGCTGGCCGTGATCACCAGGGTGTTGGTCGCCGCATCGGCCTGAATGAAGCCGCCGGCGCCGCCGGAAGACAGGCTGCTGCTATTGCCCGAAGACGATGAAGGCAAGGAAGATCCCGCCGAACTGTTCAAGCCACCGGTCGTGGAACCCGTGGAGCCGGAAGTGCCGGATGACGGCGAAGACGAGTTTGACAAGGACGAAGAACTGCTGCTGGAAGGCAAGGCACTATCTTGCGTGACGATGGAGCGCAAAGTCTGCGCCAGCTTGACCGCCTCGGCATTTTTCAGGTACACCACGTGCACATTGCCCGGCAATGCAGTGGGCTGGTCCAGCTTGGCGATCAGGGTCTTGACCAGGCCGGCACGCGCCAGCGAAGGCGCCTTGACCAGGATGGAATTGGTGCGTGGATCGGCGAGCAGAACCGTGCGCCCGGAATCAGCTCCTGCGGCGCCGCTGGTTTCCGTCAGGCGCGTCACCATCGTCGCGATATCGCTGGCGATAGCATGTTTAAGCGGAATCACATCCATGTCGTTGACAGACGGCATATCCAGCGATGCGATGATTTTACCCAGGCGCTTCAGGTTGTCGGCATAATCGGTGATCACGACCGAGTTGTTGCCGGGATTGGCGTTAATCGTATTATTCGGCGAAATCAGCGGACGCAGCACGGTAACGATATTGTTTGCCGTTTCATAGTCAAGGCGGAAGATTTGCGTGGCAATCTGGTCGCCCTTGACGGCCGGTGTCTGTATTGGCCCCGGCTGCAGCTTGGCATCCGCTTCCGGCACTACCTTGGCATAGCCGTCGCCGGTGACCACGGTATAGCCTTGCAAACGCAAGGTGGACGTCAACAGCTTGAAGGCCTGGTCCTTGCTCAAGGGCTTTTCCGACACCAGCGTAATCTGGCCCTTTACCCGCGGATCGATGATGAAAGTCGTGCCGGTGTAGTGGCCGATTGCCTTGACCACCGAATCGATGTCCGCGCTTACGAAGTTCAGCGCCACCGTGTTTTGCGCCGGGTCCTGGGCATAGACCGGGTGGAAGCTGCCCGCCAGGCAAACTGCGCTAAGCACAGTTGCAGCCGGCAAACGGCGCCAGTGCATGGAGAATTGGAAGTGTTGCATGGATGTGGTCAATCGATTTTTTTTCATTTGAACTCTAACGCTATCACGTCTTTATCGCCGTCTTTACGACGCTGCCCCAGCAAATTCAACAAATTTGCCAACCTGTCTTCCTGCCCCGCCTCCGGCTCCGCCTTGCCGGAAAAATGCAGGCGGCCATCAACCAGACTTCCTTTGCCGCTCAACAACATCGGCCCCTTGATCGTCTTCAACACTATATCGGCGGTCTGCCCGCGCCAGTCAAATCCCAAGCCATAAGTCCCCAAGGGTTTGACCGGCGACAAACGCGATGCCATGTCCTTCATTTCCAACTGCATGGAACCCAGCACGTCCAGCTTTCCAGGCTGCCGCACAAATTGCAGCGCATTCCAGGATAGCCTCAATTGCCCCGACAAGCCTATCGTATTCAATGGCGCACCCAATCCCTCCAGGCGTTCCGGCGGCAACAGCAAGGTCGCAGGGCTGACTTGCCATTGGCTCCAACTCCCTTTCAGCTTGACGGTTTGCGACAACGCAACCGGATTATCCATTTCCGCGTCGACCTGCCCCAATAAAATCAGCGGAGAAATATGCCACGCAAAGCGGCCGGCAAACAAGGGAGTTACCGGGCCGGATCCCGCCGCCGCTCCGCCGACAAAAGCGGAGCCGTGCCAGAAGCTGCCCTGTGCATCTCCCAGCGTAATCCTGCCCATAGTCTGCTTTTCCACCAGCGCAGACATCCAGGCCGCCGGCAAAAACCAGGCTACCGTCAGTACTGCACTCAGTACCGCTGCCACTATCCAGATCAGGGGGCGCTTCAATTCATCTCCCCTGCCGGCGCATGGTGCAACACTCCACGCGCTTGTGCATCCTTATCCTTGTACCGCGCATCTTCAAGACGCATTTCTTTGCTGCCTCAGCGTCAGCGTCGCACTGACCATGCCAGTCTCAGGCAAGGCAGTCACGCGTGCATCGTCTACCGTCAGGCGGGCGGATTTTTGCATTTCCAGCAGCCACTCCATCAAGCCGGCATAGGCGATGGAAGACAATTGGACGCGCACCACGTCATCCGACACGGCCAGCGTTTGCGGCTTGACGGCCCAGTGCACCAGCGAGGCTTCTACCGCTTCCCGTGTAATCGCCGGAATATTCTCTGCCATGGAAGTATTCAGCTGCGCACTTTGCTTGCTCAATTCCGCCATCTCGGCTACTTGCTGGCGCAACTGCGGCACCTGCTTTTGCAGCTCCACGCGTCCGGACAGGGCAGGATCGATCAGCACACTATAAATAATGGCCGCGGCCACCACCAGGAAAGCCACCAGCAGTAAACGGCGCTCCCGCCCATCCCTTTGTTGCCAATATGCGAGGGCGCTGTCTTTGGCGAACGACAAAAAAGTTCCCTGCTGTTCAGCGGAGCGCGTATCTTTATTACTCATCTGCCGCTCCTGTTGGCTGCATTGACAATATCGGCAGTAGCAGGTTTGACCTGCAATATTCCGTCGGTGGACGATACCAGTGCCAGCGATTGTTCCGCCAGGGCCGCGCGCACCTGCTCCAGCGGCAACGTGCCCTGGGTCTTAGTCCTCACAAACAGGCTGTGTTCGCGATACTCCACCGACATCACGCTGGCGCTGCCGGTGCCGCCCGCCGTGCGGTCCCAGGCCTGGGAAAATTGCGAGGCCAGGACCAGGAAATCATCCGGCGTCGACTGGCCGGCCAGTTTCCTGGACAGGCTGATTTTTTGTTTCATCTGGTCCAGCGGCCGCAGCACAGTCTCCTTGGGGTAGCTGGCGCGGAAAGATTGCGTCAGCGTATCGTTCAAGGCCTTCGCTTCGCGCTTCATTGAAATCCACTCGATGTTCAGGCCAATGATATTGACCAGCAATACCAGCCCGGCAAGGACCAGGGGCCAGCGCCAGGCGCGCAAATCCAGCTGGCCCGGATTCGGCAGCGACACGCCGTCCATCAAGTCCAGCGCCGATTTTCCGGGCGCCGCCATGCTCGAGACACGCGAGCTCCAGCTGGCCGGCTTGACCGTAATGCGCTGTGCCAGCGCCGCATCTTGCTCGCAGGCTTGCTGATAGGCCGCTTGCTGCTGGGCCGGTACATACAGGCCCACTTTACCATCCGCCGCAAATAGCTTTAAAGCCTGCAGCACTTCGGCCACGGCCAGTTCTTCAGTGGCTGGGGTCAGCGTCAGGCCAAAGCCTTCAAATTCTGAAGAACGCAATGCAAAATCGATCACGCCCTGCTCTGCATGGACAAATACCGAGCTTGCTCCGGGCTGCAGTTCATAGCACAGCTGGCTCGCATAGGCGGCCACTTTTTTTGCGCCCAGCCCGTAGACGGTATTGCTTAGGGCTTCTATCCATTTTTTGTCGGTCGCGGCAACCGTGCACACGCCGTTCTGCACAGGCGTGGAAACCAGTACCGCTGCTGCCGGATCGCTGGCCAGCTGGTCTTCAACCAGATTAGGCAAGGCCGTTTTCAATTTGGCGGCAGATAGCGGTGGCGCCTTGATCTGCAATACGGTGACATCGCTGGCGGCCAGCAGCATCGCCACCTGGCGTACCTTGCCGATCAAGTCCCCCAGTTGCTTCAAAGACTGTTCGCCGTGCTGCTGGACCATACCCTCAGCCGATATCAGCGCAAATGGGCAGGCCAGCGAAGCCCAGTCCGCTTGGCCATATGCCACGGTTTTCGACGGCAACAATATATACAGTGTGCTTTGCATTTTATTTTCTGTTTTCAGCCCTCAAGGCGACCTTTAAGCAACGCCATCAGCGGGCATCCATTCATAAGCATCAATTTTCTTTGATCCAGAGTATCCTCGTCGTTACGCCGGAGCGCTCTATCAGCGCATTGGAGTCCAGCAGCGACCGACTCAACTTCACCTTGCCGTTTACTATAAAATAACTCGTAGTTGTTGATATGTCACTATCGGTGATGCTGTTCAGCTTGTCGGGAAAGCGTTGCCTGAAGTCCGCCAGATTCAGGTAGTGCGCCCTGTCACGGCTGGAAATCATCGCTGCCGCGTCCGTCAGCGACAGTCCCTCCACCCTGGCAGACAACACCTCGGCCGTAGTGGTATTGACATTGACCGGCGTGCTACGCGGCAAGACAGTGACATAATCCCTCAGCTTTTGCACCATTTGCGGAGTGAATCCCGCCACCGACAACAAATCGTCAAGCTGAGCAAAACGCAAGAATTGTACTTCAGGAATATCTTCCGACGAGGGATTTGTTTGCGCCGGCGTGCTGGCGGAAATAATAGGTCCCGTTGCACCACTGGCGGAACTGCCCCCTGCCGCGGCAAGTTTGGATTGGGACAAGGCAATACTGGAAGCCGCAACCTGCGCCAGCGCCGTGTCTATCTTCAAGTTGCTGAGCAATTTGGCGAACACCTTCACTTCGCGCGGGCTTACTTCGCCATTGGTGGCGAGGTTGCTCAGATTGAACCGGGATTGCGCGTCGGTGACGTGGCCAGACAAGGTGGCGTCGCTCTCTTCACTGTCGCCGCGGCCGTTTTCCACGTACTGGTCCAACCGGGTTTCTTCCAGGTTGACAGCCCACGGCTCTCCCAGCCAGTCCACGGTGGAATGCGTTGCGTCTTCACGCAAGATCAGCCTGACCCAGTCCAGCGCGCCGCGCAGCACCCATTTTTTTTGCAATTGCAGACGCTGGTTCTCTATCGAACGCACCTGCACCTGCTGTTGCCAGAACAGGCTGGCGACTATCGTGATAGCCAGTGTGGTCAACAGCAATGCCGTCACAACGGCGACGCCGCGCTGGCGCGCCAATCGGCCTGCGACAAAGGAGCCCGGCAGAAGCCTGCCGGATAGCCGGGGTGTGCCGCTCATACCGCCCCCAGCAAGAATACTTTCAGCATCGGCCGCTCCTGGCCTATCACCTGCAAAGAGACTTCCAGGCCTTTTTTAGGCGCGGCTGCCTTGGTATCGCCATTTGCGTTCGGCGCCGGGACATCGGTGCCGCCTGCACGCCAGCCGTTTTCATCGATATTCCAGGTGCGCATGCTGATCGACGCGATGTTCGCCTGCAGCGCAACGACGGGCATGCTGTCGGCATTATTCAAGGCGTTTTGCCAATACTGATCCAGCACATTCAAGTCGCGGGTAGGCTGCGACTCGCGCCGGCTCAGCACGCCGTCCTGCAGCCTGTAGGCGACCACCTGCAGCCGGGTCGGCTGGTTATCGTCAAAGACGGTGCGTATCAGCGTCAACCGCTGCTGCTCGGCGCGCAAGGTTTCCCTTACCGGCAGCAGGTCGGGACCGGCCATATGTTCGCTATCATTTTCCAACTGGGCGAAACTGATCTGGGTCCCCCTGGTCTGCTCCATCGAGCTGGTGAGGGCTACCCGCGCCCTGACGATACTGTCCAGGCCGCGCCATCCCAGCACCGCAACGATCGCCAGTATCGTGATGGCGACCAGCAATTCAATCAGCGTGAAGCCGCGGCTATGCTTAAATCGCATTTGGCACCACCTGGGTCAGCTTGACAATCCGCCGCTCCGGATGCTGCGCATCCACAACCGATACCTCTACCCGGCGAAACAGCACATTCGGCGTAGGCAGCACCTGCTCCTGGCACAGCAAATTCAATTCGCCCTGCGAGCAATCAAACGAGCGGTCGCCCAGCGCCGGCCATTCTTTGCCGAGCCGTATTTGCGCCAGCCGGTTCTCTGCCGACCAGGTAGCCATCATTGCCGCGCGCAAGTCATTGCTGTTCTGCGTCAGGCTGCCCACTGCGCGCAAGCTAGCTCCCAGCGCAGTGCCGACTATCACCAGTGCAACCAGCACTTCCAGCAGGGTGAAACCGCATTGCCGGCCGGCCGGCCGCAATGCTCCTCGGGCAACACTGGATGAAAAAATCGGGTTCATGTTTACTCGACTACAAAATGGCCTACGCCATCCGCCTTTATCTGCACTTTGTCTTCGCCGACCGCCATCGTCAGCACAAAAGGCTTGTCTACCGGCTCGCGGCCGAAGGTGATGCGCAGCGTGTCGTCATTGAGATTCAGGGCAGGATCGATGAACAATTGGACCGGGCTGAGTACAAACTCGCGCTCACGCAACATATCGACGTCGCGTATCTTCTCCCAGCCCTGGTCGCCGCGCACCATGAAGCGATAGCTCACGGGACCGGCATCGAAAGCGATAGGCCGGTTACGCACGATCGCTTCCTCACGTGCCATCTGCAGCAACAGGGCAATTCTCTGCGCATCGTTTTGCAGGCGCTGTCGGCCGCTTGGCAGTGCGTTGAAGGACACCACGCCCAGCATGATGCCAACGATCACCAGAACCACCAACAGCTCCAGCAAAGTAAAACCCCGCTGCCTGCCCATGCCAGCCATTACCGGCAATCCACTGGTTCAAGACGAGGGTTTACAGATCCCACGAACCGATATCCGCATCATTGCCAGTGCCGCCAGGCTGGCCGTCCGCACCGAAGGAAAATACCTCAACTTCATTGTGGATGCCGGGAGACAGGTACTGGTAGGGATTGCCCCAGGGGTCTTTGGGCAATTTGGCGATATAACCGCCGCTTTTCCAACCATTGGCTGCGGGACCGGAAGTCGGCTTGGTAATCAGGGCTTGCAAACCCTGCTCAGTCGTCGGGAAGCGATTATTGTCTAGCTTGTACAGGTTCAGCGTGTTCATCAGCGTAGCGATATCCGATTTCGCGGCGGTGATACGCGCATCGTCGGTACGTCCCATCAGCTTGGGCACGACCAAGGCAGCCATGATGCCGATGATCACAACCACCACCATAATTTCCACAAGGGTAAAACCGCGGCTGCGGCGACCCAACAAAGCGCGGCTTGGGGTATGGTTGATTTTGCGACCTGGAAGTGGATAGCTCATAAATTAGTTAAATAATTAAACAATACAAACAAGAAACAAGGATTGCAAGATTACCGGTCGAAAATGCTATCACGAATTATGCCGCATGCTGTCAAATTAGCACAAATTCCCAAAAGCTTTTTACCTGTCTTTACATCCGATACATCGCGCAAAATGGCGGTCGACGGCCTAGGGTGCACAGCATACTACACCATGTATATGTCAATACCATAACAAGGGGTTCAAAGCGCAACAACTTCACACACGACGCAAGCCGGGCATGCAGTTCTAGCCCCCCATCAAGTCAGACGCAAAGGCAGGCTGCGCAAGCGCTTGCCGGTCAAGGCAAAGACGGCATTTGCGACGGCGGGAGCAATCGGCGGCGTGCCGGGCTCGCCGATGCCCTCCGGCGGCTCCGCGCTCTTGATAATCACGGTCTCCACCAGCGGCGCCTCGGACATCCTCAACACCTGGTAGTTGTGAAAATTTTGCTGCTCCACCTTGCCGTCCTTCAGGGTAATTTCACCGTACAGGGCGGCACTCAGGCCAAACACCACGGCAGATTCCATTTGCTGCGCAATGATGTTGGGGTTCACTGCGATACCGCAATCGACCGCGCAAACCACCTTGTGCACCCTGATATCATTGTCCTTGACCGATACTTCCGCGACTTCTGCTACGATGGTGCCGAAAGACTGGTGCAAGGCGATGCCGTGCGCCCTGCCCTCTGCCGGCGCGCCGGCTTTCTCAACGGCAGCGTTCAATACCGCCAGGTGGCGCGGATGGTTTTTCAGCAGTTCGCGCCTGAAGGCCAGCGGAGGCTTGCCTGCCGCCGCCGCCAGTTCATCAATAAAGCTTTCCTTGAAAAAAGCATTATGCGAATGGCCGACCGAACGCCAGTATCCCAGCGGCACCGGAGTCGGCACGATCACATGCGCAATACGCTGGTTAGGGAATTCGTACTGCATGTCGAACTCGCCTTCGGCCGTGGTCTTGTCCGGACCTGCGCCGGGCAGGCCAAAGCTGCGTTTCAGTACCTGGTGCGTGATGGAGCCGGAGGCCGACTTGTTTTCATAGGT
>Ga0207076_1115_pt1 | contig 19066 bp, 14 predicted proteins | sample Alteio_BWMinHeat_62_FD_153568 | JGI IMG/M metagenome (GOLD analysis project Ga0207076, IMG submission 153568) | Enriched cells from forest soil in Barre Woods Harvard Forest LTER site, Petersham, Massachusetts, United States -... | ecosystem: Environmental > Terrestrial > Soil > Temperate forest >... | reverse complement strand
ATGGGAAGATGACGAATTTTGCCGTAAAAATTTAGGATTAGATAAAGCGTTTGGAAAAATGGATACAAATCGTTTGAATGTTGATGGTGGTGCAATTGCACTGGGACATCCTGTTGGCGCAAGTGGTGCGCGAATTGTTTTACGTTTAGTCCACATTTTAAAACGCGAAAAAGCAAAACGCGGTGTGGCAACAATTTGCATAGGCGGTGGGCAGGGTGGGGCAATGTTAATTGAAAACGTGTCAGAGGTGTAATATGAGCAATGATAAAACTTACCAACATTGGCGCTTAGAAACAGATAACGATAACATTTTATGGGCTTATTTTGATAAACGGAATGCAAAAGTAAATACGTTAGATCAAGAAACCATGGAAGAACTGTCTAATATAGTCGACTCATTAGCAAATGACCGCACTAAGATCAAAATTAAATTCATTTACTTTAATAACTTCTTTCAGAATCGAGTTGAAATCACGTAATGCACGAGTTTCAGCATTGTTTAGAACACCCAGTTTATCAGCAGCATCAATTTGCTCTGCAAAACTCGCGTGTCGTGATAGGATTCCTTTTCGAATTGCCTCTTGAAATTTGTTCCAGAGAGGTTCAATTTCTTCACGTTGCTCTAACACAACTTCCAGACGACGAACAGGATCATTTGGATCTTTACTAATAAAACAAAAATCGGTAAGGCGATCACGAAATTGAGAGGGATTGATCATCGTTCCGACAATTTTGTGATGTAAATCATCGTTAGGCTTATAATAGGAAGTGCCGTAAGGAAAAGCGATCCAATGTAATATTTTTCCCATCCATTTTATTGGGAAATTTTGCAATAACTCATTACAGGCGACTTGCATTTTATATAAAGACATCTCAATGCACCATCTTACATAGTTAAGATCAGAAGTGGGTTGATCATTGTCTTTAAAATATTTCAAAACCGCTGAAGCCAGATATAATTGACTTAATATATCCCCCAATCTCGCTGAAATCCGTTCTTTACGCTTTAATGAACCCCCTAAGGACAGGATGCTCACATCCGATAAAAATGCTAGCACAGAACTCATACGCGATAACTGTCGATAATAGCGAGCGGTGGGTCCCCGCACAGGTGAAAAGATCAATGTGCCCGCTGTTAATCCACGCCAAAAAGTTCGTACCATATTACTGATTAAATAGCCGACATGTGAAATCAATATTCGATCAAGAGACCGCATCTTTTCATCGGAATCCGGTTTCGAAAATAATTTAATTTCTTGTAAAAGATAGGGATGACAGCGAATCGCGCCTTGGCCGAAGATGATGAGATTCCGTGTTAAAATGTTAGCCCCTTCGACCGTAATGCTAACTGGAATAGCCATATGGGCAGTAGCGAGTATATTTCGGGGTCCAATTTGAATACTGTGTCCCGCATGTACATCCATTGCATGCATAATAACTTTACGTGCCATCTCCGTCATATGATATTTAGCAATAGCGGAAGCGATGGAAGGTTTTACATTTTGGTCAACTGCTCCTACCGTAAAAAGTCGGCACGATTCCGTTAAGTATGTGAGTCCAGCGATATTGCCAAGCGCTTCTTCCACACCTTCAAAATTTGCAATTTCTGTATTAAATTGACGTCTTATTTGTGCATAAGCGCCCGTCATGCGAAAAGCCAATTTTGCACAGGCGGTACTGAGTGCTGGCAATGAAATAGATCTTCCAATTGATAAACATTCCATCAACATTTTCCAACCTTGACCCGCGTTGGAAACGCCACCAATGATCCATTCAATTGGAATAAATACATCTTTACCGCGCGTTGGACCATTCATAAATGCAAGATGTAATGGATAATGTCGATTACCAATTTCCACACCCGGATGTGAGGTTGGCACTAAACAAAGTGTAATACCTAAATCTTCCTTTCCTTTGTTTAAAAAGTTATCGGGATCATATAATCGAAATGCAATACCTAAGACAGTCGCAACTGGAGCTAAGGTAATATAACGTTTATCCCACGTCAGACGAATTCCCAGAATCTCTTTGCCTTCATATTGGCCGCGGCACACAATACCTTTGTCGATAATAGAGCCCGCATCACTACCTGCTTCGGGACTCGTTAATGCAAAACAAGGAATATCATCCCCTCTTGCTAAACGCGGTAGGTAATATTTTTTTTGTTCATCTGTGCCATAGTGCAAGAGTAACTCACCTGGACCTAACGAATTCGGGACCATCGTGTTCACTGCCGCACTAATGCTACGTGTCGCTATTTTTACCACCATGGTGGAGTGGGCTAAAGCCGAAAAACCACGACCGCCATATTCCTTGGGAATAACTAAGCCAAAAAACTTTTCATTTTTTAAATATTGCCAAACGTCGTCGGGCAAATTGTGATTGTTATTGAGAATTTCCCAATCGTTTAACATGTGGCAAAGCGTTTCGACTTGATTATCGATAAAATGCTGTTCTTCTTCAGATAACTTAGGTGACGGCATGGATAATAATTTTTTCCAATGCGGTCGACCAGAAAACAAATCTTTTTCCCACCATACATTTCCTGCTTCAATCGCTTCTCGCTCAGTTTCACTGATGGATGGCATTTGTTTTTGCAATTTTTCAATTAAAGGAATAGTGAAATATTTTTGACGTAACTGTTTAAGATTTGCAAAAGCAGCGACTGCAAGAAAAAGAATCCAAAAGAGTGCAAGAAATGGGAAGAATAATGTTCCAGAAAGCGATATTAACACGAGCACTACACCAATGAAACCTGTCCAAAGAATGATAGGAACTCGTATATAGGCAAGACCAAAAACGACAAACAATAGAATAACAACATCGAATACAGCCATTATTTCTCCTTGCGCGCTTACATCCCTGATTAAACTGCGTCAGTATATCATTTTATTTTAATAAAATCTCAAGGGGGTCAAGTATTTCTTTGGCTGCTAATAACATTAACTTGTATATTTATATTCCTAGTACCTATTTAACAGTTACCACTGACCTAATCGTGCCCGTGTGCGTGCCCGCGCCCGCGTGCGTCTTTTCGAACGCACGCGGGCGCGGGCTCGATTAGGTCAGTGGTGACAGCTGAATAGATACTTTTATTTTACAAATATAAGTTATCAACAGCCAAAGAAATACTTGACCCCATAAGATAACTATCAGTTCATAAAATGAAATTAGTACTTACCCACAGTTTCTGTGGATAACTCTGTTATTAACCTATAGAAAACTGTCCTAAGTTCTATTCCAGCAAGACTAGATTGGAAAAGTTCACGAAATGAACATAAGTAAACAATCTTTATTAATCAATGAGTTACGAAATGTGAAATAAAGAATTGACTTGAAGGACGTATTTCGTGTAGTACGTATGTCTAAATTTTGAAACTGTGTACAAGTTTCGTATAACATGATCAAAAAGGGGCAGAATATTGAAGCACCCCTGTCATTCCCGCGAAGGCGGGAATCCATTAAGACTGAAACTTTGATCAGGATAGATTCCCATCTCGGCGGGAATGACAGGTATTTTTAGCTCATAATTTGAGTAATCTCAGGGCCATAAAAGTTCTTCAGGGCTTGTAACATATGTATAGCAGGTGAAGTTTTCGCAAATTGAGTTTGGAGGTCATTGGTCCACTCCCCTGTATTCAGATTAACTAAGATAGGCATCATTTCTAATTTATTTTGCGGATAGAGTGCTAAAATCCATTCACCATAAATATCCGCAAACTGTTTGCTTGAAATAATCAATTGCGCCATCTCTTTTTTAACCGTAACACGGCCAGTCATGGGATCAATTTGAAAATAATCGATACCTTCAAATAAAAGCTCGCGCGCTTCAGGATGGACAGATCGCACGGCTTGAGGCGAGAAATCGCTTTCCATAAAAAAGTGTTTTGGAGGAAGTTTCACAGACCCTTTCGCTAAAATCATTTCTTTCAGAGAATTGCCATCATCACTTTGCTTGCGAGAGATATGTAAAAAATCGAGAAGCGTTGGTTTAATATCTAACAATGATACTTTATCTGTGAGAACAGAATTTTGATGCTGTTTTAACCCATACGTTTTAAATGCCAAAACAATATGATACTGAGTCAGACCTAATACATCTGTACCATGACCGGCTGATTGATTCACCGTTTCAAAATCAAAACTCGGTGGATAAAAACGTGGAACTAACCCTTTTTTATTATTATCTCCAGGAATAAATAAATCTTGCTCAGTCACACGATCACCTGGTAACTCAATGGCTTCGCCGTGATCTGACAGTAAAACCACGATACTGTGCTCAAGCATTTTATTTTGCTTTAATAACTCAAAAAAATCATGAAATTGTTGATCAACGCGTTTCACTGAGGCTTGATAATTATGGATAGACTTATCGTCAGCCGCATCATTGCCCCAAAAATACGGAAAATGCGGCAAGCAAAAATGCACGGCAAAAAATACGGGTTTGGTTCTCGCTTTTTCAAGCGTGGGTTTCAAAAAAGCAATAAAACTGTTTGGATCATATGTCGTGATAACAGGACGATTTCCATAACTATGTGGAAATATGTACTTACCAATCCACGTATTAACGACTAAATTCGCCATAGGAAAATCATTCATATTGCCCAATAAAAAATCATTAAATCCAATCGGCGGCGTAATCGTCTCATCAAAACCAAATCTTTCATCAATATTGCTAAAGCGTGTTTCATCTGTTGCAAAAATGGTTTCATAACCGCGTTCGCGCAAAATATTAGGTAACGTATTTTGCCAATTGAAATGAGTCAATTTAGGCAAATTAAATCGCACACCACTTTGCTTTGGATATTGCCCGGTTAAAATGCTTATCCAAGCTGGGAAGGTTCGGGCGAGTGGCGTGAACGCATCTGTAAAAACACTTGCTTGATTTAAAAACGCATCTAAATGCGGAGTCTGTTTTTCATATCCAAAATAGCCTAAAAAATCCGGTCGTAACGAATCTATCCCAATCAAAATAATATTGGGTTTTTCTGGCGTTGCCGCATCGACTCCTGGAATAGATGCTCTGGATTGTTGAACAACAAAGCCTGCGAATGCTGTTAATATAATGCTACTCAGCAATACCAACCTTGATTTGTTAGAGGTAATTAAAATCAATCCCCATGTTGCCATCAGTCCCGAGATAATCATTAAAGCCAAACAGACAATTAATAAACAGCCTCCAACCGTTGCACTGAATAAATAACTCAGCAAAGAAGCAAACTTAGAGTTAGGACAATAATGTTGATTCATAAGCAATAAGGTTATTATTCCTAAAAACCACAACCCTAATCCGAGTTTCTCTATCATTTTCCAAGGGCAATGCAAAGCAATGCCAATTAAACGGGTCATGCCCCAGATCAGAACAGTAAATAGAAAATGCAAAGACAATTGCACGAAAATAAAATAAGCCACTTCTGGAATCACGGATTGAGGAATTTTCAAACGATCTGCAACAAGTTTAAAATCACCCAGATAAAATTCACTGGTTTGAATAAATAAACTTACTTGAAGTAAGATAAAAAAGAGCGTTAATAAGAGTAAATAACCAAATAGCCCACTCTGTTTATTATCAGTCTGTCTAATATTATTCTGTTGACCGCGTTGTTGCATAGGTATCTTTAATAGAAGTTTTTTTAATGTTTCTAGCTAAATCCTCTGTTGCGAAATCATCAACGGCAATGACTTTAAGTCGTGCTTCTTCCGCTTCCAAGACGATAGTTAACTGCTCTTTTGAAATTATATTTTGAGCATACGCTGTTTTAGCCTGTTCATCAATAGTACTGCCTCGAATAACACGATCTTGAATAGCTGTTTTGATGGTTTTTTCAATTGGCTCAGCTTGAATGGATTTAATCAAAGCATCTTCCAATAGGCTTAACATATTCCCAGGCACATTCGAAAGGAAAGCACCCTCTGCCAACCGATAACGGGATGACGTGGGTGATGATATTAATTGGGCGATTTGATGGTCTAATTGATCATTCGGTTTCGAAAAATGTTGTCCGTAAGGGAAGATCATGATGCGCAAGATACCTGCAATCCAGCGGTTTGGAAAATTTTTTAATATTTCATCAAATGCTTCTTGTATTCGAAAAAGACAGGTTTGACAAGCCCATTCCACTATAGGTATATCATCTGTATTCCTATCTTGATCATTATAATGTTTTAATGTTGCGGATAATATATAAAGATAACTTAATATATCCCCTAATCGACCCGAGATATTTTCTTTACGCTTTAATGAACTCCCTAAAACGAGAATCGAAACATCCGCAAGCATAGCAAAAGCCGAGCTAAACCGCGTCGCAAGTTGCAAATAACGTTTCTCAAAAGGTTGTGATTGAAGTTTTACGATGCGCCCACTCGTTAAACTTAAAACGATAGTACGAATCATATTTCCAAATGCAAAATTTAAATGGCCCATAAACGCTTTATCAAAGGCAATAATCGTTTCTTTGTCTTCGCAAAATTTGGATTTATCTTGAGGATTTTTTTGGCGTGCGGCTTCGTATTCCGCAAATAGGTAAGGATGGCACCGCATCGCGCCTTGACCAAAAATGATTAAGCAACGCGTTAAAATATTAGCACCTTCAACCGTAATTGAAATAGGAACAGATTCATAAAAACGCGCAAGATAATTCTTCGGACCTAAACAAATCCCTTTACCCCCATGCAAATCCATCGCATCTACCGCGAGTAAACGACCGAGTTCAGTGACATGGTATTTTGTAATAGCCGAAGCAACCGCAGGCCGCGCACCTTGATCGATCATCACAGCGGTAAACGTACGCGTCGCGTCCATAATATAGGTATAACCCGTGATTCGAGCCAGGACTTGCTCAATCCCTTCGAAACGACTAATAGGTACACCAAATTGACGGCGCACACGCGCATAAGCACCCGATGCGAAAGCAAACGCCTTAGCGCCACCTATGCCACTGGCAGGCAATGAAATCGCTCGACCAGAGGCCAAACACTCCATTAGCATCCGCCAACCATGACCTGCCATTTCAGGGCCGCCAATAATCCAATCAACGGGGATAAATATATCTTTTCCATGAATAGGGCCGTTTTGAAAAACAATACTTGCTGGATAATGACGTCTGCCAATTGAAATGCCGGGTATATTACGAGGAATTAATGCACAAGTAATACCAATATCTTCGTGTTTACCTAATAAATGATCTGGATCATACATTTTAAATGCTAAGCCAATGACGGTAGCAATGGGTGCAAGTGTAATGTAGCGCTTATTAAAATTTAATCGAATGCCTAATACCTTTTCACCATTATGTTCACCCCAACACACAACGCCTGTATCCGTCATAGCACCCGCATCCGATCCTGCTTCGGGACCAGTTAATGCAAAACACGGAATTTCTTCTCCTCGCGCTAAACGTGGCAAATAATAATTTTTCTGATCTTCTGTGCCGTAATGCAGTAATAATTCCGCAGGCCCTAATGAATTGGGAACCGCAATAGTTGAACCGACTGTTGTACTCCGACCATATACCTTCAGCAAAATTTGCGAATGCGCATAGGCGGAAAATTCCTTACCGCCGTATTGTTTTGGAATAATAAGAGAAAAAAAGCCTTCTTTTTTTAGAAATTCCCACATCTTTGGCGGTAAATCCGCAAGATTATGCGTGATATCCCAATCATCAATCATCGCGCAGAGAGATTCGACAGGGCCTTCTATAAAAGACTTTTCTTCTATAGAAAGCGAGGGCTTTGGCAGAGCGAATAATTTTTCCCAATCCGGATTGCCTTTAAATAGCTCTCCTTCCCAACCGACTGTGCCAGCCGTCAGCGCCTCACGTTCAGTACGTGACATCGTTGGCATCGATTTACGATAAAACCTTAAAATGGGTAGAGTTATAACTCTATAACGCAATGATGAAAAATGCAGCGGAATAAAGATAACAAAGAAAAGTATCCATAAGCAGATGGACAACACTGAAAATCCAGTGAACCGCGAGACGAATGCAAAAAATATCGCTAATGCTAACGTCCAAACGTTTAAGGAAGCACGTTGATAACTCAGCACACTGATAATCGTTAAAAAAGCAAATAAACCAAACCATCCCATAAAACCTATTCCTTTACTAATTAGTCTTATTTGCTCCAATTGCAAAAATTAAATACGCCATCGTAATAATAAAATAGAGTAGCCATTGAAAGGGGAAAGCCACACTAAACCAATCGAGAATAGTACTAATCACAATGACTGGCGTGACTGCAACCATAGAAAGTTTTAGCAACTCTGCGTAACTGAGTGAAGCATTGGATAAGGCTGAAAATATTTTACCGATAACAGCATAAATCAGTGCTTGGACAAGTCGATAAGCAAACGAAAGGATGAGTAAAATGGGCAAAAAGATGACCCACAACCAATCAGCAATTTTAATTAATGATTGTTTAACTTGATCCGGTTTAATTTCCACTGTGATTTTTGCAGGTATTTTTTGTATTCTTTCTGAATTGGAATCATCCACATAATATACTTTATCATGGGTAATTAATACCTTCGTACTGCTTGGGGTTTCATTTAAATCAGGATATTTACCGCTTGTATCAATAATAATAATTGTTTCACCTGACTCTTTATCTTTAATCAGATAAGGTCGATTTTCCGGAGTGCTGACTTCGCCCTTCTTAATGTGGATTTCAGGTATTTGCGGCGCCAGCTCATTGGCAATATGTTGAAAAGAATGATTTATCACGGGTTGATACCTTACTATCATAACAGCCCAGCAAATCAACAACAGGATAAAAAGATATAAAACAACACCACCGCCCCAGTTTTTTGCCACATCGCGATAGAGATCGCGTGAAAAAAAGGACAAATAGATGGTTTGCAGATAGTTATACCTTTTCATAAATCCCCCTTCTTTATTCATGTTCCTTTGAAACAGCATAAATGCCAGGTGCATTGCGAAGGTATTCGTTATAATCTAGACCAAACCCAAACAGGTATCTATCTTCCGTGTCAAGACCAGTAAAATCGGGTTCAAAATTGACTCCTTCTTCCCGAACACGCTTTTTATTGACCATCACCGCGGTGTAAACTTCTTTAGCACCTGCTTGATTGCAATAATCCATAATCGCGGAAAGCGTCAGCCCTCCATCCATAATATCATCAATAATCAATATCGTGCGATTTTTTAACGATTGTCGTGGGGCCACTAACCAATGTAAATCGCCGCCGCGCGTACTACCGCGATAACGTGTCACATGAATATAATCAATTTCCAGAGGAAAATTTAAGCGCGTCAATAAATGTCCTGTTGGAATTAATGCGCCAATCATGACACAAAGTATCAGAGGATTTTGATCCGCCAATTTATCTGAAATGGCATTAGCCATGCGATCGAGTGCTTCTTCAATATCATTTAAATCAAAAAGGCATTCTGATTTTTCAAGCACGGTTTGAATTTGATTGTTTGAATTCATAATTTTTTCCGTTATTTGATGGTTGTAAGATCCGCTTTCTCAAAGAGATGCGATTGATATTTTTTCCATTGCGCTGATAATTGTAACGATTCAAAAGTTGTTGAAAATTTTCCTCTTAACGATTGGAGTTTCTCCATTGGAATAAGAAATTGTTCCGTTAAATGATCTAATATTTCGATTGCACCACGACGATTATTGCAAATCAAAACCAGATCACAACCCGCATCCAGCGCTGCTTGCGCTCGCTCTGCGTAATTTCCAATGATATCTGCGCCTTTCATATTGAGATCATCACTAAACACAATGCCCGAAAATTTAAGTTGATCACGCAAAATATCTTTGAGCCAACGCGCTGAGAATGTCACTGGTTTATCATCTACGGCGGGAAACACAATGTGTGCTGCCATTAAAGCATTTATATTTAACTGAATAAACTCAGCAAAGGGTAACAAATCATCAGAAGAAATGTTTTTAAATTCGCGCTTATCAATTGGCATGGCAAGATGCGAATCCAAATTCACTGAACCATGACCGGGAAAATGTTTACCTGTTGCAACCATGCCCGCATTATTCATGCCTCGAATGAATGCTTTAGCAAGCGTTATGACAACGCGAGGATCATGATGGAAAGCACGATCGCCAATGACAGTGTTCAATTCTTTATTTAAATCCAGGACAGGGGCGAAACTGAGATCGATACCAACCGCTAGTAATTCAGATGCCATTAACCAGCCACAATATTCAGCGGATTGGATCGCTTGTTCCGGATGAGTACTATATTGGATACCTAATCGACCCATGGCTGGCAAAAGGGTAAAATCCTTGCGAAATCGTTGTACCCGTCCACCTTCCTGATCCACCGTAATTAGCAATGGCGTTGGTTTTGCTTTACGAATAGCTTGGCAAAGTTGGGTAATTTGTTGGGGGCTCTCATAATTCCGAGCAAATAAAATCACGCCGCCGACTAAAGGGTGTTTTAAGATTTCAAGCTCTTCTGACGTCAGCTCTTTACCCATTAAATCCAATATAACAGGCCCTACCCTTTGTGACATGGATAACTCCTTTTAACTCAGCTTTTCAGGTGTTTTAGTATAAATAGGCGCGGGAAATTGACTGACATTCCCTTCTTTTGACAATTGAGTGATTTTTGACACACCTTCTTTATCGACTTCATCAATGCGTAATACCGTGTGCATGGGAATATATGTGCGCTTTACGCCACTAAATTCATTTTTTAAACGTTCTTGGCCGGGATCTACCACGACCGATGAAGTTTCACCAAATACTAAGTCTTCGATTACAATAAAGCCAAATAAGTCGCGTTGTTCCACATGGCGAGCATAAACTTCATAAATTCGTTCTTGGCTGGTGAAGGTAACTCGATAAAGCGATTTTCGTTTCATATAAATTAGCCCATTCCTCATTCTTTTGTTTGTGGATTTAGGATTATACACAATTCAATATGCTTTTTAATCCAATAATAGGTAAAATATTTATAACAATGAGAGGATTAATTATCATGTCAGAACTTTCAGAACTATCTACTATCCGTGATTATATTCGCTGGGCAGTCAGCCGTTTTAATGAAGCTGGCTTATCGTTTGGCCATGGCACGGATAGCGCATGGGATGATGCTGTTGCACTCATTTTACATACGTTGCATTTGCGTCATGATATCAATCCCGCTGTGCTCGATGCTCATTTAACACAAAGTGAACGTGAAATCGTTTATAAACTTATTCAAAGACGAATCCAGGAACGTGTTCCCGTCCCTTATTTAACGCATGAAGCATGGTTTAGTGGCATGCCCTTTTATGTTGATGAGCGTGTATTAATTCCGCGCTCACCGATTGCGGAGCTGATTGAAAACCAATTTCAACCCTGGATAGATCCGCATTCTGTTTATGACATTTTAGATTTGTGTACAGGGAGTGGCTGCATTGCCATCGCGTGTGCTAAATCGTTTCCAGAAGCCAATATTGATGCAAGCGATATCTCAACGGATGCGCTGGCTGTTGCAAAAATCAATGTATTAAAACACCAAATGGATGAGCAAGTCACACTTTATCAATCGAATTTATTCGAGGCATTGCCTCCAAAAGCCTACGATATCATTGTGAGTAATCCTCCTTATGTGGATGCCGTCGAAATGTCAATGTTACCTGCTGAGTTTCGGCATGAGCCTGCTTTGGGATTAGCGGGAGGTCAGGAAGGATTGGATTTTGCTATCCGCATTATGCAACATGCGTATCGTTATTTAAATCCGCAAGGCATATTGGTTGTTGAAGTAGGTAACAGTGAATATGCCCTTACTGAACAATTTCCGGATATTCCATTTATGTGGTTGGAATTTCAACGTGGTGGCGGTGGGGTGTTTTTGTTGACGGCTAAGCAGCTGTTAGATTGTCAAGATTTGTTGGATGCTGCTTTACCTTCATCATCTTAAGATCGGAGTCCTAGGGCCTTGTCCTCAATTAAAGAGCACATATTTTGATAAAATGTAGGGGGTAGATTAGGCGCTTTTTTGCCGTAATCCACCAAATTTAACGGCTGAAGAATTGAAGCGGTGGATTACGACGCAAAGAGCGCGCATCTAATCCACCCTACAATTTAATTTTACAATTTAATTTTACATTTAAATTTGATCAACCTCATTGACGATAGGCCCTATTTAATACCGAAATCTTTTTTTATGACGCTATCTTGCTTTTAAACTTAACTTTGCTACTGGTCTCAAATTAAAACCTTTTGTGACTTGATAATAGTTGTCACCTAGTCCTTCTTGATTTTGGTCTTTTTGGTCTTTTGGTGAAATAGTTAGATCACGATGATGATGTGCTAAAATCGCAACGAACAGTTTTATTTCCTGCAGCGCAAATTTTTGTCCCGCACAGCGCCGCTTCCCAAAACCGAATGGAAACCAGCCTAGATTGGATTCTCGCGTTGGATTATCATGAAAAGCATCAGGATTGAAATCAAAATCATTATTTAATCGCTGTGTTACCCAAGGCGAACAAAAAACGAGGACTCCTTTTGGCAAACGTATTTCTTCTGTCCCTTTCGCACCTTTGAACGTTATCGAAAATGGCTTCTCGACTTCACTCTTCAAGTTAGGTAAAGGTGGAAATAAATCCAAACTGGCTTTTTCGACAGCATCCATATAGGATAATTCATTTAATTGATCAAAATTCCAATTTTCGGGTGGCCCATATTTTTTAACGTGATTGGCAATTTCAGCGCGTAGTTTATTGAAAATTTCTTTATGGTCTGGATCGCAGAGTAGCATAAGCATAAATTGTAATAATTTAGCAGATGTTTCATGTCCCACAAAAATAATCATCATCGCAAGATTTAAGAGTTCATCAGCGTCAAGTCCTTTTGGATGTTTCTTTGCAATATCTGCGAGCCAATTTTTAGAAGCTAATATATCCTTCGCATTCTCCTTGATAATACGTTTTAGAATGTCGCGTCCCTTTTTTTGTACGTCATCTAATTCACGGGTAAAATATTTCGATATAAAGTTAGGCAAGCGAAACAAAAGAGCTGTTTTTGGATTCCCCGCCTCGCGACTCGCAAATGAGAATAAGGTGGTTAATTGACGCTTATCTTTCTCAGAGAATTTTTTAAATCCAAGCAAATTTTCTCCTATGATTCCCATCGTAAAGCGCGCGCAAAAATCTTCTACATCAGCGATGTTTCCTTCTAAATTTTTCACTTCAGCCATATAATGAAAAATCACTCGCTTCATGGGTTCAACGAGGCTTTGCAGCGCCTTTGATTTAAACAATCTTGATTCAAATTCATCTCGATGCATTCGCCAAACAGGATTTTCAACGGGTTTGTCAGCTTTAACGGATTGTTTAGTATAGGTTCGTTCAGAAAATATTGCACCGCTTTGGCCAAAAGCACGCAAGAAAAGGCCTAACGTATCGTGTTGTGTCATTTTGTATTCGTGGTGACGAAATATTTGTTTCAGTTGATCTGGACCGCTCACGAATAAGCAATACGCATGGGCTAATCGAAAATAACACATGCCAGAGGGATGTGTTTTAGCAAGCGCAGCAGCTTCATCGATGAGTTTTGAAAGACCTGTGCCATCTGAAGCGCAGGAATCATATAATTGACCGGTAATATCTTTACTGGGTAGATAGGGAATTGATGGAAAAGGATCACCAATGACATAAGATAATATTTTTCCTCCAACTTTTGTGGCCATCGAACTGAGGCTATTGCATGGCGTTGTTCTTCGTTTGCGTTTATCGGGCTCTTTAGTTTCCAAACGTTGGATAATAGTTGAAGATTGCATGTTTTACCTTAATCAAGTTGATAATGAATAATCTTGTTAATATCGTTGTATTGCATATAATTTCTGATGGCGAAGATTATAATAAAATTTGATTTAAAATAAAACTAAAACCTTGCCGCCTGTTTATATTGCAATCAGAGGTATGAGTATAACTTACTCATTTGCAATGTCCGGAAATGGATTGGTGTTTAATATAGAATCATGCTCCAGACATAAAATAAGGTTATTAAATGGATAGAGCCAGAAAAGCATTAGAAAAAAAAGCAAAAAAGGGATTCAAAGGATATCCTGTTGCCAGCGTCGCCTTTTATGGTCCTACAAATAAATTCGCTACCAAAGTTGCAGTAGGAATTTTCCCATATAAAGACGCTGAACCCTTGATGAACACATGGTTCGCGGAAACGGATATTAGAAATAATGCTAAAGTGATGGATGAAATTTTAAAAACCATCCGTGATAACGAAATATGCTCAATTGCGATTGTGGATAAAATTATTGGTTGTCCCCATGAAGAAGGGATTGATTATCCAGAAGGAGAATCATGTCCAAAATGCCCTTTCTGGCAGAATCGTGATAGGTGGTCAGATTAGAATCATTTGCAAATTCTTAATGATCATTTTTATTGATGGATCTTCGCTTTTTGTCACCGAAAAACCGAGATGTTCTGCTAAATCCAGCATGGACGAATTGGTAGCGAGCACAAGCCCCATCATACGTTCCAATCCCTTATGCTTAGCCACATCCATCAAGCAAGTCATTAATCGAAAACCCACACCTTTATTTTGCCATGCATCCGCAACGACCAATCCAAATTCACAAGATTTTTTATCAGGATTCGTTGCATAATGTGCGATGCCAAGGATCTCTTCCCCTTCTTTTGATCCATTTTCTTGCGTCGCAATAAGCGCCATTTCACAGTCATAATCAATTTGACTAAACCTCACTAACATAACAGGCGTTAATTCAGGCAAATACTCCATGAAACGAAAATATTTTGTTTGCGGTGAGAGTTTGCGAATAAATTTTTGTTCGATTTCAGCGTCCTCAGGCCGAATGGGTCGGATGAGGATTTTCGTTCCATTGGTTAATTGCCATGACGAAACCAAATGATTTGGATAAGGATGAATGGCCATATGAGAATAAGGCGACGTTGAAGTAACTTGAGCGATGATAATGCGCGCATCAACAACTATTGCTTCATTTTCGTTAATGATCAATGGATTAATATCCATTTCTTGAATGAAAGGGAGTTCGCAAACCATTTCTGATACGCGCAGTAGAATAGTAATAATCGTATCCAAATTAACCGGCTGCCTATTTCTAAAAGCACCTAGCATTTTTGAAATGCGCGTTCTTTGGATGAGTTGTTCTGCAATAAACTGATTTAAAGGTGGGAGTGCTAATGCGCGATCTTTCATTATTTCAACTAATGAACCACCTGCGCCAAAACTAATAACAGGGCCGAAGACTTTATCATGAACCACACCAATCAACAGTTCACGATCATTTGGATTATTCATCATGCGTTCAAGCGTCACGCCAAAAATTTTCGCTTGTGGCGCATTTTTTTTGGCATTTTGTATAATATGGTCAAAGGCATCCTTCACGCCTTCTTGATTGATAATGTTGAGTTGTACGCCGCCTACATCTTGCTTATGGGTAATATCAGGTGAGTTAATTTTCATGGCGAGAGGAAAGCCTACTTTTTCTGCTGCTGAAATGGCTTCGTCTTTATTGTTGGCTGGAATTGTTTCTGATACAGGAATGGCAAACGCTTTTAGAATGGCTTTTGATTCAAGCGCGGTTAATACCGTTCTATTCTCAGCTAATGCTGAATCAATAATTGCACGTGCTTTTGTTATATCTGGAGTGGGTTGGCGAGAAATTGCTTCAGGGACTTGTAACAATAGTTGCTGGTTAAATTGATAATCAGCAAGATAAGAAAATGCCCGCACTGCTTTTTCAGGTGTATCAAAATAAGGGATTTTGTTTTTCTCAAATAATTTCCAAGATAATTTTACATGCTTTTCCCCCATCCAACACGCTAATATGGGTTTGTCACTTTGTTTAGCATCTTGAATAACTTGCTTAGCCACTTTTGAGGGATGTGCCATCGAAACGGGAATTAAAATCGTTAAAAGACCATCAACATTTTCATCTTTTGATAAAATATCCAGTGTTGCATGATATCGCTCAGGTGTTGCGTCACCTATAATATCAACAGGATTTTGGTGCGACCAATTTGCAGGTAATACCTGATTAAGCTGTGACGTTAATTTTTCGTCCAGAGACGGCAAAACAATATTTAAATCCGATGCATAATCTGCCGCCATCACTCCTGCCCCGCCACCGTTGGTAATAATCGCCAAACGATTGCCTTTCACTCGATTATAATCACTAGCAAGAATTTCAGCTGCTAAAAATAATTCTTCAATTGTCATGACGCGTACGGCACCGGCGCGTCGCAAAGCAACGTCAAATACATCATCATCACCAATTAAAGCGCCGGTATGTGACAAGGCAGCACGTGATCCTTGAGGACGTCGTCCCGCTTTGATTGCGATGACGGGTTTCATGCGTGATGCCGCGCGTAAACCACTCAAGAATCGTCGGGCATCATGAACGCCTTCAATGTAAAGCAAAATACTTTGTGTATTCTGATCGAGGGCTAAGTAATCTAATATATCGCCAAAATCAAGATCTGGACTATTCCCTAAGGATACAATAGCGGAAAAACCAATTTCCTTTTTGACAGCCCAATCTAAAATACCTGAGCATAACGCACCGGATTGTGACACAAGCGCAATGGGGCCTGGTAATGCAAAATTATTATCAAAAGTTACATTCATTTTGTTATGTGGATTCATCATTCCTAAACAATTTGGGCCAATAAAATGGAGGTTGTGACGTTTTGCATTTTCGATAAGGGATTCTTCTAATTTTTTTCCTTCTGTTCCTGTTTCGCTGAATCCGGCTGAAATGATAATTGCATTGGGAATGCCTTTTTCGCCGCATTCGGAAATAATGTTAGGAACTGTTTTTGCGGGTGTTGTGATAACTGCTAGATCAATGGGTTCCTTTATGTCCTTCACAGAGGGAAAACAGGGATAGCCTTGAACTTCTTTATGTTTGGGATTGACTGGATAGAGCTTTCCGTCAAATTTTCCATGAATCAGATTTTTAAAAACTTTCATGCCAACTGAATTGGCTCTATCGCTTGCTCCAATCACTGCGATGGAAGAAGGTGAAAATAAGCTTTTTAGGTAATGTTGTTGCATTTCACTTCCTTGTTATACATCGGTGTCAAGTACCAACATTTATCATTTAAAGATGCGCCGGTGTCAAGTACAAAAATGTATCATTTAAAAAACTTGTATAGATAAATATTGGAACTTAACATCGGTGCAACATTGAAATTCTGGAAGGTATGATTGAAACTGCTGGTTTTAAGCAGTAGCGAGTGCGTAATTGCTTTTTTTCGATAGATAAAAGCTATAATGACTGGGGTCCTGTCAGTGTATATTTTTTCGTGCTCGTGCCTGCGCGCGAAAAAATATACACTGCCACCCCATTTTTATATATCGAAAAAAAGCAATTACGCACTCGCTACTGCTTAAAACCAGCAGTTTCAATCACACCGAGTTCTAAACTTGGACTATTAAAAGTTCAAGTGAATTTACATGTATCACTAATAAAATACTAATAGAGATAGTAGATTATGTGTAGTAAAGATTTAACTAAATAATTTTACTTGAATTTTCAAGATGTTGAAATTCAACTTATTCAATAAATTAGACTTACTTATTGGCTATAATAAAGATATAAGCCTTTATCAGGAAAAATCATTATGACGACAACTAGAATTCTTCTCCTGTCCCCGGCTGATAGACAAGAGATTAGCCCACAAGAGGCAGAAACGGGAAGTATAAGAAAACTTGGCGAAGGATGTTTAAGTGACTTCGAGCCTGAAGAAACGAAAATCGAGGTTGTTGGCCATGAAGATCCCAAATTGGGTGAATATAAAATTGGTTCTGAGAAATTCTTATCTCTTCTCGAACGTTTTGGTTTTCAATCTATCGTAAATCAAATTAAGAGTATTGAATTTGTCGGATGCAAGGATGACTATGTACAACATTTCGCAAAACGCTTTTCAGAAAAATATCCGCAACATGAACTCGATATCATAGTTAGACATGCAGCAATACCAGCGGATACGAAACATATCGTTCTTAGGTTAGGAATATCATCTCTGAGATTAGAAGCTTCATCTACTCAAGAGAGGGCACCCATTAAAGTTTTAGATACGCAGGAACGAGAAGTTACACCTGAACCCTCGACATTGCCGCAAAACGCATCAAAAGCCGGTTCCACGCCGCCTGATCAAGATACGCAAGCACCAGAAGAACCCCAAACACCAAAAAATAAATAAGGTTGTCAATGTGATTATTGTCTTGAACAAAAGCGAGGTAAATAAACGAGCAGCAGAAATCATCTCGTTAAATTATTCAATTCAAGATATCTATTATTATTCCAACGCATTAAACCTAAAAAAAAATAGAAATTCAAACATATGCGTTATTATCGACTTAAATGAGGAAAACCAACTAACCAAAGAAAATATTTTACCTGAAACCTTAGTAAAAAAATTAATAGATAGGGGTTTGCCCAATACAATTCAAGATATTTATTTATTGATATCAGAACTCACTACCGACTATCCATTGCCGATATATGCTCACCAACTTGCACGATTTTTTTCTGAAAGTTATATGCACCTAGTTAAAATCCATATTCCATCTTCACTTAGCTATAGCATGTCTATGATTTCTTTGCCTTTGAAAGATCAGTGGGAAGTATTTGGAATTAATAAATCGGATATTCCTGAAGGAATAAGCGAAATATCACTTGATCAACTGCTTGCGATTAAAAATGAACAGCAGATTTGGGAAGGTAAAGATATTTTAGGTTGGATGGGAACACCGAACCAAACTTATACTGGGATTGCTTATGTTTGGGGTGAAGGTTAACAACTTGATTGCGGGCTTGCAATCGCAAGGTGGATTACGATGCAAAAAGCGCATCTATCCACCCTACATTGTACATTTTTTTATTAAACAATCTTAATTTGTAAGGCGTGGATCTGTTCAGGAATTAAATCAGCAAAAAGTTCATAAATCTTTCGATGCGCTTCGATGCGAGTGAGATTTTGAAAGCATTTCGCTGAAATAATGACGGTATAATGCCCTGCTCCACCACGACTGCCTGCATGGCCTTTATGTTTATGACTGTCATCTATCACTTCGAGTT
>Ga0207076_1063_pt2 | contig 19069 bp, 14 predicted proteins | sample Alteio_BWMinHeat_62_FD_153568 | JGI IMG/M metagenome (GOLD analysis project Ga0207076, IMG submission 153568) | Enriched cells from forest soil in Barre Woods Harvard Forest LTER site, Petersham, Massachusetts, United States -... | ecosystem: Environmental > Terrestrial > Soil > Temperate forest >... | reverse complement strand
TTAATTTTTATAAAAGTAAGTTTGATAAAATGTTTGAGTGAAAAATTATCTTTAGCACGACTACGCGTTCTATCGTTCTATTGAAGAAATTGCATCCTCTATTTAGCTACTTTGGGGTTGAAAAGACGCTTGGGTGAGTAACGGATGGCGATTCTTCCGCAGAATTAGATGATTCAGAAAGAGTCGTGCTTTTAAAAAATGCATCTAAATTTTCGTAATCGTCATTCTTTGCATCAGAAACTGGCTCAGGATCATAGTCCCACTCATCTATCATCCATTCTTTGCGGAGCTGAGTAATTGCAGTATTGTCATATTCTTTGCCGCTGGCTTTTAATAAGCGACGTATAATACCAATATGGCCATTTCTTAATAGGTTGCCTGTAACAGGAAAAAAGCGGTTATCCGTGTGATCCTTCAGGGTTTTTGGATCTGCTTTATTTTCAAGTAAATGGGCAACAACATCTTCGTTTTCTTCGTGACATGCAGTGAGTAAAGCGCGTGATTTATGGGATTGCAATGATATCTGCCATTACTCCATGCAAAAGACTTTTTAGCGAGAACACAGCTATTATTACAAATAGTAAATGAGCATTATCCTAAATCCGGCAGTTCAACCCAAATTTAATTTGCTCTATACTGATTGTTTTGTCAAAATAAAGACCAATTTTATTTTGTAATAAAAAGGTTATCATTATGCTAAGGGCGCTCATTAGTACAGAAACTCGTCATATTGTTGAAGCAAACCCAGGCGTCCCCAGTTTCGGAAACAAACCCGGCTACTTAGATTGCCTGCACAAAGCGCAGCATTATTTAAGAATGCCTTGTGATGATAAAAAAAATGATGGTAAAAAAGGGGATAATGCATCATCGGAACTCCGTGAAATTTATCGATTTCATGAGCAAGTAGAAAAAGATATCAATACCTCTTGGTTTGTTGTCAGTGAAATAACCCCTTTTCTCGCCGATTTCGATCCAGTTGAACTTAATAAAAGTTACCACTTAATAGAGAAAAATAAACAATTCAGGAATCAAAATCCTCATATTGAGCATATGTTACCTGAGTTCAAAAACGTGATCGCAAAAATCAAATCCGGTGAATTAAGATCACCTGATCAAACCATACAATATTTGCGAGCTAATCATGAAGCAAGAGAAGTTAAAATTTATAAAGCGGCGTTAGAAAAAAAACAAGTTGAATATGTTGAAGATAGATATAAAGCTTTTGGCGCTCCGAATTGGCAGAGTCTTATGATTCAATATGCGCGCCTCCGAGCCAAAGAATATCGTTTAGAAGCTTCAGGTTGGAAACCAGAGGATGGCATTGAAGAACTCTTTAAACTGCTAAAAACAAAAGGCGCTCTAATTGCAGGCGGTTATTTCAGAGAAGAATATTACACTAAACCATTGAAAAGAACTGCGCGCATTCAGGGTGTGGATGTATTTTCAGTTGATGATACTGAAGCAGCTATGTCTCCTGATAGTACTAATTCTGAGGCGCATGCAATAGTTATCGTAGGAATAGATCTCCAGTCAAGACGACTCATTGCCATCGATCCCATACGCCTATTTGCAAATGGCAAGCCTGACCGTTATTATTCAATTAGTCTTGAGCTTTTCTTGAAAAGAGCGACGGACATAAATGGATTTCAATATGGAGGCAGAAATTTTGAATCCTTTTTTCTGACAGGTAATCGTTATACTGTTGCGCCTCAGCTTACCCTAAAACCAAACTCTAGTAATTCCGCTCCTGCTGTCGCAGCTCCGTCCGCTCCTGAACTGAAATCGGATCATTCTTCTATTCTGACGTGTAAAGTTTCTCAATCTATGCATATTGAACATTATTCAAAACCGAATGGTTACGACCCCGCTCTTTTCCTTAGGCAGCCAATTGATCCTAATCGCGCGCCACAGCCTAAAAGGATGATCCCTTTGAATTTTGAAGCTGCGACTAGTGATTTCACTCCTGCGGTCGCAGTTCAGGATGTTCCTAAACCAACGAGTTCTAATGATTCCTCTCCTGCTGTTTCGGCTCAGTCCAATTCCAAACTGGGTTCTGCTAACGCCTCTCCTAGAGTGTCTGGTGACTCTAAATCAATTTCTTACGTTCCTACTCTTTTTCCAAGGTCTGAGAATAACCCTCATAAAGATCCGGAACCTAAAGATAAATTATCCTTGGATCAAGAGGGTGGGCAAAAACACAATAAAAAGAAACATGGTAAAAGAAAAGGATAAGAAGGAAAAAATAACCCCTTGACTCTGATGTTGCGTCATACCTCAAGATAGCGCCGGCGAAAAATAATTACACTGCCACTCCATTTTTAATATTAAAAAAACGCACAGCCACGGGCTAAAAAAATACAAGCAAGCCGCTTAGAAGACCAAAAAACCAGCTTAGCTGTTCTCAAACCAGGGTTCCCCAAGTTGATTTTTTTCAAAAACAATAAAGATGTTTTAGGTTGATACTGTATGTGAGGAGGGGATAATGGGGCAGGCCGCAAATTTATTCCATGAACTGTAATCCGTCCTTTGGAGGATCGGAATTTTCATCTATAATTGCTAGCCATATTAATAAAATAAGGAGAACATTATGGCTGCACCTCGTGCCACTACCACCATTAAATATCAAAACATGAAATGGGGTCATGTCTCATCTTGCATCAAGTCATAAGGATTACATGCTTCGTGACCCATTTCAACCTGATGTAAGATGAGACCTGACCCCCTTTAACGAAATAGATTTAAAGGAAAGTAATATGCTAAGAACATTACACATAGGCCCGTCGTCATCTCTTTCAGCTGCGAATTGTAAAGAGCTATTAGCTAGATTAAATAAAGAATCAAAAGAGCCAGTCGATGAACTAATTCTATATAGTGTGATGCCTAGAAATCTTGATTTTATGCCCTTGGAAGATAGGGATATTATTCTGGAGCACCTAGAACAACTATTAAGTGAAAATTCGACGGTAACAACTATTAAGGCAATAAGCTTTGAGGAAGGACTAAAACATAATGCGGAAACGTTTGTAAAAACTATTTGCGAGAATCCAAATTCAAAAGTAAAAGAGATAAATCTTTCATGTTCGCTATTATCTGCAACCACAGCTTTAAAAGTAGCATTGTTATGCTATGAAAAGCAAATAAAAGTAGAATTATGTTCGCTAGGTGGCGCAGGCAATTGGTACGACTGTACCTTAAAGAAAGAAAATAAAGTGCTTATAGTTGAATTTAACACAACAGAAGAAAGTGCTTCTAGATATCTAAGTGAAAAGGGTGGTGTGGTTGGTATTCTAGCAAAAATGCCAAATACTAAATTGATAATTAACGCACGTAATATGAAGCCCGATGATATAGAGGAATACTTAGCGTATCTTAAACAGTGGAAAGTGAGCGTTTCAGTCGAAATTTTTTGCCAGCGAAATGAACATCGCTACCGCTATTCTCCTTTGGTTGATCATAAAGAAAATGCTGCTGACGTTATTAAGGCATTTGAATTTCCACCTGTGGCAAAACACATCAACTTAGCGGGTGTAATGCCGCCGGCAAATCAAAAACAGGCAGTGGAAGCACAAAAAACAGAAAGTAATGTAAAAAAAGTTGTAAGCCCAACATCTTGACGATTAAATTGAGTACAGAAATTTAATGATAAAAGAATGGGGTCGAGTCAATGATGAAAGATGAGATCCCATGAGGTATTTTTTAACCCTTGAAACCATGGATAAATGGTTACATTATCGAGTTTTTTAGCATATTTAAAATTCGATGTGAGGACTATGACAAGGGATGTGGGCAATTGTAACTGGCCAGTCATTTGGGATAGATTCATGAAACTTTTATGTACCTTTGAAGAATCAGCTGAACTTCGTAAGTACTTCAGGGTCAAATCTGAAGTTAGTACAGGTCAACATGAATTAAAACAAAATCCCAAGTTTTTATCATATAAAATTTATGATCTTATCAAAAAATATTTTAAACCATGAATGGATTAACAGTTGTATTAAATTCAGATTTGACCCTATGTGCATAGAGTATGGATTTTGGCGAGTGGCTGCGAAGATTGCCATCACGAACGTATGGTTGCATTCAATTGAAAACACCTTATCGCGACGGAATGACGCATGTTGTATTTGAGCCGCTGGATTTTATTTCAAAGTTGGCGGCCTTGGTCCCTTCACCGCGAGTGGATTTAACAAGATTTCATGGTGTATTTGCGCCGAATAGTCGATACCGTGCAGATATTATTATTCAAAAAAAAGATAATAAATCCGCAGAAAAAGACATACGAACAGAAGGTGAAAAGCGCAGGGCAATGACATGGGCGGCTCGCTTAAAGCGAGCATTTAACATTGAGCGGTACAGGAATGGGTGAGCAAGGCTTTTAAACAGTTCCGTCACCCGATCCACGCTATTTTCGATCATCTCATTCGTAAGAAAGTTAAAGGCGACTCTGGTAGAAGCGATGCCTTTTCTCCTTGATAAGAATGATCCTGCATTTGTTCTTCTTCTGCTTTTGTAGTTAGTTTTTTTAATTTATCCAATAATGTTTCGTGTTTTTTCAAAAAATCTTTTCGTTTTCTTTCTGCAGCTGTCTCAGCACCCCATCCTAAAAAATTTCTAAATGGGTAATAATTTGTTAGTTTCGTGCCAAATTCGATAACTCTAGAAAGAAATTTGCATTCTGAGTTATGTTGAGCAATTGTTTTTTGGCCTCGGAAAATTTGGCCTACTTTCCGGGAGTGTTCAAACGCATGATTAATACCATGACCAAATTGATAATTCGGTGTTCTATACGCGTCAGCTCCCACTATAAATACTCTACCTTCGATTTCAACTGCAGCCACATTTGCTCTAGAAAAATTTGTCATAAATGTTTGGAGCTTCATCTTGTCTTTTTTTCTTCCATATTTTGCGCTTGGCTTTACTAATGTAACAATAAGCTCAGCATCATCATTAATACCTGCTTTTTTAAAATAGGATTGAATAAGTCCTTTAATATGTTCTGTGATCTTCTTTATCGTGCGCTTTTTTGCAGTTTTAGATATGTCTTTTTTATTATAGTCATTGATTAAGTTAAAGAGTTCTTCCGGTATTTCACCACCAAAAGTACTTTTAACTTTTTTTCCATCAAAAGATTTGGAAAGGGTATCGAAAGAAATTGCCCATCCAGTAGAAGTGGAATCAGATATAAATTGTTTTTCTGGTAATTCTAATTTATTCCCATCTTTTCTTTCTATCGTGACATTTACGCTTGCATGAAAAGGGTGTTTAGGCTGGGATATTGGACAATACGTTACGAGATTATTTTTCTTTGCATTTTTGTTGAAGACATTTGCTGAGGGATGACTAGCGCCATCAGCACCGATAACATAATCAAATTCGAATTGTCGTTCTTGACCTGCTTCATCATGGGGTTTGGTGTTGAGAACTCCTTTTTTCATTTTGATTTTTGAAATCTGTGATTCCTCAAGATAGGTAATATTTCTTCCATCTTTTTTCAACTCATCCAATCTGCGCTTTATAAATCGCTCAATATCTTTAATCGCAATAGTGGTCCCTTCAATTAATTCTTTTAAAAATTTTATATCTTTATCATCTTCTGGTGACTTTAATTCATTCAGCTTGCCGCCCAGCATGCTTAATAAGTATTCTCGATTTTCAGGTTGGAGGAATACGCGTTGAACTCTTACATATTCCATTTTACGATTAGCAACCATCAGCACGCTCTTCCCGCTTTGCGCTGCCTCCCATGCAGATGCTAATCCAAATGGGCCTTCACCGGATGTTACAACATCGTATTTAACAGGGGGAGCTAGGGGTCTTTTATGTTTTGATCGTCTGGGCATTGCACGTACACCTTTATCAGAAATTGAGCAATTATAGCGCAGTGACTAATAAAAGTACAACTACTTTTTGCTTATTTTTTGCTTATTTCAAGGTGTGTTGCCTAAAACCTATTTTATTAGCTATGGATAACGTATTGTTCTTTAAGAAAAATTTGTCCATGAACCCAAAAACACGCTGCTCTATAAGCTAATAAAAGAATATTACCCACGTTACTTGTCGCATTAGCTGATGAGGGACGAATGCTGCCTTTATTCATTTTCAACAGAACAATCAATTTATGTTCCCAGTCAATCGAGCATCCCCTGTGAATATATTGCTTAATTAAAATAAAAAAATGAATAAAATTTTGATGCTGTGTGAAACGGCAGAATGATGTTCGTTCGCGCTGCAGAAACTGTGATTAAAATGTCCAAAACTTCAGCTAAGTTAAATGGAAAAATACACCAAATATAAGAAGATAATTTTTTAAGATAGGAAGATAGGGGAAGGTTGCATCCTTATCCACAGGGCGTTCGGTAACAGGTAATTTGGCTCAATTCGGCAATTCGCCGTTTCGTCTTTTCTTAAACAATTCTTAAGGTTGATAGTATATAATGTTGCAAATTTTCAATCAATGAACGCAAGCCATGCCAAACGATAACAATTTAAATAATCATTTAGATAGAGAAACTTCTGCTCAATCAGATACTTATAAATCAGATGATCTCAATCAGAATGCAGTCACTTTTCACATGGAGCCGGAATTTGTTCAGGCGAATCCTGATGAACTACCAGGTTCTTCAGCTTCAAGTCCTAGGCTAGCAGTTTCATTTGTCGATCGATTTTCTTCAACTTTGAGGCATTTTTTTTCAAGTCATTGGCAACCAACTTCAAGTGCTGAGCAGCTACTAAATTCTAAAGATAGTGATGCTGTAGCAAGGCATCCTTTAAGCGAACAAAAATTCCAAGAAGATTCCAAAGATTCAAAAGGTTCGATTGAACAGAAGAAAAATCAGGTGGATGCAAAAAGCGCTCCAAAACCTGAAGCAAAAGCGTCTTTAAGCGAACAAAAAACCCAAGAAGATTCCAAAGGTTCAAAAGATTCGATTGAACAGAAGAAAAATCAGATGGATGCAAAAAGCGCTTCAAAACCCGAATCAAACTCACCTTTAAGCGAACAAAAATCCCCAGAATCCAAAGATTCAAAAGATTCGAATGAGCATAAGACAAAACCGGTGGATGCAAAAAGCATTCCAAGATCCGCAGCAGAATCGCCTTCGGCAACTCGCTTCACCAATTCTAAGGACCGTAGTGCTGCCAAATCTTTTCTAGGTAAAGTAGAAAAATATATTACTCACTCACGTAAAGATGGCAAAGTAGTATTTTCCACTGATCCATGCTTAATGAAAAAAATTCTTCAATCACTTGGCCTCGATGCATTTAAAACCGATGATAAAAACTTCGAACAATTTCTAAAAAAAATAACGAGCGAACCTGTTGATATCACACCTCTCTTAAAAAAAATAAAAGAAGACATAGTGAATAACCCTCCTCTTTGTAAATTGCTCGCTCAAATAAAAGCTAAAAATCTCATATCGGATGACGAATTAGAAAAATATAAAGAAACCTTGCAGCTGCAAGTTCATTTGCTTTGTCTTTTCGAGGCATTTACTGTAACTATGGTGAATAGTCCCAGACTGGCCATTGATGTGTACAAACATATTATTCAACGTCGTGGTATAAATAATCCTGGCAATCCGCTTAAAAATTTCTTTTTTGCTACGCCGTTTAATTCGGGTCTGTTTATAAGATTAAAACTGATTTCCATTGATCCTGGTATGTTAAATTTTATCTTTCATAAATTAGTGCCTGACGTAGATAAGCAAGAAACTCAGCAAGATTTAGATGATTTTATTAAGGAATTTAAATTAGCGGGTGTGAATGCAAGCTTACTTGAGGCACATCACTTTGGTAATGGAGAATTTAATTTAGAAACATTAGCAGGTATGGGTCTTAATATTTTAGAAGCCGCGTGGGAAGATTCCACAAGTCCGTCTAAAAACATAGGTGGTAGAGAAAATGCCGAGGCGGGTTTTTCTGCCATCGCTATCATGGAGGCATTAGCAGAACTTAAAAGGGGAGGTAATGATTATTATAATCATTACAATATAACGGATTATATTGTACCGAAAGGAGTTTCCTTGGATATGAAGAGTTCAGATAATGCTTTAAAACCTTATCCTTTAATTCCTGCCTTATTTGTTGATACGAGCAGAAAAAAAGTATCGCACTTTAGAATTGATGAGCCATGGCTGGAGTTATACAATCCTTGGAATTGCCGTTTTGTCACTCAAAATTTAAATAGTATTCTCCTTCCATTAAAATTATTAATACCCTCTATTCTGGGTGCGGAGGCGCATAACTTTAAAGAAGCTCGAGTCGTATCACTGTTCTTTTTTGGAAACCTTTTTCTTCAAGAAATAGCAATAAAACATAATCCATTATTCCAGCCTTCTTTTAAATTTAACAATGCAGATGAAATGCTCACGATCTTTGGCCAGACGAACAAAGCATATGCCGAGCTTATATTAAAACAACTCTGCCCGGAATTACCGAGAACACCTAAAGAACTTTGGCATGAAGCATTTGGTAGTGAAAGAGTGGCAACCTTTAGATTTGTAAAGACGCTTCGTGAATTTACCAGAACAGAAAATAATCGTTTTAGGCAATTTAAATCCCTTGATCCTCAATATGAAGATAAAGCCAAACAGGGTAGGGGTAATGAAAAAAATGTGACCAATATTTTATCAATAATCTAAAAGTTCTGCATGCCGTAAGAAGATAGTATTTTCTTTGCAATCTTGGTTGATGTGTATTAAAGTTGCTCATACCCAGCGCATATTTGAAGCGATGCGTCATCCAAAAAGACTCTAAATTTAAGATCTACGAAAATTGAGGACAGAGAAGATGAATGACAGATTGACCGCAAAAACTAAGTCAGATGCCAAACAAATGCCAGCAAAAGACCAAGAATCACCAAAAGAGAATAATCCACAATTACAAGATCAACATTTAAAACAAGAAGCGCCTCTAGTTGAAATGCATGTTCCAAGTAATAACCATTTAGAACCAATCCAACATCCTGTATCCGATCTCCGTGAAACACATGAGCAAAAACGAGATCAGCAGCAAGTTGTACAAGCTGACCCGCGACAAGTTCAACAAACCAAAATAGAAGAAAATGACGAACATAAAATAGAAGTCGCAAATCAAATGAATTCGATAGATAAAATCATTAATGAGTTAAGAAAACATCTTCTATCTATGAATAGAAATCCAAAAGCTTATCAGAGAGAAGAACCTGCAGAACTCGAGGTAAGAGAGCTTCTCAAGAAGATAATTGAATTTCAACGAAAGATTACACCTGTATATAAGGTGCTATTAACGGGTAAATTTTTTTCTAGACTGGCATCTCTTATTCCAGATTTGCCAATTTCTATGCGTGATAATTTAAATGCAGCACTCGCTGATATTAAGAATGAATTCGGACTCACAGCAGATGAGATCATAGACCGATTTGTAACGATAAATGACACAATAGAAAAGCTCTTTAGAGACAGTGGATTGGTCCAAATTATTTTGAAAGCTGGCAGCTCTGAAATAGCGAGAGACTCTTTAACAGGGCTGGAGGAAGTATTAACGCCACTTATGAAAGCAGTTGACAATGGCGATCTTGCACTGACTCGCCAATTAGTATTAGAGCAACATCATGATGTCAATGAGGTAACACTTTATGGAACAGCCTTAATTCGTGCGGTTAAAGGAAATCATATTGATATTGCCCAGTTTTTACTTGAGCAAAAAGCAAGTATTAATGGTGCGCGTGATTGGTGTGATGTTTTAGCTCCCACTGCACTCACACTTGCGGCTAGAGAAAAAAATAAAGAAATGGTCATGCTTTTATTGAAAAATAACGCTGATATCGCCGAAGCAGATTTAATGGGAAGAACAGCATTATATTATGCCGTTAAGCATGGTTGGACAGATGTTGTAGAGTGGCTGTTAGATCACGGTGCTGATATTAATACATCTGAAAAATCTGGGGATTATGATGCAACATCGATATTTGGGCTAACAGGTTGGAATCTGGGTATGCTCGCTGCTCATCACGGACATTCTGAAACGCTTAGATTATTACTAACAAGAGGATTTGATCCCAATAAAGAACATAAGCTTATAGGTATTCGTCCTCTGATGTTAGCTTCTAATCAAACGATTGTGGAAGTTTTACTGGATCATAAAGCGGATCCAACACATAAAACTGATATATCTGTTTTTAACAATACAAATAGTTATCTTCGGGAGGCCTGTTATGTTGATTGTTTGGGTTTTGCTGTTCAAAGACCACTAAACCCTGAAGCAATAGAGCTGTTATTAAAAAGTTTACATCAGCAATATCGCCAATCCTCTTCTTACGATATGACAATGCGTTACCAGATTTCATTAAATACGGCATTTCTGGATGTTTGTAAGAAAAAGAGAAACATATTTTCCAATTCTGATGATAATGAAAGAGAGCAAAAACAGGTATTAAAAACATTAAAAGTATTAATTAAATATGGAGCGGATGTTAATTGTGATTATGGGTATGAGAGAAATACTGCTCTCATGTACGCGGTAACTCATAGTCGCGAAATGGTAGAATTTCTATTGCTAATGGGTGCAGATCCTACCTTAAAAAATAAGGATGGTAAAACTGCGCTAATGCTCGCAGAGCAGCATAATTCAGAATTAGTTCCCATGCTCAGAGCGGCGGAAGAAGCTTGGAACAGGACGCAAAGTGAACTGTGTTATCCCTATAATCTCATGCTCATCAGTTATGCATCGATTAGAGCTTGGAAGATGAAAGAGGGTTCTTTTGAGCCACTATCCTATGTTGATTCATATTCATTTGAAGAGAGAGAGGCTGTATCTTTATCTGCGCAATCTCATTCGGTTGCTCAAGAACACAAAGAAAAAAATAAAGAAGAAACAGCTGATAGAAAAAAAGAACCGTTATCTCCAAAAGCCGCAGTTTTAGGTATTCTAGAAGAAACTTTACGTACTAATTATGAGAGTCTCGCAAGACCAAATGCTAATAGCTGGTTTTTAGCAGGCAACACTGCCGGTGTAAAATATAAAGGCTCAGGAAAAATTATTCCTAAAGGAACCATTGTTTCAAATGGAATAGCGACTATTTTAGAAAAATTAGAAAAAAATACCGAAACTCAAGCAAAATTTGACGAAATACTTTCTATTTTAGTACGAGAAAATCAAAAACTTTTTGGAAAAAAATTTTTTGAAGAGCTGAATGACTTTTATGAAAAAATGGTAAACCTTTTTAATTCTGTAGCTGGGCCTGCTGAAAATGAGAAAAGTTTTGTTATGCGCTAGTGGATATACCCGTTTGTAAAAAGAATTTCGTTTTGTTCTTACACACCCAGAAGAATTTGCATGTGTTTGCTGATCAATCATTTTGTCAAAGAAAGAAGGGTTGTGCCGTATTCCTGACGATATATATAAAAATGATATTAGATTTAACCGTGAAAAAATAAATTCTTTTCTGGAACCAATTGAGGACGCAGCCACTGCAAAAATTGCAAGAGTATAAGAAAAGTTACTTTATCTTTTTGATTTATTTAAAAGATCTTAGAAACATGCAATTTGTTGAATTTATTGTAATAAAACTTCAATAAAAAATTTTATGATATTTATTGAAATTTACTTTAATTTTCAATCAGTTAAGATTTGTTGTTCTGGCGCATTCTAGGACCAAATGCGACAGTCATTTTTGTGCTGCTGTATAAACACTTCCTGGGGCGTTTTGTACCCCAAACATTTTCGAGGGCACCGGTTCATTTTTGCAGCCAATTCATCAAGCTCGGCTTGAGTTATTTTGGCAATATCAATCTCTCTGGGCAAGTACCATCGCAGCCTTCCATTCATGTTCTCATTACTTCCTTTCTGCCAGGGTGAATGCGTTTCGCAATAGTAAACTCTGCCTTTAAATTGCCTCCCAAGCTCCCTGTAAGCAGCAAATTCACTGCCCTGATCGAAGGTTATTGTTTTACACATCTTGTCAGGCAATGGCTCAAATTTCTTTTTTATTTTGTCCATTACACCTTGTGAATGTTTACTATTATTTTTTATTAAAAAAACCATTCGAGATTTTCTTTCAACAAGTGTTGTGACAACTTTTTCTTTTGTTCCTTTGAATTCAATTGTGTCACCTTCCCAATGACCAAATCTTTTTCGCGTAGCAATATCCTCAGGTCTCTGCGTAATTAAGCGGATTTTCCCGTATCTACATGGACTTTTTTGTCTTGCAAAACGTTTTTGTCTTTTGGGTTTCTTATACGGTAAGCAATAATAAAGTTCTTTATTTTTTGATTGATAGATAAATTGATAAATTGTTTCAGGACATACGTAAATCGTTAAGTTATGAAATTTCATTCGTCCTGAGATTTGCTCTGGACTCCATCCTTTTTGTAAGCTTCTAATAACATAATCTCGTAGATACCCATCTTTTTCGATTTTGCTTAATCGCTTTTGTTTTGCCCGTTCTTCTGTTTTTAATTGAGCTGTCTTTGGTAAATATCTCTCTTCCTCACTATTACGATTAAGTTCTCGATATAACGTTGATCGGTGTTTGGACAATCTCTTAGCTATTTCTGATATGGATAACCCCATTTCCAGAAAAGTACAAAATCGACGTCGATCTGACATCGACAAATGAGTATACTTACCCATGCGACAGTCTCCATGCTATTCAAGTTTCCCAAGAACATGAATATACAGCATTTTTAGACTGTCGCACTTCTATTTAGAATTTGCCTCTTATTAATAAATAATCTAAAAAGCAAAATGCATCTATATTGTATATAATTAAATCAAAGGTTAAAACAGAATGAGGAGACTATATGGCTCATTCGCAAAAAAGTGATTTTAAATCTGCTCAAGGAACTTTTGTTCCATCAGATATCCAAGATGCGGTAAGAATATTCTTAGATCCTTTATCTGCTGTCATGTTTGCGCTTTCCTCAACGGAGAATTTGCAATCTTTTTTAAAATTCATGGGGTGCAGTAAGCCAGACTTATTTTTATTAATAGAATGCGAGTTAATAAAGGCTCAATTAGGAAAAACGAATGCAGCATCGACAGCTGTTGATAACGAATCTTTTGCAGAAATTCGAAGACGAGAAAAGAAAGATGATGAAAACTGGCCCCTAACTAAAACAGTTAAAGGTATTTTTAAAAGAAGTATCGCCGCAATGGGAATCGGAGCGCCTATTTATGGATGTGGAGCTTATCTTTATCAAAATATTTATTTACCTCTCCAGCAAACAACTGACTCTTGGCATCATCAACTTGAAACTCCATCTTGTCCTTGGTTAGAAGGGTTTTCGTGTAACTATAATTTACCTGGATTTAGTTGTAACCCAGTTATTTGTGGAGAATTTCAAACTGCATACTCTGCTTCAGATTCGGCGCAAGGAAAAGCAATTTGGTTTTTGATTGGAGGTGGGGTGTTGACAGTTGCTTCAGGCATAGCTTTAATCTGCAAGATGCCAAGTTTTGAGGTTGAAGTTAAAAAAACTGCTTTTGAAAGTAACGAATCATTTCTATCAGAACATGCATATAATTTAGTTCATATTACTTTTAAAGATAAATCTTTCTTAGAAAAAGCCGATATTAGCGATATTCTTAAAGTGCTGAATATGGCTAAGCAAAAGTTAGAAAAACGACAAGGAAAACTGACTGAAAGCCTTGGTTTTAATCCATCTGATCCATTTTTTTTAGGATCTATATATGCAATCAAAGAAGCTTTTAGAATTGTTAAAGAAGCTAAAAGAGATAAAAACAAGGCCGATAGTAAAAGGAGCGCAACTGAACATGATACAACTGAACATGATGCTGATGAGAAAGCGGATGCTACCGCAAATAATCTTAGCCCTACAGCCACACCTTCTAGTCGCTCTTCAGTTGCAAGTCCCTCATCTGTCGTAATAGACATCTCTGATAGAGCTCCTCCCGGAGTTGAATTGACCGTCGTGACGGTTCCATCATTGGCTCAATTTTCCGTCTTTAGTCATTCTGGTGCTTCTGCTAGCGTAGAACAACATGCACTTACTGCTGAGCAAAATGCCGCAGAACATCCTACAGAACGATCTACGCCTCCTCCTTCAGACACTGCTCCTGCAGTTTCATCTTCTTCTCACCAAGAAGAAGCTGCTAGTAGTGAAATTCCAACCAATACAGTTAGTAGTCCCAACTCTTCCCGCCCTTAGCAATAAACTTCGGGGTCAAATCTGAATTTAGTACAGGACAACATGAATTAAAACAAAATACCAAGTCTTTATCACATAAAGTTTTTTACCTTATCAAGAAAATAATTTAACCCATGAATGGATTAACAGTTGTATTAAATTCAGATTTGACCCTATGTGTTCTTACCGTATGGACGTGAAAAGAGTTAGCAATAATATATCTATTCTAAAAATATAGATTTTCAACAACATTCCCTTACCTCAAAATACTAAAGTCTGGATTTCGGCCCACGTTGCTGCCTGTGAATTTTGGGATAAAGTCATAATGGATATTCGCATTTCAAAATCTTTTAAGTCTATTGCAATGAAGTGTAAAAATAAAGTGACCGAACTTGCAAATCTAACTAGACTACTTCCTCCAGAATAAACATTTGATTTACTTCTTTGAAACAAACGGATTTCCCTTAATATAGAAACGTAAAAGTCTTCTCGCCCAATGTTTTGCATAATCAACCCCAACTCGAGGTCGTTTGACGATAGTAAAAAATTCAGATTTTTCGGGGTCGACAATATAAAACTCATCACTTTCTAGATCATGGCCATGCAAGCGTTTATCAATATGCATGGCTTTACACAAGAGCCCCGGTCCTTGCGTTTTTCCTTCAATATTTTGTATTGGCTCCAGTGCGCGCAATAAAACAGCGGAAGCATGACCTTCTTCCTCTGTTACGACGTTCATACAATAGTACATACCATAAATCAAATAAACATAAGCATGTCCGGGAGGTCCAAACATTACTTTTGTGCGGGGAGTCATTCCTTTAGCTGAGTGGGCTGCTAAATCGTGGGGCCCTAAATAAGCTTCAACTTCGACAATTTTACCAATGCGCTCAATATTTTCTGAAGTATGCACAAGATATTTACCAAGTAATTCTTTCGCAACAATAACTGTATCTCTATCAAAAAAAGCCCGTTTTATTTTTTTCATAAAACACAAATTCCTAATAGACAGTATTGATTTTTCCTTCGCGTTCCCCGATCTCCAAACCTATCCTCTATTAAACGTAAATGATAACGATGGTACATTGTTTTGCTGTGCTTTTAATTCATTAATTTTGACTTGGTTTTTCTCGATTTCTTTTTTAAGAAAATGTATTTGGACTTCCCCGCGGCCAATATAAGTTTGTAATTCGTTATCAAGTTGAATAGTGGATTTTCCATTTTTATTATTAGAACAATAAAATGAATTTTCCGATTTTACTTCAGTATTGTTATGAGAAACATCGGGTTGGAAAAAACTATTCTTATTTGCACCAGCGCTAATCGACGATTCAATTTTAAATTTCGAACTCGAGCTGGAACTACTGGAAGCAGAATCTGAAGTCAAACTTAAGCTAAAATTAAAATTAGAATTTGCATTTAATAAGGATTCACCTTTTAGTTTGGCAATTTCTTCTTCTTGCGCTTGCAATTCTGCTAATAACCGCTGTATTTCCGCATCAATATTTTTTTTCACTCTTCGATATTTTTCTAATAAAGTTTCATTAATCCCTTCGCTAATCTGAGACGGAATTGCTGAATTAAACATTCTGTTTAATGCATCTTCGATAAATATAAGCGCCATGCGTGTACGCAGAACATAAATTTTGACTCCATCTGTTTTGTTATTCTGATATTGAGTATTCTGAGTTCTTTCTAGTTCATCGCATATCTGCGTAATTTGTTTTTGTCTTGCCGGATTATCCGTATACGCTTCTTTCATAAATAATTCTAGAGGAGTAGGTTTCCGTATACCTCTGGAATCCCATTTTTCTTCGAGCAAAGCGACAGAGGGTAAGGGGGATGTCAATTTTAATAGACGTGATTTTACCTTATGTATTTCAGTGTAAGCTTGTCGAGTGGGTTTTGCTAAACTGGTATTACAATCAGCTAACAATTTTCTTATTTTTGTAAGGTTCTGTTTAACGGAGAGAACACTTTGTTCAAATCCAACAGGTAGAATGGGGAATACTTGCTTTTTCCCTCGCGCTTTTGCTTCTGTTTTTGAATCAGATGTTGAATTTGATTTTAATTGAGATGATTTTTCTGATTCATTGGTTTTACATGTATCAATTTTAGCGCGCTTAGCTTTCTGTGCTGTTTCATCTGTTGCAGATAATTTACTTGCATCTCTGGAACGCTTGCCAAGTGTAGATTGGCTGTCCAAAAGACTACGCAATTCTCTTGTCCCTTTCCCAATAACTGTAACCTTACTTTCTGTTTGGTCAGTAGCAGGTAAGAGTGGTTGTGAATCTTCGGCAAAAAATCTGGATGGTCGCTTAAACCCCGGGGGATAGGCTAAACCCATTCGTTGGCTCGACTGAGTGCAATCTAATAATTCCTCATCTTCTTGTTCTGATGTCTCTGATGAAGATAGTTCTCTATCAATACTCATGGGATCTGCATCAAATGAGAATGGTGAATCAAGATAGGCGCCTTGCTGAAGACCGGGTTCTTGGTCAAAAGAAGCAGGAGGAAAAGATTGAAAAAAATTGGGTTCATTGGTAAGAGATTCTTGGAGACCATCATTAGGAGGAAAGCCTAAATTCTGTAAAATCTCAGGTGTTGCTGGCACAATTTCCGGTTCAGGTTCTGCATCTGAGGGAAATTCGAAACCATACAGCGCAAGTTCTTGTTTTTGATCTTCTGTAAGCTGAATGTCTGATAAAGGAGAATCATCCTCTAGAGAATTGTCTGATGTAAAAAATGGAGAGCCTGAGCGCATAAATACAATATCCTATACTTTTGTAAGTTGACGAAGTGTATATTAATTGACAAAAAACTTAAATAGAAAGATCTTAAAAAATTTTAGGCTAAAAAATATGTTAGGCAAGCAGGCATATATAGCGTTAATTCGCGAGCATTCTTCATGCAATATAAGACATGTGGCATGTCAGAGTGAATAATATCTTGTTCATATTAAAATCTACTTTTTCCATGACAATTGTGAGTTTTTATTAGTTTTTAACGTAAAACAAAGCATATTATTTAGCCGTAATACTGACATTTTTTAATTTCAACTCACTCGAGGTGAAGAAGGATTTTTCCCTATTGTAGTGTCTGTTGACAATTGTTCCGCAGGCGTTGATGCCTCTTCCAAATGAAATGTTACAGTATGTATTTCCTCTTCTTTTTGCGCTAAAGCAAATTTATCATCCGGGTCAACTGAGATTGTAATTTGGGAAAGATCGTTACTCGTCGATGCGCTTGATGAATGAGGATTTTGAGTTTGTAGGGAAGCATTTTCATTTTGCGTCAAACGTTGGTGCATCGAAGCATGGGTAGACAATGTTGACTTACTTTCCAACTTCAACTTTCTTGGATCAAGCTTTTCTATGAGCATAGCTTGAAGTTGTTGTTCGGCTTCTTCTTTTTCTGGAAAATCGATATCTTCTATAGAATGGAGAATAATACTCGCTTTCCTGCCTTGCTCATAAAACTGTTTTTCATATTCTTGAGCAGAAAGATGAGTTTTTAGATTATCTAATTTTTTAAATAAAGTTGTAACTTCTTTAATTTGCAACATCGCAAATTTTTGTCTTTCTTTCAACACTAAAGGAAGTTGCTCAAGTCGCGAAACTAATTCTTTTGCTTTCTTTTGATAGGTTTCTAATGAAGATAAAGTAGTTTGATTGCGAATTGATTTTATTTCTTTATTAAAACTAGCTAACTTCTGGTTAATTTGTTTGATGATTTCCTGAAAGAAACCGACATACGCCCTCTAATCGCTGATGTGCGCAAGGCGGCATCAGATGTTAAAGAATCGTTAAAGCCTTACAAGCCAGCGTCATTTTTTTCTGATTTTCTTCTGGATTGGAAAATGAGCAGTTGTATTATTATTTTTCTTATATTCGTTGGCTTATTTACCGGAGTAATGACATCAAGAGTATTAATGCCGCGCGTCCCTATTACTTTATCGGAAAAAGACATTGTCTATTTGAACGCCGGGCGATCGTTATTTAATGTGTGGGCAAAGTTATCAGATGCCGAAAAAGACAGGTTACAAAAGCTTATGGATAACGAGAATTTTGATGGTAATGACAAGAAGTCTAATTAATCTATTAATATGGAATAAATTTTACACATACCATGAAATATGGTAAGATTTTAGACCTTTAAAAGACGAAGAGTGACCATCCACAATGCGTAAAGATGCTTTAATAAAATTATTAAAAAAATATTCTACCGACCGAAATTTTGTGCTTTATAAGGTTATAGAAGAACAAGAGCCATTTGCACTTCTACCAAGCGATCAAAATATTACTTACAGTGACTTTGAGAAATACTTCACTCGTTTTGGTTTTCAGCTTATTGATACAGTAATGATAAAAGAAAAAGCGAACTTAGGCCGTGATGCTGATTTAATTTACCTTGTCACTGGGAAATCACCCCAAGAATTACACGACCAAGAAAAGAAAGAAGAAAGCCGCCGGGTATTTAATAAAACGCCGGTTGCTGTTTTAGATCATAGTTTGCAACCCCTGTATGATCCTAAAACTGCGGCCATTGTTTCTAGCTGTTCGCATTCACTTTATCAAAGGATCTCTTCAAACAAGCATTATTGGAAAGAGAAATTAATTGCTGCTGGGTGTAACAAAGAATTACTCGATAAAGTAATTCATGCAGACGTTATTAAAAATTATAAAAATCTTTATCGTGCCTTTACTCAAATGGCGTATAGATTTCGAGTAAAAATAAACGACCCGTGGATATTATTTTGTTTGAGTGGTGATCCACGGGCGATTGCACATGCGATAGAAAAAGAAAATGTGACTGCTGAAACAATGACTAAATGGGGTGAAAACGCATTGCATTTAGCGGCGTCGAGCGGATCTTCGAGTGCGATGGATAAAGCCTTAACGATTAAAGATGCAAAAGGCCAACCGATTGACCCCTTGGCGAAA
>Ga0207076_1114_pt1 | contig 19151 bp, 18 predicted proteins | sample Alteio_BWMinHeat_62_FD_153568 | JGI IMG/M metagenome (GOLD analysis project Ga0207076, IMG submission 153568) | Enriched cells from forest soil in Barre Woods Harvard Forest LTER site, Petersham, Massachusetts, United States -... | ecosystem: Environmental > Terrestrial > Soil > Temperate forest >... | reverse complement strand
AGCGTGGCGATGTGGTGGATCTACTTCAATATCGGTGCCGAGCGCGGCAGCCACCACATCAGCAAGTCGGCTGACCCCGGCCGCGTCGCCAGGCTGGTGTACACCTATGTCCATCTGCTGATCGTCGGCGGCGTCATCGTCGGCGCAGTGGGCGACGAGCTGGTGCTGGCGCATCCGGACGGCCAGCTGGACGGCCACGCGATCGCCACCATCGTCGGCGGCCCGATGCTATTCTTGTTCGGTAACCTGTTTTTCAAATGGCTGACTTCGCCACTGGACCGGATGCCGCTGTCGCACCTGATCGGCCTGGGCCTGACCGGCGCATTGCTGGCGCTACTGGTCTTTTATCACGGAATGACGCTGCTGGCGTTGACCGCTGCGATGACGGCGATACTGATGCTGGTGGCAATCTGGGAAACCCTGTCATTGCGCAAGCCGCCGGCTGAAAATTAGCCTCTGCCTTTGCAGCCACAGCCGGATCCGGCGGTACTGCATGTATTTGCACTTTGGACTATGCTGGCGCTTTGCTGTTGATTCTGCGACATTCCACCCTGGAGAAGGAGCCGGTATGGGCAAGGCCAATATACGTGTAGGCATAGGCGGCTGGGACTACGATCCCTGGCGCGAGACCTTTTACCCGCCCGATGTGCCGAAAAAACGCGCGCTGGAATATGCCAGCCGGCAAGTCACCGCGATAGAGGTCAACGGCACCTACTACGGCACTTTCAAGCCGGAAACCTATGCCAACTGGCATGCACAGACGCCAGAAGATTTCATCTTTTCGGTCAAGGCGCTGCGCTACACCACCAACCGCAAAGTGCTGGCGGAGGCCGGCGAATCGGTGGACAAGTTCATCAATAGCGGCCTGGTGGAACTGGGCGAAAAGCTCGGCCCCATAGTCTGGCAGCTGGCGCCCAGCAAGCGCTACGACGCGGACGACCTGGCAGCCTTCTTCCAGCTATTGCCGGACAGGCTGGGCAAACTAAAGCTGCGCCATGTACTGGATCCGCGCCATGAAAGCTTCCTGTGCGAAGACTACCTGGCGCTGGCCAGGAAATACAATGTCGCCACCGTGTTCACCGATTCGGCCGACTATCCTTCGTTTGCCGATGTCACCGGAGACTTCGTCTACGCGCGGCTGATGAGCGCGCAAGCCGACATAGACACCGGCTACAGCAAACCCGCACTAAAGAAATGGGCGGCGCGCGCCGAGCTATGGGCTGGTGGCGGCCAGCCGGATGACTTGCCGTATGCCGGTGCTTTGGGGGACAAGGGCAAAGCGCGCGATGTATTCGTGTATTTCATCAACGGCGCCAAGGAGCGGGCGCCGGCGGCGGCGCAATTGCTAATAAGTCTACTCACTTAAAGAAAATAGCTTTTACGCCCATAAATTTGATATTTTTTTATTTAATCGAACTTTAGATAAAGTTAGTAGTATTATCAAATTAGAACAAATAATAAAACTAAGCTAACTTATTTCTCAAAGCTAATGGCATAGGGCCTAGAAAATGCAACGGTACTTAGATGGAAATTTAGATCCTGCGGCAATTGTCGCAAGTACTGCAATTACACAAACCGATATTCGTGCACCTTTAAAGATCGATGCTCGCCGTATTTGGAATAAAGAATATGGCGGCGAGGTTTCCATTCCGTCGTCTCTTAGAAGTAATCCTTCACATGCACTGCTTGAGCTTTGTAAACATTTCAAGCTTCCACAAGGAAAGGCTCTAGACCTTGGTTGCGGAAATGGAAGAAATTCATTCCTTCTTGCCAATCAAGGCATGGACGTTACAGCCATAGACTTCTCAGAAGTAGCTCTAGGATTATTGACCTCCTCTTCAAATTACTTAACTAGTCACGGTAGCATTACTACGCTCAATCATGACATTGAAGAAAATCTCCCGTTTGAAGACTCACATTTTGACCTAATACTTGACTCGTACTGCCTATGCCATTTCACTGAAGTTCGCATTTACAAAAAAATCTTAAATGAATGCGCTCGCGTTCTAAAAAAGACAGGCCTACTCGTTCAAATACATTTAGATAATCTAGATAAATATTATTTGGAAAGGGTCGAAAGAACAACCGAATTTGGCCATGTTAGTTACGATCCGGCAAATAACCTCAAAAAACTACACTACAGCGTTACATCATACTTACGATATTTTGCAGAAAATTTCGAGTTGCAGACCATTCTCCCCATTGAATTTGTAGACAATGTTCGTGGGAAAAATTATGTAAGAAGTATTTTTGTTAGCGTAATAAAAAAGAAAACATAGGAGGGAATTGTGATGTTAGATTCGAACGAAGAATTGGCTCCCGTCGATCCATCAACTGGCCAATTTATCGACCCTATGTTCGCAGTTGCAATAGCTTCTGCAGTAACAGAAACATTCGTCGCCTGGGTAAAAACAGAAATACCAATGCCGACTTTTTTTGGTGCTGTTATCGTATTCGTCGGATATATCAATTTACTGTTAAGCTGGTTTGGATATCACAAGTCTGTACATAGAAAACCAATAAGAGGAGGGCTAAGGTTCATTATCACAGTGGTTTTATTACCTCTGTATATATTAACGATAATCCTGTATGCCAAACCTTTTGTCTACACAGCCTTGACCTATGCTGCTATTTTCTTTTTATGGTCCCTTTGGGAGCACTTTAAGTATATGGAATTGAAGGAAAAATTTGGCTTTTGGAGACTTCAAACGCGCCTATTTAATCTAATCGCCTATTTTTCCTGTGGATACATCTGCGTGATCTATTTTTACTGGGGCCAATTTCATCCAGATGATTGGTATGTCAAATTTTCTGACCAGCTTTCGATCGTAATGATTACTGTGGCAATCTTCTTTCTCAGAATATCCAAAAGCGCTAATATAGACGGGAGTCCAGCATACAGAATAAAATCAGAAATTTTAATTCTTTGTTTTGGACCTCGTACCTAAAAGGGACAAATCACAAAACGAATTTTGTATAAGCCTCGTAATTCAAGCTTACATACTTAAAGTCAGACAACCTTCGGCGTCGCCAGCAAGGCCTTCAAATTCGCCAGCCGGTTCTGCGGCGTGATAGCTTCTTCCTCGGTCGGCACTGCGTCGCCCTCATCCAGCTTCATTTCCTTGATGAAGCGCGACACGTCGCAATGCACCGGCGCGCCGGCGCGCTTGCGTTTCTTGCACCAGGTGATGTGCAGGCTGCGCTGGGCGCGGGTGATGCCCACGTACATCAGGCGCCGCTCTTCCTCTATCCGTGCAACGATGGTCTCGGCCGGGGCATCCGGATCGCCCTTGTGCGGCAAGATGCCCTCCTCCACGCCGACCAGGAACACATGCGGGAATTCCAGCCCCTTGGACGCGTGCAGCGTGGACATGCGCACTGCGTCCGGCTCTTCGTCCTTGCCTTCCATCATCGACATCAATGCCACCATCTGGGTCAGGTCCAGCAGGCTGCGGTGGTCGTCGGTGCCTTCCTTGCCGCCGCTGCCCTTTTGCTTCAGCCAGTTGGTGAAGTCGATCACGTTCTGCCACTTGCCCTGCGCCTGGCGATCGTCGAAGCTGTCGTACAGATAGCCTTCATAATTGATCTCTTTCATCATGTCGTCCAGCAGCACGGTGGCCTGGTCTTCCCGGTGCGCGTGCATTTCCAGGTGGTTGATGAAGTTGCCGAATTCGCGCAGCGGCCGTAACTGACGTTCCGGCAGCAGCGCTTCTATGCCGCCCTTGAACACCGCTTCAAACAGCGAGCATTGCCACTGGCCGGCGAAAGAGCCGAGTATTTCCAGGGTTGACTGTCCGACCCCACGGCGCGGCGTGGTGACCGCGCGGATGAAGGCCGGATCATCGTCTTCATTGGCGATCAGGCGCAGGTAGGCGATGATGTCCTTGATCTCGGCCTTGTCGAAGAAACTCTGGCCGCCGGAGATCGTGTACGGGATGCGCTCCTTGCGCAGGGCCTGTTCTATGACCCTGGCCTGGTGGTTGCCGCGGTACAGGATCGCATAGTCGGAATATTTGGCGCGCCGCTCGAAGCGGTGCGCCGAGATCATGATCGCGACCTGCTCCGCCTCTTGCTCGTCGTCCTGCATCCCCAGCACCTTGACCGGGTCGCCCAGGCCGTGTTCCGACCATAGCGCCTTGTCGAACAGCTTGGGGTTATTGCCGATCACCGAATTGGCCGCCTGCAGGATGCGGGTGCTGGAACGGTAGTTCTGTTCCAGCTTGATAATCTGCAGGTCAGGGAAATCGACCTGCAAGGTCTTCAGGTTTTCTATGGTCGCGCCGCGCCATGCGTAGATCGCCTGGTCGTCGTCGCCCACTGCGGTGAACATCGGCTTCTTGCCTATACCGGTGACCAGCAGCTTGACCAGTTCGTACTGGCAGGTATTGGTGTCCTGGTACTCATCCACCAGCAGGTAGCGCAGGCGGCGCTGCCATTTGTCGCGCACCTGTTCATTGGTGCGGAACAGTTCCACCGGCAGGCGTATCAGGTCGTCGAAGTCCACCGCCTGGTAGGCGCTCAGCGTGGCGACATAGCTGCGGTAGATGCGCGCGGCGCTGGCTTCGTCCTCGTCCTTGGCCTGGTTCAGTGCGGCCTCCGGGTCAACCAGGCCGTTTTTCCACAGCGACATCGCGGTCTGTATGCGGCGTATCAATTGCTTGTCGGTGGTGATCGCCAGGTCTTGCACCAGCGAAAAGCAATCGTCGCTGTCCATGATGGAAAAGCGGTCTTTCAAACCCAGCGCATTGGCTTCCTGCCGCAGTATCTTCACGCCCAGCGAGTGGAAAGTGGACACCGTCAACTGCTTGGCCTTCTTCGGCTCCTGCAGCAGCTTGGCGATACGCTCCTGCATCTCCAGCGCCGCCTTGTTGGTAAAGGTCAGCGCGGCGATGCTCCGGGCGTCATAACCGTGCTGTTCTATCAGGTTGGCAATCTTTTGCGTGATCACACGGGTCTTGCCGGACCCGGCGCCGGCCAGCACCAGGCAGGGGCCGTCCATGTAATTCACCGCATCGCGTTGGGGAGTATTTAAACCGTGGGACATGTATAGCAAACAATCAGGAAACGAGGAGAGCAGCAGATGCGCAGCAGGCCCGTTATTGTAAGTGCGTTTGATCAATAGATGAGCGTCGGATACCAAATGCAGGCAATTTACCGAATGGCCAGAGTGGCAACTAGTGGTAAATTCGCGATGTTTAACTGCTCATAATTGTGACGATAGACGCAAAAGGACATCTCAGCGGAAGATATCTTCAGGATAAGAGTGAACAAAGCTTCTTCCCTAATCTCCAATGACTAAGTTTAATATGGGCCCACCTTTATGGTGGCGACCATATGGTTTTAAAATTTTCGACGATTTCGAAACCTAGACATAGCGATAACTTCTTGCTTAACTAAGCTGGTTTCGCTCATTACCCGCGCCGTCGCTGGGCATAGCAAGCTCAAGGCGTCCTGAAGTATTTTATGTGTTCCCAATAAATCCATGTGAAAAATAGGTTCATGATGAGCAACTCGGTTTCTAAGCTGACGCAACTTCTCCAGGGAATTATTCAATGCAGAGCGTCGAGGCGGAGTACGTGGCAAAAACGCTTTATGCAGATATGGCACCCAGAGAGAGTGTTCTAAACTAGGATCAGTTAGATTTAGCCAAAAACCAAACATCAATTCAGCAATTACCTTTCCTGCAGGTACGGGTTGTCCCCTTGATTGTCCCTTCGCGGCGTCTCTTTGTGCTTTACGTAAGATGTCCTGCCCCCGTTGATCAAGAAATGATATAAATCTGGCATCCAAATACCATTGTGGACTGTTGAAACCAGCGGTCAACTCCACATCAAATTTATTACGCAATGCAATCTCAAGATAGTGAAGGTCTACCAAAAAAGCTGCGCTAATTTTGGCATTGATAGCATACAAGCGTAGCGCTTGCCGCTGATCGTTATGAGTAGTTCGTAAATATTTTCCCAGACGATGGGAAGTCAAAGTCGCAATAATTTGCTGAAGTCTTGTTACATCTAATGGAGGTAATTTATTTGTCAACACTCAATCGTCCTTCTTTTGTTATTTTTCATTGTGATACAGCTTGTTGACGCGAGAATCAACAAGTAGTATTATTTGTTCATAGCAAGCCCTCGGTGTGACCTCTGCGTAAGCATGCCCCCGGGGGCATCGTCTTTTCGGGGCTCAAAAATTCTCATTAGCCCTACACTATCACACCAAATTTACAAAACTGGCCTCTCGGGAAATAATCCGAAAATGGTTACTATTAGCTGAATTTCCCTTTCTCAGCGCTTCAACCTATCCATCATCCCGTTAAGCGTTACTGTGTATCTATTGGTTAGGCATCGCCAATCGTAACCAAAATTTTGAACACCTTGCTCAGGCAATACCAGCAGCATGGTAAAAGGAATTCTCTTTTTTCCGAAATCGCAGGGCAGATATAAGTCCATCACTCATCCTCATAAAATAATTGCATACTAAAAGAAGCTATTCCTCTTGTGGGTTTGCCAAAGATTTTTAAACTATTCTTCACGTCATTTCAACAATGTAAATCCCAGCAAATGCACTGGATATAGGCACAATCTAGTTAAATATTTAGTTTAGTTATCATCAAATACTGAGCTTAGGACGATATTGCAATAGCCAATAGATTTTTGATTTCAAGAGACCTTGCAATTGAGGAAAATAAAAACTTATTTAAAAGCATCTTATTTCAAGGAAAGGTTTTTTCAAGCCAAGTCCCAAAAAAATCCCACAATGGACAAGTACTCATATAAGGAGGTAGCGTTGAGCTAAGAGATCTGCAGCCAAGAATACTGACGAAAATAATTGTTTAGATGGTATTTAACGCAGGAGGCCAGCTTGGCATAAAATAGCGGATGGCTTAAGAGGGCATTATGAAATTCGAGCATCTGATAGAAATCAACGACCTGAACAACCCGATGACGCAAGTCATTACCCGCGAGCAATTATGGCGCGGACTGGTGGTGCGCGCAGAATCGCCCAAGTTTTTCGTCCCGTATCTGGACGATTGCACGATCACCGAACGGGCCGAGAAAACCATCTCGCGCACGCTGAAGTTCGGCGAGCTGATCGTCAACGACAAGGTGTTGTTTGAGCCCCTGCAGCATGTGCACTATGACGTTGCTGCACAGAACGACATCCCGCATTCCACCTTGCGCATGACGATAGAAGAGCCGCAGCCGCACGCGCTGTTCGTGCGCTTTGCCTACGACGACGGCCATACCGCCGCCGAAGACAGCGCCAACGAGATGTATAACGAATACCGCCGTTCCGCTTACCAGGAGGCCGATATCGATACGGTCAAGGTGATCCGCGAGATGGTGGAAGAAGGCCTGTTGCCGGCCAGCCTGAATTCCTGAAACCGCCTCAATGCGGGCGCAGGCGGCGGCCTGCGCTGATATGCCATATCACCATTACCGGCAGCAGGATGCCGCTGATCCAGTGTGACAGCGACCATAGCTGGCGGCTGCTTTCGGTCACCAGGTAATACAGGCCATAGCCGCTGACGGTCAGCCAGCCCAGCAGGGCTATCATCAGCCAGCCGGTCAGCATATTGCGGCGCGCATTGTGGGCGCGCCGGATATGGTTGTTCAGCAGGCTGCCGATAAAGAACCAGGCGATCATTGCTACTGCGCCATGCATTTGCAGGGACAGGTGTTCCAGCGGATGCACGGTTTCGCCGAACTCCCCCGCCACCCGCAAGAAATAGTGCGCCAGCAGCCACAGCAGCCCGGTCAGCAGCAGGGCCGCGACCATGCCGTACATCGCCCGGCGATGCCAGCGTTCCAGCCGGAAGCTGACTGCGCGGCTGCGCGAATGCGATATCTGGGGTGGCTTATGTTTCATAACACGCGCAATGCGCCATTGGAGACTGGCAAAAGGTTCAGATTATAAGCGCATGGGCGCCGAATTGCGCCAGGCATGGATGTTTTGCATCACCGCTGGCCATCACCACCTTGGTCAGCGCGTCCGCCAGCATGCAGGACTCCGCAGTTACCGAAACGCTGACGGCATCCAGCATGGGCTCGCCGGTCTGCCCGTTGACCAGCGCGCTATAGCTGCCCTGCTCGGTCCGCCGCAGCGAAAAATAGCTGGCAGACGTGGCCAGCGCCTGGTTTTGCAGGCTGAGCTTATAGGCCATATTGTCCGGGCTGGCGGGATCGCGCAGCAGGATCTCGCAGGGGCTGTCGCCTATCACGCGCAAATCGCCGCCGGCATTGACACAGGCTTGCCGCACGCCGGACTGCTGCAGGCTGAGTATCGCCAGGTCTACCGCATAACCCTTGGCGATGCCGCCCAGGTCCAGCCAGTCGGCGCTCAGTTTTTGCAACTGCCCTTCGCCGTTCAGGCTGAAAGCCGCTCGTTGCGGCTGGTATGCGGGAAGCGCCGGCCCTGAATGCGGCAACATATCCCACTCCACCAGGCGGCCGGCGACCCTGGGGTCGAACAGGCCAGCGCTGGCGGCGGTGACCTGCATTGCCGCCTGCAGCACCGTATAAGTATGCGGATCTATGTCGACCATGCTACCGGCCGGCGCGCGGTTGATGCGGCCGAGATCGCTGTCCGCCGCATGGAAGCTCATCAGCCTGTGGACCAGTTCCACCTGCTGGAATGCGGCACTGAACGCGGCTGCAGCCAGAACGTCGTCGGCATCGCCTATGCTGATTTTGACGAGGGTTCCCAACCAGGGTTGGGCGCGCCGTTTCATTTTTTCAACACCACCTGGGCCAGCGCCGCTATCCTGCGCACGCCGTCGGTAACATGGGTGCAGGACAAGGTAGCGCCGCTGATATTGGCGATGCCGTTACCTATGCTGAGGCCAGACGCTGCCGTCTTGCCGACAAACTGCTGGCGCCAGTTGGCGCTACGGATCTCAAAACCGTGGCTTTCGCGGTAGCTGAGTATCTCTACCTGCCTGACGCTGGCGTCCGGCAGCAAACCCACCGCATACGAAATCAGCTCAAATTTGCCGATGACGTCGTCCAGCACGATATAACCCAGCAGCTTGTCATCCTTGAAGGCTGAAAAGCTGCGCCAGGCCGCCGAACGGGCCGGCAGGCCGGCCAGTTTCTCCATCTGCTGCATCTGCTCCAGCGTCAGCTGCAGCGTGGCCGGCTTGAAGGCGGTCGCCTCCGGGAAGATCGCCTTCTGCGCCTGCTCCACAGTCAGGTACTGGGTGGCAAATGCAGCGCTGCTGGCGCCTGCCAGGCTGACCAGCAACAAGGGCGCAACGGCATGGGTTTTCATCATTTGCTGAGTTCGGGCTGTAATACCCGCCAAGATATCAGAAAGAATAGCCTACGCCGAGGTTAAAGCGGTCGCGATTGCTGTCCAGCTTGAACTTCTGGTAATCGGCCTTGAACACCACGCCTTCGCCTATCTTGAAGCTGGCGCCTACAGTTGCCACTTTTTCATCCTCCAGCGCCGCTACGCCCAGACCTGCAGGTAGCGCAGAATAGCTGCGCGCAGTGTTAAACAATTCGTAACGCGCGAACGGGGTAAAGCTGTATTGCTGGTTTTTCCACAGCTGGTAGGCCGCCTGCGCATACCAGCCGACGAAGGAGGACGGCACCGGCGTAGGCTGGCCGACAAAAGTCAGGTTCAGCGCTTCGGTATTGCTGATCGTGCCGCGCGTATACACTGCCGACAAGTCCCACAGGCCGGGCGTGTAGCGCGCATGCAGGTCCCACAAGGTAATGCGTGCATTGTTTGCCGGGAAATCGGTCGTCGCCTGGCCGGCCTTGCCGCTGAAGACGGAGCCGCCCAGCAGCAGGCCGGGCACGCCGCGCCAGTTCAGCGCCGCGTGCATGCTCAAGTCATGCGCCTTGGCCAGTTGGCCTTCCTGGTGGATGCTGCGCAGCGGCGAGTCTTTGCCTTCGCCGGAGGCGGCATCCCATTTGCTCAGGTCAAAGCCGGTGGTCAGGCCCAGGTCCCAGGTCAGGCCGTTGTCATGCGTACGCGACAAGCCTATGCCGGCTTCGCGCCAGGTGGACGGGATGATCGCCGTTTCGACGAAATTGCGTTGCACGCCGTAGTAGGCGGTCGGTTCGTGGTTGGTGTTGATCAGGCCGACCGGCATCAGGAACAAGCCGCCTTTGATGCGCAGGCCGTTGTCCAACTCATGCTCCACATACAACTGTTCCACTTCCGATTCGCCCTGGTCGGTGGATGAAGTGACCGCATGTTCCCACTCAAACTCGGCCACCATCTTGGTTTTTTCATCAAAACGGTGGGTGATGCCTATCACTGCGCGGGCCACGTCGGCCTGGGCCTCATTGGCAGCGTTTTTAGGACGGGTGTAATTGATCTCGCCATAGCTGCTGACCACGGTGGACTGCGCCCATGAAGCGAGACCGGCCGAACCGCCGGCAGCGTTTCCGCCTGCGGCCGCGCTGGCGCTGGTGGTGGCGACCGTGCTTGCCAGCGCTTCCTGCTTTTGCTCTACCGCATCCGTCTTTTTACGGTTGGCAGCCAGTTCGGCTTTCATCGCTTCCAGTTCGGCAGCCATTTTTTCTATGCGTTGCAGCAGTTCCGCTTCGCTGGCATGGGCCGGCAGTGCGATTGCGGTGCCGAGGAAAACGATGCTCAATGCCTGGGCCAATAATGTTTTTTTCATGATTTTTTCCCTTGTAGAAATGCTTGTCTATGTATTTGTGGTGTTCTGTTGGGTGTTCTGTTTATTTGTAGCCGTCGGTCAGCGTGCCGAGGAACTTGATCACGTCTTCGATTTCGTCCGGCGTCAGCGCCGGCGCCATGCCGCGCGCGCGGTTGTACGGCACTTCGCTCACGTTGACATTGCCCTGGTATTGCGCCGGCAAGTCATTGAATTTGATCACCGTGCCGTCCGCCGCCACCGGATACCATTCCTCGGGATTGGTGTCGCGCCTGACATAGAAGCCGAGCGCATCGCGCAGGTTCTTGAAGCGGCCATTGTGGAAAAACACTTTGCGGGTAGCGACGTTGCGCAGGGTAGGCACCTTGAAGGCGCCGCACAGGTCGGCACGCGCGGCCAGGTCGATGCGGTCCGGGCCGCACAGGCCGAGGTCGTAGTAGGCCGCATCGGCGGTGGCGGCGATCTCGGTGTTGCGCGGCACGCCGATATTGTCGTAGGTGAAGTCCGTGAACAAGGGCGAAGAACCGTCCGCGGCCTTGCTGCTGGTATGGCAGGCGGCGCAATTTCCCTTGCTGGGATTATTGAACAGGGCCAGGCCGCGCAGTTCAGCGTCGTTGAGCCTGAGCTTGCCGGCCAGGAACTGATCGTATTTTGAATCGTAGGGGTGGAATTCGCTGTCTTCTCTTTGATACTGCTGCAGCGCAAAGGTGACCCGGTCGAAGGCGGTATCGGCGTCGTCCAGCACCGTGGCGCCAAAGACTTGCTTGAATTCTTCCGCATAGGCGGTGCGCTTCAGGCTGGCCAGCACGTCGGCCTTGCCGACATTGGCCATTTCATGCGGGGCCAGCAAGGGGCGCGCCGCCTGGGCGGCAAAAGTCTGGGCCCGGCCGTCGCGGTCCAGGCCGCCGGTCGGCGTGCCGTCAGCGGCGAAGAAAAAGCTGGGCGTCAGGTTCAGGTAGCGCAGCGAGGGTGCGGCACGGAAGCCGGGCACGTCCAGGTTCTTGCCGCCGAGTTGCACCGCCAGGTCATTGCTCTGCGCATGGGCATTGTCCGGATTGTGGCAAGAAGCACAGGATTGCTTGCCGGAAGCGGACAGGCTGACGTCCTTGAAGATTTTCGCGCCGAGTGCCGCTTGCGGGCTAAGGCCACTATCCGCTACCGGGGTGGTACCGCCGGAAGCACTGCCACCGGAGCCGCCGCCGCAGGCCGCGAGCAAGGCGCTCAGGCTGAGCGTCATCGCCAACGCCAGTTTTTTGGATGCAAAAGATCGCTCCGGCATCGCGTGGACGCCGATTTTTCCCTGAAACAACATATTTTTATCCTTGAAGTCGGGGCCTTACCCCGCTTGCAGGAATGCATGGCTGCTTGCAATAGCCGCGCATTCCGCCCCAGTCCGGCTTGTATGTTAAGTCGATACTGAGAACGTAAATGAGAATGATTTCAATTATAACTTTACCGGATCGCGGCCGGAAGCAGGGAAAGAAGGAAATACAGGGGAATTGGCCAGATTGGCCGGAAAGATGATGCTAAATATCCACAGGATCGATCTCGACCGACCATTTGGCACGCGTTTTCATTCCGCGCAAACAACTTATCCACAGTTTCAGGAAGGCCTGCAACGCGGGCCGCGACGGCGACTCTACCAGCAGCTGGGCCCGGTCCATATTGGCCACCCGGGTCATCGTCATCGGTATAGGATCGTTCATCGTGATGCCGGGGTGCTCGACGCAAACTGCGGCTTCGTGCAGGAAATCCAGCGCGGTCTGCAATTCCCTGGCTTCGGCGCGCAACAGGGCCTGGTAGATATACGGCGGCATGCCGGCTTGCTGGCGCTCTTCCAGCAAGTCGTCGGCAAAGCGGTCATAGTTATGCGCCATCAGCCAGTGGTAGAGCGGATGCTGCGGATAACGGGTCTGCACCAGCACCTCGCTGGGATTGCCGCCCTCTTTGGTCGCGGCGCGGCCGGCGCGGCCCGCCACCTGCATCAATTGCGCGAACAGCCTTTCGCTGGCGCGATAGTCTTGCGAAAACAGCGCAGTATCGGGATTCATCGCGCCGACCAGGGTCAGGTTTTTAAAGTCGTGCCCCTTGGCAACCATCTGCGTGCCGATCAGGATATCCACCTCACCCCGGTGCACAGTGTCAAAGGCGGCTTCGGCGCTGCCCTTCAGGCGGGTGGAATCGGCGTCTATCCGGAACACCCTTGCCTCTGGGAAAACTCCCTGCAAGCCCTCTTCCACCCTTTGCGTGCCGCGCCCCAAGGGTTGCAGGTCAATATTGCCGCAAGTCGGACAAGATCGGGGGATGCGCTGCTCCAGGCCGCAATGGTGGCAGCGCAGGCTACGGTCGCCCTTATGCAAGACCAGGTGGGCGGTGCAGCGGGTGCAGTTGCTGATCCAGCCGCAGGCGTCGCAAGCCAGCACAGGTGCATACCCGCGCCGATTCAAAAATAGAAGTGATTGCTCACCCTTCTCAAGACGCTTTCTGATAGCCGCTATCAAGGTCGGCGTGATGCCGTTGATGGATTTTTCCCGCTCGGTGTTGATCAGCGTGACGGCCGGCAAAACGGCGTTTTTGACCGCCCGTTCCGGCAGCGCCAGCTTGCGGTAGCGGCCGGTGCGGGCGTGCAGCCAGCTCTCCAGCGACGGCGTCGCCGATCCCAAAACCACCGGAATATCCAGTTGCCGTGCGCGCCAGATCGCCAGGTCGCGGGCCGAATAACGCAAGCCTTCCTGTTGCTTGTAGGAAGGATCGTGCTCTTCGTCGATGACGATCATTTTCAGGTTCGGCAGCGAAGCCAGGATGGACAGCCGGGTGCCGAGTACGATGCGGGCCTGGCCCAAGTGGGCGGCCAGCCAGTGCCGCAGGCGCTCGCCTTCGGCCATGCCGCTGTGCAAGGTGGCGATCTGTACCCCGGAAAAACGGCTGCGCAGGTGGTTCTCCAGTTGCGGGGTCAGGTTGATCTCGGGCACCAGGATCAGGATCTGCGCATCCGGATGTTGCTGCAACACGCGGGCGCTGGCCTGCAGATAGACCTCGGTCTTGCCGCTGCCGGTCACGCCGTACAGCAAATGGGCGGCAAAGCTCTCGGCGCCGGCTATCGCGTCGACCGCCTGCTGCTGCGCCGTGTTCAGGGCCGGCTCGGCATTCGGGCTGGCGTCATGCTCCAGGCCGGCCTTGGCCAGTTTCTTGAGATTATTGTCCAGCGAAGTCGGTTTGGCCACGCGCAGGTTCTTCGGCAGGGCCGGGATCGCCACCTCGCCCAGTGGCCGCTGGTAGTAATCCGCGGCGAAAACACATAGCGCCAGCCAGTGCGCCGACAGCGGCGCCAGCTGGCTGCGCACCGCCAGCACATTCTTCAGCTTGTCCTCCGGGACATCGGTGCTGTCGCCGATGGCGACAATCAGGCCCATGACTTCCTGGCGGCCGAAAGGCACCAGGGCCAGGTTGCCGACCTGCGGTTGCGCCTCGCCCTCCTGCTGCGGCAGCCAGCGGTAATCGAAGACCCGGTCGAGCGGCGTGTCAAGCGCGATAGTGAGGATAAATTGTTCCACGAACTTAATGTAAACCTTGAGGAAATGCGCTAACTACAGGTTTCATAAGTGATTTTTTGTAAACTCGCAAGGCCTGTGGATAACTTTGTGGAGAAAGAAGTATTGACATCGACATTCGCTAGCGTTTACGCGGGTTATCGGGGAATGAGCGATTCTCAACAAAAAAACTAATCTCTTATAAATCAAAGACTTAAAAATTTACTTTGCTTGAGGCAAATAAATTTTTTTGTTTTTTCACTGCCTCCTCATTTTTGTGCATAACTATCAAAAATTGTGCAAGTAAATGCGTTTTTTGTTGCGTCTATTTCATTGGTCTGCGGGGCACTTCTGCCCTGCCAGCCGCATGGATGCTAGCTGTTGCATAGCAACATGACGTATTGGCAAGGCAGGTGGCTCAAGCCGGCCTTTATTGCCGGCATTTGCCAATTGTTCAATAGCGCGTCATGCCAGAGTTTGGCGCATTTTACGGCTGACCTCATGCACTGTTTCGACCAGCACCGTCACCGATTCGGGCGGCGTAAACTGGGAAATACCGTGCCCCAGGTTGAACACGTGGCCGTGCCCGGCGCCCGGCTTGCCGTAGGAGGCCAGCGCTGCCGTGACTTGTTCGCGGATCTGTTCCGGCTGCGCAAACAGGACAGCCGGATCCAGGTTGCCCTGCAGCGCCACCCTGTCGCCGACCCGGGCGCGGGCCTGGCCCAGGTTCACGGTCCAGTCCAGGCCGACCGCATCGGCGCCGATATCGGCGATCTGCTCCAGCCACAGGCCGCCACCCTTGGTAAACACGATGGCGGGTATACGCTGGCCATCCTTGTCGCGTTTCAGCTGGCGCATCACATCCTGCATGTATTGCAGCGAGAAGCGCTGGTAGGCGCCGTCGGCCAGCGCACCGCCCCAGCTATCGAAAATCATTACCGCCTGCGCGCCGGCGTCTATCTGCGCATTCAGGTAGGCCGCCACCGAAGTCGCATTCGTGCGCAGGATATGGTCGATCAGGTCGGGACGCTTGTACATCATGCTCTTGACCGTATGGAACTCGCGCGAACCCTGGCCTTCCACCATATAACAGGCCAGAGTCCAGGGGCTGCCGGAAAAGCCGATCAAGGGCACGCGGCCATTCAGCGTGGTGCGAATCTGCGTCACCGCGTCAAACACGTATTGCAGATTGGCCATATCGGCCACTTGCAAAGCCATCACGGCTTTTTCGTCGCGCAGCGGGCGCTCGAACTTGGGCCCCTCGCCTTCTTCAAAATACAGGCCCAGCCCCATCGCGTCCGGCACGGTCAGGATATCCGAGAATAGGATCGCTGCATCCAGCGCAAAGCGGTCCAGCGGCTGTATCGTGACTTCGGTCGCAAAATCCGGGTTCTTCGCCAGGCTCATGAACGAGCCGGCCCCCTTGCGCACTTCGCGATACTCAGGCAGGTAGCGCCCGGCCTGGCGCATCAGCCACAGCGGCGTGTAATCGGTTTCCTGGCGCAAAAGCGCTCGCAGGAAGGTATCGTTTTTCAGGGGGGCGAATTGTGATGACATAGAGATGCTTTCGATATTGCGCGTCAAGCCGCTGCCGGCTTTGCCGGATGCAGGGGAGGCCAGCGGCTAGCCTAGATTCCCTGCGTCGCGGACAGGCTTGATGGTAAGAAATTGGAATAAACCGACATTATCGCCTATGCACTGCGAGAAGGTACATAGCTCTGAGTAATTTGGATTATTTGCGGTCAATTTCCCGCTTCTTACCGGCTTATTGCCCGCTTTTATCCACAGGCAGCCCCTCATTTACAAACTGTGGATAACTTTGTGGACAGTTTATGTTGCAAAGCGTTAAATAAAGTTAAACCTGGCGCGGCACTGGCTTGCACCGCGTAAATGCTTGATTTCATTGATACCAGTTGACCGAAACCTGCGCCGGCGCTGAGGGGACACAATATTTTCCGGCCACACCACTGTGCATAAGTGACGCGAAGTATTATTTTTTTGGGACAAGCTGCCCAATGCTTAAGCGCATTGCCTGCGCCAAATGGGATGCCCAGGCCTGTGCGCCTTTTTCAGACGGATGATAGCCGTCTTCCGCCATTAAACCGGGGTCTCTGGTGTCCAGCTGCATTCTTATATAGTGCACGTTGGCAAAACCGGCGGCCAGTTCTTCGCTCACCTTGTCCAGCACCCTGGCCTTGCTTCCCAGCACAAAACGCAAGGGCTGCGGCAAGGCCGGAAACGCATGGATGGGCGGCACACCGGACAGGATGATCAGTGCGGGCGCCACTTTTTCTTGCACCGTGGTAATCAATTGCGCCAGTTCCGCGCGATACCTAGCGGCCGGGCGGAAGGACGTGGTGTCATTCACGCCGAAGGCGATCAATGCAATGTCTATCCCCGCGGTGCCGGCAGGCAGTTGCGGCACCAGCACTTGCTGCGCCTGCGCCAGATCTGCGCCGTTCAGGCCTATCGCCTGCCAGCTGACTACGGCATCAAGCTGCTGCGCCAACGCCCTGGCAAATTGTGCGGTAATCGCCTGTTCATGGCTGGCGACGCCGACGCCGGCCACCGGCGATTCGCCTATGCCGAGCAGGCGCAATGCCGGGACTGCTACAGGGTCGCAATCCGCGCCTGGCGGATGCGCGACGCCGCTATTCGGCCCGCTGGCTTCCGGCAAGCGCGGCGTTACCCGGCGCACATATTTTCCCTGCAGGTACAACAGAGGATATAGCGGCAAGGCCAGCAACTCAGGCAGATAGTTGGGCATAGCCTTAAATGATCTTGATCTTGGCCAATTCCGGCCTGGCTGGCGGGTATTCCAGCCCCAGGCTTTCCAGCTTTTCTGTGACTATGCTGGCAATCGCCAGATTGCGCTGGGTCTTGGAGTCTGCCGGGATGATATGCCAGGGGGCATGCGGCGCATCTGTGGCGCTGATGACTTCTTCATATTGGTTCTGGTAGGCAGCCCAGTATTCGCGCTCCACCAGGTCTTGCTGGTCGAACTTCCAGTTTTTGTGCGGATCGGCGATGCGCTCCTCCAGCCTCAGCTTTTGCTGCTGTTTGGAGATATGCAGGAAGAATTTCAGGATAACGGTGCCGGTCTCGCTCAGCATGCGCTCGAAATCGCGTATCTGCGCATAGCGCCGCTGGCATTCCTTGTCGTCTATCCAGTCATGCACTCGGGTGATCAGCACGTCTTCGTAGTGGCTGCGGTTGAAGATGACGATCTCGCCGCTGGCCGGCACTTCCTGGTGCACCCGCCACAGGTAGTCATGTTCCTTTTCAATATTGCTGGGCGCCTTGAACGCCACGGTGCGCGCGCCCAGCGGATTGATCTGGCCGAACACGCCGCGTACGGTGCCGTCCTTGCCGGAAGTGTCCATGCCTTGCAAGATGACCAGCAGCTTATACTTTTTTTGCGCGTACAGCAGTTCCTGATAGTCAGAAATCTGCTGTCCCAGCGCCATCACAGCCAGCTTGTCGCGGGTCTTGGCGCTGTCCCGCTCTTCTTTGCTCTTCTCGTCGCCATTGTCCATAAGGCGCTTGCCGGCGTCGGCGTCTTTGATCTTGAGTTTGCCGCCGGGGCGGAACAGGGAACTGATGGACATGGGGCTCTCTTATTCTTTTCTGGGTATATTGAAAATTGCATGATCCACTTTCATGCAGCGGTCCATCACCACCCGGATGCCGGCGGCCAGCGCCTTGTCGGCCGCGCCGGCATTGATGACGCCTTGCTGCATCCAGATGCAGCCCAGGCCGAGGCGTATCATGTCGTCGACGATGGGCGGTATTTCTTCCGAGCGGCGGAAACAATCGACGATGTCTATCTGTATTCCCTGCCGCTGCGCAGCCTGCACCGCATGGTCCAGGCTGGCATGGCAGGCTTCGCCCAGGATGCTGGCGCCCTGCTCCATAGGATTGACCGGGAGGATACGGTAGCCGTGCTGCTGCAGGTAGCCTGCAACCTCGTAGCTGGGCCTGTGGCTCTTGGCCGACAGGCCGACCACGGCAATCGTGCCGGCCTTGCGCAGGGTGGCGGCTATGTCGGTATTGATTATCATGTCTTTATCGATATCGCGGTCGTGGTCCGGGGTCGGGGCGAAAAAAAAGGCAGCCTGGGCTGCCTTCATTTTACTGCCTGCGGTAAGCTTTTGCCGAAACGACAAAAATATACCTTCTACCGTACTAGTGCTTGTGGCGCAATCTCTGGATTGCAGCCAGCTGGGCGATCGCGGCGGCCAGTTCTGCCTGTGCCTGCGCGTAGTCAATTTTGGATTCTTTATTGACCAGGGCTTCTTCCGCCCTCTTCTTCGCTTCGTTCGCCTTGGCTTCGTCCAGGTCTTTACCGCGGATCGCAGTATCGGCCAGGACTGTGACCGTATCCGGTTGCACTTCCAGCAAACCGCCTGCGACGAAGACAAACTCTTCCTCGGCCTGGCCGCTTACCTTGATGCGTACCGCACCCGGCTTGATGCGAGTGATCAGTGGCGTATGTTTTGGATAAATACCCAATTCACCAGCCTCACCCGGCAACGCGACGAACTCGGCTTCACCGGAGAAGATCAGCTCTTCCGCGGAAACCACGTCAACGTGAATAGTGTGTGCCATGTTGGACCCTTTTCATTCTTGCTGGATCAAAAAAGCGGAACAGTGCAAGCCCGGCCTGGGCCGGCCTCGCACCGGTCGGGTATTAGCCGATTTTTTTCGCTTTTTCGATGGCTTCTTCGATAGTACCTACCATGTAGAACGCTTGTTCTGGCAGATGATCGAGTTCGCCGGATGCAATCATCTTGAAGCCCTTGATCGTATCTTTCAGCGAAACGTATTTACCTGGGGAACCGGTAAACACTTCAGCAACGTGGAAAGGCTGGGACAGGAAACGCTGCATCTTACGTGCACGCGCAACCAGCAGCTTGTCTTCAGGAGCCAGTTCGTCCATACCCAGAATCGCGATAATGTCGCGCAATTCTTTATAACGCTGCAAAGTA
>Ga0207076_1113_pt1 | contig 19429 bp, 20 predicted proteins | sample Alteio_BWMinHeat_62_FD_153568 | JGI IMG/M metagenome (GOLD analysis project Ga0207076, IMG submission 153568) | Enriched cells from forest soil in Barre Woods Harvard Forest LTER site, Petersham, Massachusetts, United States -... | ecosystem: Environmental > Terrestrial > Soil > Temperate forest >... | reverse complement strand
GGGTTGGCATAAGGCGTTTCGCCATTCTCCACACGCTCGTTATTCAGTCGTTCAAAGGCTTTCAGGTGCATAAACACTTCGCCCCTTATCTCAAAATGATCTGGGTAATCGCCATGATGCAGTTTTTTGGGTATGGTGTTGATGGTGCGCACATTGGTGGTAACATCATCACCCTGTATGCCGTCGCCACGGGTTACAGCACAACAACAGGAATTGGGCTTTACCGCCAAATCGCCGCGCTGGGCCATTGCCTATAAATTTAAAGCCGAACAGGCCGAAACAGAGTTGCTTGCAGTAACCTACCAGGTGGGGCGTACAGGTGCTGTTACCCCGGTGGCCAATTTAAAGCCCGTTTTTTTGGCAGGCACTACGGTAAAACGCGCCACACTGCACAATGCCGATGAAATTGAAAAACGATTAAAATTACACACCGGCGATTGGGTTTATGTTGAAAAAGGCGGCGAGATCATCCCCAAAATAACTGGAGTAAACCTGGATAAACGCAAACCGGATGCTGAACCGATCGCCTATATTACCAACTGCCCGGCCTGTGATACCCTGCTGGAGCGCAAGGAAGGCGAAGCTGCATTTTATTGCCCCAATGATGAAGGCTGCCCGCCACAAATAGTGGGTAAAATGCAGCATTTTATCGACCGCAAAGCTATGAATATTGATGGGCTTGGCGATGAAACCATCGAAACGCTTTATCAAAAAGGGTTTATTCAGCATATCAGCGATATTTATAGTTTAAAGGACCATAGCGACGATCTGAAAAAGATGGACCGCTTTGGCGAAAGATCCATTACCAATATGCTGGATGGCATTGAAAAATCAAAAGAAATGCCTTTTGATAAAGTACTGTTTGGCCTGGGAATCCGCTATGTGGGCGCTACGGTTGCCAAAAAACTGGCGGTGCATTTTAAAAACGTAGATGCCCTGGCGGCGGCGTCTTATGATGAACTAATCACTGCCGAAGAGATCGGCGAACGCATCGCCATCAGTATTTTAGAATACTTTAAAGACGAGCGCCATAAAGAAGAAATAGATAAACTAAAAGCCCACGGCCTGCAGTTTGTTACCGAAGAAGTAGAAGTAAACCTGGCCAGCGAAGCGCTCAGCGGCAAGACCTTTATTATATCCGGCGTATTTACCAGATACTCGCGCGACGAGCTCACCAATATCATCGAGCAAAACGGTGGCAAAATAGTAAGCAGTATCTCCGCCAAACTCAACTACCTGGTAGCCGGCGACAATATGGGCCCTGCCAAGCTGGAAAAAGCAACCAAGCTGAACATCCCTATCATTACGGATGATGATTTGCTGGGGATGATTGGGTAGCAGAAAGTTTGCAGTTTTAAGTCTGCAGTTGGCAGTGCTGAAGTAAGAGTAGCAGTTGCAGTGATTAGTAGCAGTTGAATTTATATCGTGTTAACGGCAAAAAGCGAAATAATAACAGTACAAGGGCATAAAATTGCCATTATTACCGGAGAGCAGAACGACTATATTTCGCTTACAGATATTGCGAAACATAAGAATGCCGAAAGTACAGGTCTCGTAATTACTTATTGGTTAAGCACTAAGTTTACTATTGAGTTTATGGGAACAAGTGAACAATGCGGGTTTTAATGTTACCGAATTCAGTAACATTAATCATTTTGCGGAAAAACGCGGATAGTTTCAATATATCTTACCTGGTAATAATGGGTTAAGGCGGTTTCTGTAACGCCTTCATCGTCACGTGAAGTGGCGTGTATAAATTTCAGGTCACTGCCCTGGTTTGATACCACTATGCCTATGTGCCCTACTATGCGTGCCGAACTATCGGAGCCAGTAAAAAGTATAAGGTCGCCTGGTTTTGCTTTTTTTATATCGATTACCTGGTTTACATATGTAAAATCGACTGATGGCCTGGGTACGCGGATGCCAAAATGATTAAAAACACAGGTAACGAAGCCGGAGCAGTCAAAACCCTCTTCCGGGTTGGTAGAGCCGTATTTATAAGGCGCTCCGGTAAGGGAACGGGCAAACGTTATCAGTTCTGCAGGTGTGGTTTTCCCGGTTTGGATGTTAATATGCTGGTCTTTAGTGCCCGGAGCCAGCGGAGGTAAGGCATATTGATCACCAGGCGCACGAAGCGCAGGGTTTCCCGGTTTATTACAGGAGAAAACAACAATTGCCAACACAAATATCCCACAGATGACTCTCACCTTATAGGGTACACAAAAACCTATCCACTATTGGCTGGCGATGTTGCCGGTATTCTATTCTTCGTAGTTTTCTACAATATCTGGTGGGCGCACCTCTGCTTTGTCGGGATTTTTCCCCGCATCACGCAGTGCCCTGCGTTGTCTCAAAAAATCCCAGCATTGGTCTAATTCTACCTGCATTGCATGAAGTTTTTTAATATCTTCATCCGTTAAATTTTCTTTTCCATACAAATCCTCTTCTTTGGCCGAAAGATTTTTGATGTGTGCTAATACTTGCTGATCTTCCATATTATCGTTTTGCTTAACAAAAATAATTATTGGGTTTAATTATTTAAAGTTAATAAACTTATGTTAAACGTATGTACAAAAACAATCTATAGCCGTTAACGCGGTTTATAAATAACAGGCATTTAACTCCAGGTACCAACATCAAACCAATCCTCAACCAAACGTTCTTCTGTTTGCTTAAATTCTTTAAAAACACATTCATTGGATGATGCATCATAAGTATAGTCTCTCCTCCACCCTGTAAAATTGGTTGCGGTGAGTTCAATCGCATCCATAATAAAATCAATTTCAGCATTAGTCATAGTTGGATGGATAGAAAGCCTTACCCATCCGGGTTTAGCAAACATATCGCCCGAACGGATCGAATTTAAGATCCGGTACGACCAGGCCTCATCAACATGCAGCAAATGATGTCCATACGTTCCGGCGCATGAGCAACCGCCCCGCGTTTGAATGCCGAACCTGTCGTTCAGTATTTTAACCACCAGGTTGTAATGCGCGCCTTTTACAATAAATGAAATAACACCCAGTCTTTTTTTAATATTTCCCTCCAGCACTTCAACATTTGGCATTTTCGCAAACCGGCTAAAAACAATCCGGAGTAATTCTTCTTCCCGCTTCAGTATATTTTCAACGCCCATCGCTTCTTTCAACTTAATGCACATGGCGGCTTTTATTGCTTGTAAAAATGGAGGCGTTCCGCCATCTTCGCGTTGTTCAATATCAGTAACATATTCATGAACTTTCCAGGGGTTGCTATACACTACCGTGCCGCCGCCGGGCTGATCGGGGGTGGTGTTTTTATAGATTTTTTTGTTGAAGATCAAAATCCCGGGCGTACCAGGCCCACCCAGAAACTTGTGGGATGAAAAATAAATAGCGTCTAAATGTGTTCCGTTTTCCTTCGGATGCATATTGATATCAACATAAGGTGCTGAGCAGGCAAAGTCCACAAAACACAAGCCGCCATATTTATGGATTATTTTAGCAATTTCATGGTATTGAGTTTGAATCCCTGTTACATTAGAACAAGCTGTGACGGCGGCAATTTTATTTTTTCGATGCTGATATTGCTCCAGTAAACTTCTAAAATGCTCCAGGTCGACGTTGCCGCATTCATCAGCATTAATAATCACAACCGTTGCGATAGTCTCCAGCCAGCTGGTATGGTTGCTGTGATGCTCCATGTGAGTTACAAAAACTACCGGGCGCAGTAGCTCATCAATCTGTACACCACTCCCCTCTTTTGTATAATCTCTCATCCGCTCCGGTATTCGCATCCCTAACAACCGCTGCAGTTTATTTACCGCTGCCGTCATCCCGCTGCCGCAAAAGATCAGCGCATCATCTTTGGCTGCATTAACGTGCCGCTTAACAACCTGCTTAGCCTCTTCATAAGCTTTAGACATTAAGGTGCCTGTAACGGTAGTTTCGGTGTGGGTATTAGCCACAAACGGCAGGATTTGCTTTTGAATAAAGTCCTCAATAGGCTTGTAAGCACGAGCGCTGGCAGTCCAGTCGGCATAAATAATTTCTTTTATTCCGAATGGAGATTCAAAGGTTTGATGATTGCCGATAATATTGTTGCGGAATACGGAGAAATAGCTTTCCAAAGCACTTTCGGACGCTGTGGCCTCGAAGTGCTCATCATGTATAGAATATGTTGGGGCTTGAATATCCATTGCATTGCTTCATCATCTTGACTAATACCTCTCTATTCTAATCATGTTGGAGACGCCCCGATGTATCGGGGCGTCTCTACCTATTTTGTCTTGCTATACATCCCGAACAAATCATACGGCTTTTTGCTATAGAACCCGTTAAACAAATAAATCATCAGGAAAAGGTAGCCGATAAATGCAAAAACGACGAGCACCTGCGTTGCTGATGTTTTTTGAATCTCCTGCTTTGCTTTTACATCACACACTTCACCTGGGCAGTATTGCACCTTTTCTTTAAACAGAAAGGCGTAAAGCTTACATGCCAGGCAAATACCAAATGCTGATTCGAAAAACAGGAAGATGAGGCACATCAAACAGATAATACCTGTTATGGGGCTATAAGAATTTACCAATACCATAAAAATGAACATGGTGCCTGATAAGATGACGCCGATGATCCAGGCAAACCTCTTTTGTTTGGCGCCCACATACTCAGGTGTTTGTTTATTGACAATCAACCTCCCGATAATAAGCGTAGGCGAAAACCTGGGGCTTATAAATACCCGGATAACAAAATCAGTAAGGAAGAGCGTTATCGCATATTTTGCCAGTATAAAATCGTTATTGAACAAAATAAGGATCAGGGCAAAAAATATAACTAAAAACAAGATGCCTGCGGCTGCCCGGATTTCACGCTCATTTAAAACGGGAATATCATATCCTTCAACAGTTTCTCCGAATTGTATAACTTTTTCCATGGCTTGTTGGTTTGGTTGTAATTGGATGATTTTCAGCTGTTTTTGTTACACCTTCGACCATCCTTGCATAAAAGTACGGAAGCCATTTTAACCTTGAAAATTTATATGACAGCCATGAGGATATTCTACATAACAGGCAGGTTTTGCGTGAAATCCGTGGAGACGCCTCACCTAAATCCTCTCCAAAGGAGAGGACTTAAACTTCGCGTCTTTATAGTCCTCTCCTTTGGAGAGGGTTGGGTGAGGCAAATACCAATGCCATTCGCAATAAAAAAATTAATGTGACATCCTGCACAATAAACGTGATAACTGTACCATTTTCCGTGAAAACCGGCGCTGCGTAAAATGGGATATTTCCGGTTATCAAACCAAGGGGGTATATTTATACTATTATATGATGAATGGCGTGCCATGTTCCTTAAACGGTCTACATATTATCTACTCTTTTTTGCAGCGTATATCGGGGCCCTGGTAATCGAAAAACCGGTTTATTCGGTAAATACGGTACAGGCCTGTTTTTCTTACATGTTTACCGTCATCGTACACTTTTCCATTTTTACGCTGATGATCGTGGTCAATAATTCGTTTTTGATTCCTAATCTCCTCGACAAAAAAAGATTCAGCGTATATGTTGCCAGCCTCATCGGCCTTATTTTGCTGTATACCTTCTTTATTGGTCATTATAATGCTTTTATTCATCTTATTCTTTTTCATGATGAAATGATCGAAACAAGCTCGGGGTTCTGGGCAAATTTCGTGTATGGGCTTTGTTGCAGTGTGATTACCGCAATGTTGTATATCACCCAAAAATGGGCCCAACAGGAGGAGCAGGTTAAAAACAGCCGGATCAACCAGTTGCAAACGGAATTAAAATACCTGCGTTCGCAAATCAACCCGCATTTCCTGTTTAATGGCCTTAATACCGTTTACGGTTATATTGATATTGGCAACAGCCAGGCCAGGGATATGATGGTGCAGTTTTCGGACCTGCTGCGGTATAATTTGTATGAAGCCGATGTGGATATCATTGGGCTGGAGAAGGAAATAAAATACCTGCGGAATTATGTGGCCCTGCAAAAAGCGCGCAGTAACGATAATGTGCAGGTGATCCTGAAAATAAATTACCAGAATGGCGCCACCAAAATAGCCCCGCTCATTTTTATGGCCTTTGTGGAGAATGCTTTTAAATATGTATCCAGGGGCGACAGCGTGATCAACAGTATTATTATGGAGTTGAATGAAGAAGCCGGCCTGATAGATTTTACCTGTAAAAACTCTTACGAAGAAACAGAACCTTCTCCGGGCGGTATCGGCCTCAATAATGCAGTCAGGCGTTTGGAACTTTTATATAAAGACCGTTACCAGCTTGATATCAGCAAAGACCACAATATTTACGATATTCATTTAGTCCTTCGGCCATGAAAAAACTCAGCTGCATTATCGTGGATGATGAACCCGTTGCCCGTAAAATACTGCACGAGTTTGTGGACCAGGTGCCTTTTTTAGACCTGCATGACAAATTTGAAAATGCCATGAAGGCAGAGGCGTTCCTGAAGAGCAATATAGTGGATATCATATTCCTGGATATTGAAATGCCAAAAATTTCGGGCCTGGAGTTTTTACAACGACTGCATGTCGAATCCATGGTGATCCTTACCACTGCTTTTCCCCAATACGCGCTGGAAGGGTATGAACTGGATATCATCGATTATCTTTTAAAACCCTTTGCCCTTAGCCGCTTTTTAAAAGCTGTACAAAAAGCAAAAGACTTTCACGAAATGAAGAACCGCACAAACGGTGCATTCAAACCCTCTTATATTTTTATCAAAAGCGACAAAAGGATCGAAAAAATTGAACTGAACGATATTATTTATGCCGAAAGTACGGGCAATTATGTAAGCATCCACACGGAAGAAAAAAGGATCATCGCCTACCTTACCATGAAAAGCCTTGAAAGCCAGCTGCCAGCAGATGAGTTTATCAAGATCCACCAATCGTACCTGGTAAACTGCTCAAAAATTGATGCGATAGAAGGAAATGAAATTAAGATTGGCAACAAATCGTTACCTATAAGCCGTAATTACAGGGATTTGGTGATGAGGGTAGTGAATCAACGGCTGTTGCGCAGGTGAAGATATTTGAATCGGATTGACTTAAATAGATTTGTATTTTGATTATTAAATATCCCTGTTAACTCTCACAAAAAGAGCCTGTCTTAGCGCTTGCATATGCAAAATTTTTATTCACCATTCAGCAAAAAGTGTTTAATCTCATCATAATGAGTGACGCCCGTCACCGTTTTGGCCTTTTGTTGAAGGTAAATTGCAGCTAATTAGTTACCGGTCAAAGTACTACTCAAAGTCCGCCGGGTTCAACTAAATTTCAATTAATCTTTATAAATAACTAATAGTATGAAAGAGTTAACCAAAACATCACCCATTAAAACCGTCAATCCTTTTAACAATAAAGTAGTTAAGGAATTTGACGTGATGACACATGAACAAATAAATGAAAAAATTGAACTCGCCGACAGTGCGTTCCAAAATTGGAAGAAAACACCACTTGTAAAGCGGGCTCAAATGTTACACCAGGTAGCCCAAATATTGCGTAACAGGAAAGAGGAACTTGGAAAACTGGCAACGCTGGAAATGGGTAAACTGTTAAAAGAGAGCATTGGCGAAGTGGAGCTATGTGCTGCTATTTTTGATTATTATGCAGGCAACGGAGAAAAATTCCTGGCCGACCAACCTTTGGATACCCCAATAGGTTCGGCTTTTCTCAGCTACGAACCTATTGGGGTTTTATTAAGTGTTCAGCCATGGAATTTCCCATTTTATCAAATCACCCGTTGTGCTGCTCCACACGTGATGGCCGGCAATACGATGTTGCTTAAACATGCATCAAATGTGCCCCAATGCGCTCAGGTTATGGAAGAGATTTTCCTGGAAGCAGGCGCTCCTGTAGGGGTGTACCAGAATTTGTTTATTCCCGGCAATGAGGTTGATGAACTGCTGGCCGATAAAAGGATAAAAGGAGTAACATTTACCGGAAGTGAACCTGCAGGATCTGCCATTGCGGCGGCAGCGGGTAAATATGTTAAAAAGTCGACCCTGGAGCTGGGTGGCAGCGATGCATTTGTAGTTTTGGATGACGCTAATGTAGACGAGGCTGTGGAAGCTGCCGTTTACGGCCGCCTTTGGAATGCAGGCCAGGTTTGCGTATCGCCAAAAAGAGTAATTGTAGAAGAACGCATTGCAGATGTATTCCTTGAAAAAGTAAAAGCCAAATTTGCGACAATTAAGGTTGGCGATCCGCTGGATAAACAAACTGAACTTGCTCCATTAAGCAGTGAAAAGGCAGTTGCCGACGTGATCCTGCAAGTACAGCAGGCTGTTTCGCAAGGCGCTGTTGTTTTGTATGGCGGGCACCGCATTGACAGGCCCGGAGCATTTATGGAACCTACCATTTTAACAGAGATACAACCCGGAAATTCTGCTTATCATGAAGAAATATTTGGGCCTGTATTTATGTTTTATAAAGTAAAAAACGAACAGGAAGCCATAAAATTAGCAAACGCAACAGATTATGGTTTGGGTGGCAGTGTATTCAGCTCAAATAATGACCGTGCCCTAAGAGTAGCAAGGCAAATGGAAACAGGGATGGTGTACATCAATCACCTAACCGGTATTGCTCCTGAACTGCCATTTGGCGGCACTAAAAATTCAGGTTATGGGCGCGAACAATCCCAGGCAGCAATTTACGAATTTGTAAATCCTAAATTGATCCGGGTAACAACCAGTAATAGTCCTTATTAATTTTTAATTGCTTAAACAAAAAGCCCGCAATTTAATTTATTGCGGGTTTTTTTATTTGAAAGGGCTAAAATATTGTCCGTCGACGCAAATAACATCCTATTTTATCCTTTCTGTCGACATCGCTTCCTCCCTAAAGGTGCTTTCATCCATACATTGCAGCCCCCAATTTCATCTTTACAAACACAAAATCAACCTTTAACATTAATTAACCAAACCGCTATGTAACTTTTGCAAATTAACTTTCATCTTAGCATAAACGCCCTTACACATGAAATTTACCTTACTTTTTACCTTTTCCTTATTCGTCAGCCTCCGTTTATTTTCGCAACAGGTTAGCATCAGCGGCAAGATCACTGATGAAAATAACAAGGCCATTCCCTTTGCAAGTGTTTACATCAAAAACACTACCCGGGGAACCTCGGCCAATGCCGAGGGCGAATATATCCTTCAGTTAAAACCGGGAGTTTACGAGGTGCAATACAAAGCAGTGGGCTACAAACAGGAAAGCCGTAAACTGGATGTAACCACCAACCAGGTCATCAATATCACTTTAAAAACCGAAACTTACCAGTTAAACGATGTTACCGTAACCTCCGGCGGCGAGGACCCTGCCTATGCCATCATCCGCAAAGCCATTAAAAAGCGTAAAGAGCATCTTAACGAAGTGAATGCTTATACCTGCGGGGTGTATATCAAGGGCCTGCAAAAGCTATTAGGCGCGCCAAAAAAATTTATGGGTTTTGATGTTCAAAAATTTGCAAGGGAAAATGGTTTGGATTCGAACAGGAAGGGTATTATCTATTTATCAGAATCGGAATCGAAGTACAGCTTTAAACGGCCTGATGATGTACACGAGGAAATGATCTCGTCAAAAGTCTCCGGCAGTAACAAGGCTTTTAGCTTTAACCGGGCATCAGACCTGGTAGTAAATTTCTATAATAACATCCAGAACTGGGAAGGCCTCAGCAACAGGCCGGTGATATCGCCCATTGCGGATAACGCGCTTTTTTATTATACATATAAATACATTGGCTTTTCTACGGAGAACGGCCAAACCATCGACAAGATACTGGTTAAGCCGAAAAGGATTTATGATGCCTGTTTCCAGGGCTATATTTATATACTGGAAGATAGCTGGCGCATTTATGGCCTGGACCTTTATATCACTAAAAAACAGAACATCAACTTTGTGGATACGCTGCGGGTAAGCGAGCAGTTCTTCCCTGTGAGTCCCAGGGTATGGATGCCTTCATCGCTTAAGTTCGACTTTACAGCAGGGTTGTTCGGATTTAAAATCGGCGGGTATTATATCTCCGTTTATAAGGATTACGACCTTGCACCAGCCTTCACTAAAAAGGAATTCTCTGAAGTATGGCGTATCGATAAGGGGGTAAATAAAAAGGATTCGGCTTTTTGGGAGAACGAACGGCCGGTACCTTTAACCGCTGAAGAAAAAACCGACTACAAAAACAAGGCGGTACTGGCCGCAAAAAAGGAATCGAAGCCTTACCTGGATTCACTGGATAAGGTAAATAACAAATTTAAACCGGATAAATTTTTAATGAGCGGGTACCAGCATAGCAACCGGTATCTGCATGAATACTATAATTTCGACCCGGCTTTAACCGCTGTCAAATTTAATACGGTACAGGGGTTTGCAATAAATTATGGCGCATCATTCCGGAAACAAGTTGACAGCATCAATAACCGCTACCTTTTTATGAGCGCGAAAGCAGGTTATGGCTTTGCCGATAAAAAGCTTACAGGAAGTTTGAGCAGCGCCATACCCTTAGGCGACGCTATGCTTGGCCTTAATGCGGGATCGGACATCGTCGACCTGAATTATACCAATCCTGTTTCATCCATCGTCAATTCGTTTTATAGTTTGTTTGAAAGACAGAACTATGAGAAACTGTACCAAAAACAATATGTATCGGTATCGCTTTACAAACGCATCAGCGGCGGCTGGCAGGGGTATGCCGCCGTAGAATGGGCCGACCGGAAATGGCTACCCAATTCATCCGAATTCAGCTTTTTTAACCCGGGCAACAGGAGTTACACCTCAAATAACCCCTTGCTGCCAGCCAGCGATGCATCGTTATTTCCTGAAAATCAATCCTTCAAAGTCACACTGCGCACCACCTACGACTTTAGCGACAAGTACGAAACTTTTCCGAACGGACGGAGATACTTACCCTCGCCCTACCCTATTATTGGCCTGACCTATATTAAAGGCATTAAAGGAGTTTTAGGATCGGATGTTAATTACGACCTGGTTGCTGCCGATATCTCCAAATCAAATATCAAAACAGGCGTTTTGGGCAATACTTCCTTTTATATTGCTGCCGGGAAATTCCTGAATAACAGCAGCATTTATTACCCGGACTATAAGCAATTTGCAGGTAATGAGGTATTGCTGGCCAATGGCGGCATTAATACCTTCCTGTTGTTAAACTATTACACCTTCAGCACCAATACCGAATATATTGAGGGCCATTTGGAACAGAATTTTTCGGGCTTTATTTTGAATAAGATCCCGCTGATCCGGAAGTTAAAATTGCAGGAAATTGTGGACATCAACTATTTAAGCACACCATCAATAAAAAACTACACCGAATTAGGCTTCGGCGTACAATATCTCAATATCAGGCTGATGTATGGCACCTCATTTAATAGCGGCAGTAATATCAGGTCGGCGTTGAGGTTGGGGGTGAGTTTTAAGTAAAGGGTGGTTTTTCCATTCCCCCGGTTACTGAATATCGTGCACAACAAATGAGATTGGTTAACCGGAATGAAGCATCAAGTGCTTTGGCTCCTACCGGAGCCAAAGTCATTTTCGTCGTCTTTTAACAGTTCGATATTTTTCATCAAAATTATCCTCCTTAAATGTTTGTTCTATTGTCAATTTCGCTAAATGTCTCGTAGCTGAAAAGGATAGCTTTTGCTTGCTCTATAGTCACAATTATTCCTTTTTTCTTTGGTATTTCGACCATCTCTTCCGGTGTGCAAGGTCTTCTTTGCTTCGACATAGTATTAAAAATCGAATTACAAATCCTATATTCTAAAACAACGGCTTAAAAGAATTTTTGACTATCGGATTTTTTTCAAAAATGGATGGTATATGCCTCAAAAAAAAATAAAAAAATTTGCACAACCAAATGGTTGTACTTATATTTGGCAACCATATGGTTGTATTATGATCGAAAGACGAGACGTTTATCAGGCTATTGCAGACCCTACCAGAAGAATGATTATTCAGAAATTATCGGGTGGGGCGTTAAATATTGGTCAAATTGTAGAAGATTCGGGAATTACCAGGCAAGGGATTGCCAAGCATCTTAAAGTGCTGAATGAATGCGGTATGATTACGCTTACTCAGAAAGGCAGGGAACAATTTTGTGAGACCAGGCTGGAGCAATTAGATGAGGTGGTTGACTGGGTGAATGAATCCCGTAAGCTGTGGGGTCAGCGCTTTGAGAAACTGGATAAATTTTTAGCTGAAACTAAGAAACAATAAACATGAAATCACGAGATAAAGAACTTTTAATAAGCCACTTATTTGATGCCCCCGTCGGGGTGGTTTTTGAAGCTTGGACTGACCCTGAAAAACTCAGGCTTTGGTATGCACCGGATGGATGTACTTTAGCATACAAGTCTATCGAAGTAAAACAAGGCGGGCAGTTCCATTACTACATTCATCATCCATTATACGGAGGTAGCTGGGTTATTGGTACTTATTTGGAAATATTGCAACCAGAAAAGCTGGTTTTCACCATGCGATTCACCAATGAAAATGGTGATCTGACAGATGGATTGGCCGCCGGAATGTCAGCACAATGGCCCGGCGAAATCCTGATCACGGCGACGTTTGAATCAATTGGAAATCAAACTAAGGCAACAATCCATGAAACTGTTTCTGAAGAGAAAGCCAGAAAAACGGGTGCTTACCAGGGCTGGATTATGATGTTTAACAAACTAAATCGACTATTAGCCGGGCAATTACCCGAATAACATTTATTTAGCAGTAGCGGCATAATGTGATTGCTGCAATACTACAGTTAGCGGTAATTGCAGGGCAACGGTGCCAACAATCAAATCAACGGACAAAATTAATTTCGACAAACAATAAATAAATAAAAATTATGAGCAAAATTATCTTTGACAGCGGAATATCACTTGATGGCTTTTTCGCAGGCGATAACAGGAGCCCGGCCAACCCAATGGGCGGTGTTGCAGGAAAAATTCACATGTGGATGTTTAAACAAAAAGCATTTTGGAAAAACGTCAATATGGAAGGCGGTGAAGAATACGGTGCAGACAGTAAATTAATTGATGATGTGTTTGCACGGACAGGTGCTTACATTATGGGAAAACGAATGTTTGACGAAGGCGAAGTGGTTTGGAAAGAAGATTTGTACAAAACAGATGTTTATGTCCTGACACACGAAAAACGGGAACCCTGGGTTCAAAAGGGGACAACAACTTTTTACTTCATCAATGACGGAATACAAAGTGCATTGGAAAAAGCAAGACAATCAGCCAAAGGAAAGGACATAAGGATACAAGGTGGCGCCAATATTATTCAACAATTTCTCAATGCGGGGCTGGTGGACGAGTTTTTCATTCACATTGCCCCTGTTTTTTTAGGAAGTGGTATCCGGCTGTTTGACGGCATTGACAAAGACAAATACGATATTCAAATTGCAGAAGTTATACCATCGGACCTGACAACACACCTGAGATACAAACTGACAAAAAAATAAGAACAAAACGGCTAACAAGGTATTGCCGCAATGGGGGCTAACGGGTTAATTGAGCATTTGTGCTATTATGTAATAGCCACCACCCGACCTGACAGTCGGGTGGTTTCCAAAATCCCCGCTCGGGTAGCGTCCCAGTTTGAGATTTAATTTTCACTTGTAACCCCAACCCCATATCGTATTGCCGCTTCAAGTACATCGGTGTTTATATCTTTTAGCTTATTGAACTTAATGCAATATCCGGTGACGCTGGCTTTGCCTATTTCTTTCCCAAATGTTTGGGCTAAGTATGTCTTATCCGTAATACCGAGGATATAGACAGAGATCCCGGTTTTGTTTGCGCTCAGACCAATTTGAAAAAACTCTCTCGTTTTTCCATCAGCATATTTTATGGTGTAAAACCCATAGCCTATATTAGGGTTACTAACAGTTTTATTTTCGCTGTTTTTACCATCGTCGAACCATAATTTACAACCTGGTAAAACTTGAAGTATGAGATGGTGCAACGCTTGCATATCACTCCGCTTTGGTTCAGGTTGGTTGGTAATATATGCTGTGATTTGTTCTTGTACGTTCATATCAAATATTGAATTATAGGTTATTATGGGTTACTTACCTTGCTTTTTCAAATCTCGTTTTATTTTTAGTCAAATACCAATTCATTTCTGTTATCTTCCTTCAAAAACATTTCTGTTTTTCTTTGGATCATCATTCAAATTCCAAACTGAGGCACTGCTTCCGCTTGCAAATCCACCCCAATTCTGTTATATTCGATTCAAGCCCTGTCCCTGTTAAATCTTCATTTAAAATCAGCAATATTTTGTTGATGAGTTTTTTTTGCAAAAATTTCCCTCTCTTTGATTTATTTTTTTTAGACAATTCACATACAGCTATTTAAGAAACTCTTTAGCTACTACCCCAAATGCGTTTCGCCTTCGGAATACCCTGTTTTTGTGCGATGCTAACTGCGTTTTGGGTAGCAGGATAGACCATAGTCGATGGTCCATAGTCCATGGCAAAAATGAGAGGCGGTCGTGATAAAAGGGTTAAACACCAGGATAAAATCCATGGACCATGGACTATGGTCTATCGACAAAAAAACCATGAACTACACAGCAATTTGCTATATTAGCACCCTTTAATAACTGAGATGAATAAATTTTACGGAACGGGCGTTGCCATCATAACGCCTTTTCATGCGGACGGACAAGTAGATTACGATGCTTTGGGCAGAGTGATCGGCCATTTGATTGACGGCGGGGTAGAATACCTGGTTTCCCTGGGTACTACCGGCGAAAGCGCCACTTTGAGTAACGAAGAACGAAAACAGGTTTGGGCCTTTACCGCAGGCGTAGTTAAGGGTCGTGTGGGCCTGGTAGCCGGCATTGCCGGCAATAATACCCACGAGGTGGTGGAACAGATAAAGCAATTTGATACTACCGGGTACGATGCTATTCTATCGGCAAGCCCTCATTATAACAAGCCCACGCAGGAGGGTATTTACCAGCACTATAAGGCTATAGCGCAGGCGGCAACCCTGCCGGTTATTTTATATAATGTACCCAGCCGTACCGGCAGCAATATAAACGCTGATACCGTGGTAAGGCTTGCGCACGATTTTAAAAACATCATCGGAATAAAAGAGGCCGGCGGTAATTTCGACCAGATCAACCAGATCATGCGGGATAAACCGGAGGATTTTTTAATGATATCAGGCGATGACCCGGTTACTTTGCCCATGATGGCATTGGGCGGTGTTGGCGTGATATCTGTAACGGGCAATGTTTTGCCGCGCCAAACATCGGACATGGTAAGATTATGCCTTGAGGGGAATTATAAAGCAGCTCAAATTATACATTCCGGCTTGATTGACTTTACCCGGTTGATGTTTGTTGAAGGCAGCCCAGCCGGAGCAAAAACCGCGCTGAAACAACTTGGGCTTTGCCAGGATGCTTTGCGCCTTCCGCTGGTACAGGTAAGCAGCGGTACTACTGAAAAGATAGCAAGCGAATTAAAGAAATTCATATAAAATAAAAAACCCGCCTTAATTGGTAAAGGCGGGTTTTTTATTGGAATAAAGCTTTTTCAAGCTTTTTGTTGAAACTAAGCTTTGTTCTTCGCTTCCTGAACTTCCAAACGAATAGCCTGGGCTAAATTTTTAAGGTCTTGCATTCCTTTACGAACGCGGGTACCAGCAGCGCTGTTTCCCTTGTTGTAAAATTTGTCAGCATCTGCTTCCAAAGACGCTACTAGTTCTTTTACTTCAGTAAATTTTTTCATTTCAGTTACTCCTTTTTAAAAATATTGAGGTTTATTGTTTTGTAAAGCTAATCTAAACTGTTTTTTCTAAAATAAAAACTTTTACAGCATAAAAATAATGCCTTTAAAGTGGTTTTTTTCCACATTTAAGCGATGCCGGCAATATTAAATACTTATTAGATAATATTCCAAAGGGACATAGCTTATTTAATATCATCAAACCAAGGTCGACGGGTGATAATATTTAATTATAAATTAGCTTATAATTAAAACAAAGTAATTTCGAGTTCAAAAGTGGTTAAATATTAGTATATCGCCTTATTTTTAATATCAACACTCAAATCTATATTAAATGCTCAATTGCTATAATATTTCAGGATAATATTGGTGTGTTTTGATAATCAATTCGCCGAATAATGTATTGGCCCAGGCAAACCATTTGCGTGTAAAGTCAGTTGAATCATCTTTATTAAAAGATTCGTGCATAAAACCCGTATCCGCGTGGGTGGTTTTAAGCCAGTGGACGCATTTTATTATTTCATTTTTATCTGTCGACGTTAATGCGCGCATAATAATGCTCATCGGCCAGATGTAATTCATGCCCACATGCGGGCCTCCCACCCCCTCAGCGGCTTTGCCTTTAAAGAAGTATGGATTGGCTTCGCTGAGCACCATCCGGCGGGTATTCTGGTAAAGCGGGTCGTGGTTTGATAAAGCACCGAGGTAAGGCAACGCCAGTAAACAAGGCACGTTTGCGTCGTCCATAAACAACTGGTTTCCAAAACCATCAACCTCGTATGCCAATACTCTACCAAAAACGGGGTGTAGTTTGGTCGCATATTTTTCAATAGCGGCATGAACTTCGGTTGCTAAAGCGGTGCATTCTGACGCAGTCTGATTGTCTTTGCCAATAGCCAGAAACATCTCGGCCATCTGCTTCAAACTTACTACTGCGAAATAATTGGACGGGATTAAAAAAGGATATATGGTAGCATCATCCGAAGGCCGGAAAATGGAGCAGATCAATCCAACCGGTTTAACCGGGTTGCCGTAGCCACCATTTGGGGCGGTATCGCTGGCCACTTCAGTTTTTCGTTGGAAATGATATGGCCCCCTGCCGTTTTTCCGTTGCTGTTCTTTAAAAGTTGCAAGGATCAGTTTACCTGCCTTTTGCCAGTTTTCGTCAAAAAAGCTGCTGTCGCCGCTGGTTTTCCAGTAATTATAGGCCAGGCGGATAGGATAACAAAGCGAATCTACCTCCCATTTGCGTTCATGCAGTTCGGGTTTCATATCGGTTCGGTCGCTGTCCCATTCGCTGCCGGTTGGGCCGGCATTAAAGGCGTTGGCATAGGGATCGATCAGCACACAGGCAGCCTGGCGATTAAGTACACCTTTAATCAGGCTCCTCAGTTCAACATCTTCTTTCACCAGGGGTAAGTAAGGCCAAACCTGGGCAGATGAATCACGCATCCACATCGCATTGATATCGCCGGTGATGACAAAAGTATCGGGGCGGCCATCTTTAACTGAATAATTAACGGTGGTATCCAGCGTATTTGGGTAACAGTTTTCAAACAGCCAGGCCAGTTCAGGATCTTTAATGACTGCCTTTACCCTGCTGATTTTTGCCTCAACGGCTTTACTGGTAAATTTACGGTTGGCAAGCGGCGGTCGTTTGCTTTCGAATGTATTGGCGCCGAACCAGGTTGGTTTAAGGCCCATCCCTATTCCTGCGGTGGTTATCCCATTAATTTTTATAAAATCGCGACGTGTTAGCATGATGTTTCAATTGGTAAGCTGTAAAAATATAAAAGCCCTCCGGATTAACGAAAGGCTGTTGAATATTTTATGGAATTAAAATAGCAGAACTTATAATGGTAAAGCAACAATAAACGACGTACCCTTGCCTAACAGAGATCTTACCGTGATGGTACCGTTCATATCTTCAATAGCTTGCTTGGCGAAGTACAGCCCGAGGCCCATGCTTTTTTTGTTGATGCCGGACATGAAGTACTTTTTGAAGATATTTTCCTTTTGCTCCGGCTTTATGCCCAGCCCGTTATCTTCAATTTCAATAATACATTGCTGGTCTTTCCGATACGATTTTACCCTGATCCATTGTTCAGGTTTGTTAAAATCAGCATACTTGATGGCATTGGAGATCAGGTTATTAAAAACAACTTTTATGTCCGCGATGTTGCATTTGAGTTCCCATATTTCCAGTTCGCTTAAAAAATTCACCTTATGTCCGTCTGCAAAAAAACTGTTCTGGCTCTTTATATCGTTTACCAATTCCACCAGGTTGCAAATTTCTTCCTTTTGGCCGCTTTCGTTCCTGATAGCGTTTAAAACATCGTGAATATATTGATCCTGCAACTCAAGCGTTTCGCGCATCATATCTGTATAGTCAGGAAGCCTGGTGATATCTTTTTCCTTCTCGAGCACGGAAACCAGCCCTGTTAACGAGGCGATAGGCGACCTTAAATCATGGGTAACCGAATAAGCGAATTTTTTGATACGTTCATTCATGCTGTTTAATGCCAGGTTCTGCTCCATAATAACTTTTTGCGAAGTTTGCAGCTTCCGAAGCATGATACCGGCCAGCAAGGCCGAACTCACAAGAATAATAAAGGGGATAACCAGGTCAAGAAGATAAACATAATGATCAACCATCCGGGAGGCTACACCAAGGATAGCTGAGAAATTTTGTTGTTTTATGGTAAGATTGTCCGAAATCGTGCTGACCTGCAAGGCAATGTCGTCCTTATCAACCGGCTTGCCCGCAGCAATGTTGCGATGCACGGTTGCACCGATAACGTTTAATTTCCCTACTAATACATCGGCCTGCTGCCATGTTTCAATAGCCGTTTTAAAGAGTGCCTTGTTTTTGAATTCACCGAAAAACCAAATGAGCTGTGGGAGGTCCTCTTTGTTGTTTCCGCCCATCAAAAAACCGATGCGGGCAATCCTGGTATCTTTTCCGGATGCAAGGGCCTCCCTCGCTACACTATCGCCCCTGGAGATACTGATATCACTTTTAAAATACAAATAATCTACTTCGTCATGCGAGTAGATATAATTAATTAAATGCCTGGCAGCATCCTTTTCACCTTTTGCATATTGCGCTTCGAAATTTGTATAGGCGCGGGTAGACGAAAGGATTTTTACGGCATAAAAATGCGCTATGCTGATTGTAGCAGTGGCAATTAATACGATAACCGTTAAGGATATGATCACTCTCTTCATTACACCTTCACACCGTGGGTTTATATAATGTCTTCAGATCAAGAAAACAACACCCGGTTTAAGTTCCTTATACGAAATTACAAAAGCAGGGTTGTGCTGTTTTACAAAAAAGGACTAATTGTTGACAAAGCAGCTACTAAGTAAAAAACCCTTCCGGGTTTTTCAAGCTAAAACCCATATACAAAAAACAGCCTCCCGGATTACCGGAAGGCTGTTGAATATCTGTTTATTGAGCGGAATTACGCCACTACCAGTTTATTCTCTTTATAATACCCGGCTTTCAGCTTTTCGGCCATTTCGCTGTAAGCATCCAGTGTTCTTTGAACATCTTCCAGGCTGTGCGCTGCAGTAGGAATCAGCCTTAACAGGATCAATCCTTTCGGGATAACCGGGTAGATCACTATGGAGCAAAATATGCCGTAGTTTTCGCGCAAA
>Ga0207076_1111_pt1 | contig 19485 bp, 21 predicted proteins | sample Alteio_BWMinHeat_62_FD_153568 | JGI IMG/M metagenome (GOLD analysis project Ga0207076, IMG submission 153568) | Enriched cells from forest soil in Barre Woods Harvard Forest LTER site, Petersham, Massachusetts, United States -... | ecosystem: Environmental > Terrestrial > Soil > Temperate forest >... | reverse complement strand
TATGGATCAGCCCTATGTATTACGTTCCGATGATGGCGGCGTCACGACGCTGACGCTGAATCGTGGTGAACGCTTTAATCCTCTCTCTGAAGAAATGCTGGGCGAATTGCACGCGGCATTGAAGGGTATTGCGCAGGACGATGCGGTGCGCGTGGTGGTGCTGGCTGCGGCCGGCAAGGCGTTTTGTGCGGGGCATGATTTGAAGCAGATGATGCAGACGCCGGACGCGGACTACTACAAGAAGCTGTTCCAGCAGTGCAGCAAGCTGATGCTGTTGATACAGCAGATGCCGCAGCCGGTGATTGCGCGGGTGCAGGGGCTGGCGACGGCGGCGGGTTGCCAGTTGGTGGCGATGTGCGATCTGGCGGTGGCGGTTTCCGGTGCGCGCTTTGCGGTGTCGGGCGTGAATGTCGGCTTGTTCTGTTCCACGCCGGCGGTGGCCTTGTCGCGCAATGTGTCGCGCAAGCAGGCGATGGAGATGTTGTTGACGGGCGACTTTATCGACGCGCAGACGGCCTTGCAGCGCGGGCTGGTGAATCACGTTGTTGAGGCGGATGAACTGGATGCAGAGGTTGCCCGGCTGGCAGCCAGCATCACGGCCAAGCCGGCAGTGGCGATTGCGATGGGCAAGCAGCTGTTTTACAAGCAGCTGGAAATGGGTATCGACGCCGCCTACCAGTTGGCCGGGCAAACCATGGCCTGCAATATGGTGGATGAGGCGGCGCAGGAAGGAGTGCAGGCTTTTATAGAAAAGCGTACTCCCGCATGGAAAAAAACCTAAAGCCCGGTGTCCTGCAGGAAATGCCTTAGCCTGGATGGAGCGCGGCACAATCCGGGTCCCTCTTGGATTGCGCATCATCCTGCGCACTTCTATCCCGCAACTTCTAAATACGTCTAGCCGTTGATGACCTTGCGGGCAAAACTTTCAAGCGAATCCATCAGCGAATCCGCAGCCTTGACCGCCTGCTCTTCATTGCCCTTGGCGATTGCCTTGGCCAGCAGCATGTGGCAGCGCGCGCCTTCCTCGATGTCGCCCTCATGCTGGTAGGCATACCAGAAGCGGCGGCACTTGATGATCAGCGGAGTAACGGCCTTCGCCGCGGAAGGATTGCGGCAGGCGTCGTGGATGGTATGGTCCAGCGCCTGGTCTGCATCCATATACACGTCCAGGTTGCCCTGTTTGGCGGCGACCACCATCTTGTCTGCACTCGCCAGGATGTCTTCCCTTTGCTGCGGCGACGCGCGCCTGGCGGCGCTGCTGGCGATCAGGCGTTCTATCACCCTGCGGGTTTCTATCAAGGTCATGTGCTCGGCGGCTTCGATGTCGCTGATGATCAGGCCGCGCCGCGGCAATTGCACGATCAGCCCATTGGAAGACATGCGCATCAGGGCTTCGCGCAGCGGCGTGCGCCCCAGGCCGGTGACGTCGACCAGTTCGGATTCTACGATCGGTGATCCGGGTTTTAACTTCAACGTGACTATCATGCTCTCTATCGCGTCATAGGCAACGTCGGCGGCACGTAGTTTGGGAGAGGCAGGTTTTAGTGGCGTTTCTAGCATTATTGTCCAGATTCTGTATTTTGTACGGATTTTACCGGTAATTCAGCAAATTTTAACTTGTAATTAATTGGTTTTAAAAATTTAATAAGAGTTTTGCGTCATGAAAGCGACAGAGTGCCGTTGTTTATTTAGCTTTTCAAATAAATTTCCGGAGAGCAGTTATATGCTTCTCGGCAAGTAGTATCTGTCGCAGCAATGTTAAATAGAAGTAACGCTGTTGCGGAGTATTTTTGGGATATATGCAGGATATACGCGCAATGGCGCCGGCGGATGCCGTCGGAATGCCTTCCTATTGCAGCTCTGTATGCAATGGCGCGGCGGGCGGGCATCTGCGCAGCACGCCCGCCGATCTTCCGAGGTTTAAAAAAGCAACGACAAGTCGGGCCGGGTGTCCAGCGCCTTGCGCACGATGGCCGTCACGCGCTCGCGTTCTGCGCCTACCAGCGGCTGGCGCGGGCGGCGCACGTTTTCGTTGCCGACGCCCGCCAGGCTTTCCACCAGCTTCAGGTTTTGCACCAGCTTGGCCGAGACGTCCAGGTGCAGCAAGGGCATGAACCACTGGTACAGCTTCAGCGCCTCATCATAGCGCCTGGCTTGCATCAGCTTGTACAGCGCGACTGTTTCTTTCGGGAAGGCCACCACCAGTCCCGCCAGCAAACCGTCGGCGCCGACTGCCAGGCCCTCAAACGACAAGTCGTCCACCCCCATGAAGAGCTGGTAGCGGTCGCCCAGCGCATTGCGCAGGTCGGTGATGCGGCGGATGTTGTCGCTGGATTCCTTGATCGCCACCAGCCATTCGCAGTCTGCCAGTTCCTGGAAATCTTCCGGCGTCAGGTCCACCTTATAGCTGACCGGATTGTTGTACACCATGATGGGCAGTTGGGCGGCTTTGGCGATAGTGCGCAAATTATCCTTCGCCTCGCGCGCATCGGCCGCATACAGCACGGAAGGCATCACCATGAAACCCTGCACGCCCAGTTCCGCAGCTTGCTGCACAAAGCGCACTGCATTCGCGGTGCGGGTTTCCGATACGTTGACCAGCACCGGCACGCGGCGGTTGGCCACATCCAGTGCAATCTTGGTGATTTCCAGTTTTTCGTCGAAGGACAGGGTGCTGGCTTCTCCCAGCGAGCCGCAGGTAACCAGGCCGTGCACGCCGCTGTCAATCTGGAATGCATAGTGTTTTTCCATCTCGGCATGGTCCAGGTCCTCGTTCGCTTTGAACTTGGTCGTCACCGCAGGAAACACGCCGCGCCATTTGTTTGCTGTCATGCCATTTCTCCTTGTGTAAAACATCAAAACATCCAGAAACCACGATGCTGCTCCATTGCTATAAGTGATGCTAAATCCTTTTAAATATATTTACAATATATTTATAGGGCGTTTGTTGCGTTGGAGTTGCGTATCTCCAGCAACACATACGACGTCTATCCGTGTAAATATCGTTGCAAAATTTTTAATTAATTGCTAATGTCGACCCTTGCCGCGCAAGGGCAGGAGGGTTTTTCCTATATTGCGCCCGGCATTCCCGATACTAAAAATAGCCGCATGAATAACATTCCCAGATATTTAGCCAATACCGAGCGCGACATCCTTGCTGAGCGCATCGCCGATGTATTTTTCACCGAGTCCTTGTTTGATGCCCTTCCGGACGTGGTCTTTTTCGTCAAGGATGTGGATGGGCGCTATGTCGTGCTGAACCAGACCCTGGCCACGCGCTGCGGTTATAAAGACAAGGCGGAATTGATAGGGCGCACCGTGAACGAAGTGTTCCCGGCGGCGCTGGCCAGCACCTATGACGAACAAGACCATCTGGTATTGAGCGGAGTGCAGGAATTCCACGACCAGCTGGAGCTGCATTTATATCCCGATCACGATCCCGGCTGGTGCCTGACAAAAAAGATTGCACTACGCGACGCCAATAAAAACATCGTAGGCCTGGCGGGTGTCTCCCGGGATCTTGCAATGCCGGACCAGCGCCACCCGGTGTATCACAAGATTGCGGCGGCGGTCAGGCATTTGCATACCCACTATGAACAAAATATACAGATGGCGGATTTGGAGCAGATCACCGGCTTGTCTGTGGCCCAGATCGAGCGCTATTTCCACAAGATATTCACGCTGACACCCCGCCAGATGATGACCAAGATACGGCTGGACGCTGCATCCGTAATGCTGGCCGACATGGGCAAGACCATTACCGATGTCGCCGCGGCCTGCGGTTACCAGGACCACAGCGCATTCTCGCGCGTGTTCAAGTCCACCGTCGGCGTCACGCCGCGCGAATTCCGGGATGTGCTGGCAAAGAGTCGCAACATCGACAGGTAAGGGCGGCAACTAAGAGATAAAATAACGGAGTGCGCTGAAGCCCTCAGCCCCTTCCGTGGAATTTTTTCCTTGCCATTCACCTTATCCCATCCCGCCGCCATCATCCCGCTGCATAAACTGCTGGGGCGCCGCGTCTCCATTTCGGCGATGGTCATAGGCAGCATGTCGCCCGACTTCGCGTATTTCTTGCCCGGCGTCTCCGGCCTGATGACGCACAGCTTGCGCGGCATCTTCAGTTTTTGCCTGCCGGCCGGCTTGCTGATGTATTTCATCTTCCATTTACTGGTCAAGCGCCCGGCCAGCCTGCTGCTGCCCGGCCCGGTGCTGGCGCGTTTGCGCAACACTGCATTCGGCGCGCCGGGCTTGCCCGCCACATCGGTCTGGGTCCTGGCCTGCTCGGTCATGCTGGGGGCGGCGACCCATATCGGCTGGGATGCGTTCACGCACAGGAGTTCAGCGATAGTGAGCCACTTTGAGATTTTCCGCATCGTTGTTTTCAATAGTGGCGGCTATATACTGTATTTGTATAAATTGCTGCAGCATTTGAGTACTGCATTTGGCTTGCTGGTGCTGGCGTGGTGGATCAAGTCGTGGCTGGATGCCACGCCGGCGGTAGCGGAAGCTCAGTTACTGGAAGATGCGGAGCAGCCGGGACTGGAGGGCAGGGCCAGAGCCTATATTGTCGGCGGCATAGTCGCCGTGAGTGCATTGTGCGGCGGCAGCGCGGGGATCATGCGCGCCGGCTTGCCATTGGAGCGCTGGCTGTTCCACGTTGTTGTCGCCGGCCTGAGCGGAGCCGCACTGGCCTTGTTATTCTACTGCCTTGCATGGGCCGCTGTCGGTGCGGGGCGCCGGCGCAATGCCTGAAAAACGGACTATGATGAAGAACGCTTGTACAGCAGTTCATGCTGCAATGGAAAACCCTGACGCTGTTACCCTGATTAGATCTCGCTGAGGAGAATTTTATGTCATTGGAACAAGAACCCTTGATCAAGGAAGTCATTTCTTACCTGCGGGTAAAGGGAGCGCCGCAAGCGATCAGTTTCTACCAGAAAGTATTTGGCGCCAAAGAGACCTTCCGCCTGAGCGAGCCGTCCGGCCGCGTCGGCCATGCCGAGCTGGAGATAGGTGGCTGCAAGGTGATGCTGTCGGATGAGTACCCCGAGCACGATATCCTGGGGCCTGAGTCCCTGGGCGGAGTGGCGGCGGCGATGTATCTGCAGGTGGACAATGTCGATCAGTTATGGGCGGATGTCATTGCCGCCGGCGCCACCGTCGTCACGCCGCTGGCGGACCAGTTCTATGGCGAGCGCAGCGGCAAGATACGCGACCCCTTCGGCCACCACTGGATGCTGAGCGAGACGATAGAACAGCTGTCGATGGAAGAAATGCAGAAGCGTTTTGACGCCATGTTCACATCCGCATAGGAAATATTTTGATGGATGAGTTTGTATGAAGCAGGCTGTATGGATGCCGATAGCGGAACAGGAAATCGGCGTGGCGCGCTACCCGGCGGGACAAAGCAATCCGCGCATTACCCAGTATCACGAGAACACCAATATCCGCGGCTACGACGACAAGGTGGCATGGTGTTCTTCGTTCGCCAACTGGTGCATGCAGCAAGCCGGCATCGCCGGCACCGGTTCTGCGCTGGCGCGCTCCTGGCTGGAGTGGGGGGCGCCACTGCAGCAGCCGCGCCCCGGCTGCGTGGTGATCGTCACGCGCGACGATCCGGCCAGCTGGAAAGGGCATGTAGGATTTTATTTGCGCAGCGATGAGGAATTTATCTACCTGCTGGGCGGCAACCAGCTGGACGAAGTCCGAGAGCATTTTTATCCGCTGGCTTTCGTACTCGGCTATCGCTGGCCGGAAAAATAAACCAAGTGTGATGCATGCAATGGGGGACAGTAGCCTGGATGGAGCGCAGCGTAATCCGGGGGGCCGCCTAGGGGGCATACCAGCGGCCTGTGGACATCCCCCCGGATTGCGCTGCGCTTCATCCAGGCTACAGATGCTGGTAATTTACCCGCTTCACTCAGATAACAAACTCTCCACCCGCGCAGGGAAAATCGGCAGCCGCGCCTCGTCCTTTTCCCATCCAAACAACAACTCGGTAGCCGCGCCGCATATCCTGCCCTGGCAGGCGCCCATGCCGCAGCGAGAGTGCAGTTTGGCGCTGCGCCAGTCGGGATAGCGCAGCAGCTGTGCATAGCTGACATCTTCGCAGCGGCATACCAGCGTATCCGGCCGGCATAGGCTCAGCAGTTCTGCGCGCAGTGCAAAACCCTCTTCCAATCTTTGTGCAAAGGCCTGCCATTTCCGGCGTTGCCGGAAAAATTGCTCGGCCTGCTGGATTTGGCCGGATGCCGCATAGCCCGCGATATAGCCTTCCGCCAGGGCCAAGTCAACCCCGCCTATGCCCGTGCCTTCGCCGGCGCAATACACGCCGGCGACGCTGGTGCGCTGCCATTCATCCACCACTACTTTGCCATCTTGCAGCCTGCACCCGGCGGCGGAAGCCAGCTCCGTGTTCGGCAGCAGGCCGTAGCCGCAGGCCAGGTAATCGCAGGGGAGGTCCTGTTGCTTGCCGCCTATAGACACCGTGGCCTGCTGGAGCCGGGCATCGCCATGGGCTGCCTGGACATAGCTATTGCCGAGATAGCGCGTTCCTTGCAGCTGGCGCCACAATTGCAGCGCTTGCAATAATTTGCCAGGCGTGGCCGGCAAGCTCAGCAGGAAGCGCAACAAACGGCCCGGCGTGGCTTGCTCCAGGATATGGCTGACCCTGGCGCCGCGTTCAGCCAGGCTGGCTGCCACCGCCAGCAGCAGCGGACCGGAACCGGCGACCACGATATTTTTCCCGGCGACCGGATAGCCCCCTTTGCTCAAGGCTTGCAGGCCGCCAGCACCCATCACTCCCGGCAGGGTCCAGCCGGGGAAGGGCAGCAGCCGCTCGCGCGCGCCGGTCGCCAGTATCAGTTTCTGGTAGCGCAAGGTGATTGCTGCATCGGCGGTTTGCGCCTGCAACTCGCCGGCGGCGGCAATATGCACTACACGGGTTTGCAGATGAGGGCTGATATTCTTTGCATCCGCGATGTGGTGCGCCAAACTGCGGGCGCGTTTGTCTTGGCTGGCCGCTGCGCCGCCGCGCCAGATCTGCCCGCCGGAGCCCGGGTTGTCATCCACAATGGCGACGCTAGCGCCTGAGTTCGCGGCGGCATGCGCTGCAGCCAGGCCGGCCGGCCCGGCGCCTATCACCACTACATCATAGGCCAGGGCCCTCATACATAGTCTCCGCAAAGGATATGCATGCCGGCTTCGCACAGGGTCTGGCAGGCCAGCTGATGCGGGCGGCCGTTGATGGTGACGCGGCATTCCTGGCATACGCCCATGCCGCACAAGGGCGCGCGCGGCTGGCTGCCGACCGAGATACGGGTCACCGGGGAGGATGTCATCGCGATTGCCGCCGCGACGCTGGTGCCGGTGTCCACAGCATAAGCTTGGCCGTTGACGGTGATGGAGATAGCGTCATGCATAAGCGATGGGTGCCAGCAGGCGCGACGGCAAATAGGGGCTGGCCGGTATCGCTGCGGGGCTGCCGCAGATCTGGCCGGCCAGCAGCTCTGCCGTCGCCAGCGAAGTCGTGATCCCCAGCCCTTCATGGCCGACCGCCAGCCAGATATTCTCCCGGCCCGGATGGGGCCCTATCAGCGGCAGGCCGTCCGGCGTCGCCGCGCGGAAACCGGTCCAGCTTCGCAGTACGTTCAGTTGCGCCAGCGCCGGCACAAAGCCGGCCGCATGCGCGAGCATCTTGCGTATCATCGCGATCTCCACGGCTTTATCCACGGTATCGAACTGGCGCGACGAACCTATCAGTATCTGCCCGGTAGGCCGGGGCTGCAGATTGAATGCCACTGAGTCGCCGTCGCTGGCATGCGCGCTCTTGATGTAGCCCAACTCCACCAGCTGATGCCGGATGAAGCCAGGGTAACGGTCGGTGACCAGCAGATGCCCCTTCTTGGCGCGCAAGGGTAGCTCCGGCAACAGCGCGGCGGCGGCCAGGCCGTTGGCGACGATGACTTGGCCTGCATGCAGTTGCCGGCCGTCGCTGCACAGCACGCCATTCTTGGTGATGGCGGTAACCTGACCCTGAACCAGCGCGGCGCCGGCGGCCAGGGCCCTGTCCAGCAAGATCTGCGTGCTTTTGGGTGGATAGACCAAGGCATCATTTTGCACCAGCAAGCCGCCCGCCAATCCCGGGCGCAAGGCCGGTTCGGCCTCGGACAAGGCCTGTTGATCCAGCAGTTCGCAAGCGATGCCGTGTGCCGTCAATACCGAATGCTTGGTCCTGGCGGCGGCCATCTCTTCTTCATCGGCGGCTATCCACAGGGTGCCGCAGCGGCTGTATTCATGCTGTGCTTCCTGGCCGGCTACCAGCTCGCGCCATAGCCGCAGCGAGCGTCGTGTCAATGCCAGTTCGGCCGGATTGTCGTCCATCACCACCAGGTGCCCCATGCCGGCGGCCGTGGCGCCGCCGCCAATGGTGGATGCTTCAACGATTGTGACGTCCAGGCCCCCGGCAGACAGCGCGGCGGCGCATGCGCAGCCTATGATGCCGGCGCCGATGACGACGACGTCGCTGCTCATGCCCATTGCCGGCTCAGCGTATGCCCCAGACGAAAGGGTCGCGCTCATCCAGCAACAGGCAGGCTTCTGCATTCACAAAGGCGGTGCCGCGTATGCTGGGCAAGATCCTGTCGCCGGCTTGCCGGTAGCTGCCTTCGAATACGCTGCCTATGATGCTTTCCTGGCGCCAGGTTTCGCCCGCCGCCAGCTTGCCGTCGGCGGCCAGGCAGGCCAGCTTGGCGCTGGTGCCGGTACCGCAGGGGGAGCGGTCGTAGGCACCGCCCGGACACAGCACAAAATTCTGGCTATGGTTGTGCGGCGATTGCGCGCCGGCGAACAGCTCTATATGGTCGATGACGGCGCCATTGTCGCCGGTGATGCCGGCAGCCTCCAGTGCCCGCCGCACCCGCCAGCTGAACTGACTCAGCGCATCGATATTCTGCAGGTTCAACTGCTGGCCGTGCTCCGGCACCAGGAAGAACCAGTTGCCGCCCCAGGCGATATCGCCTTTCACTATGCCGTGGCCGCCTATGTCGACCGCGACATCCTTGCGGTAGCGGTAGGCCGGCACATTGTGCACCGTCACGCTATGGTCCGCATGCAGCTCCACATCGACGATGCCGACCGGGGTTTCCACCCTGTGGCTGCCGGCGGCGATTTTTCCCTGATAGGCCAGGCTGGCGATAAAGCCTATCATGCCGTGCCCGCACATGCCCAGGTAGCCTACATTGTTGAAGAAGATCACGGCCGCCGTGCAGGATTTGTCGTAGGGTTCGCAAGCCAGCGCGCCGACGATCACGTCCGAGCCGCGTGGTTCGCACACGCTGGCGGTACGGTAATGGTCGAAATCCGCCTTGAACCTGGCCAGGCGCTGCTCCAAAGGGCCGTCCCCCAGATCCGGGCCGCCAGCAATGATCAGGCGGGTAGGTTCGCCGCCGGTATGCGAATCGATGATGGAAATTTTTTTCATGGACTCATCCTAGAAAATAATGGCGCAGCGGTCTTGACCGCCAGGGCCCTATTTTGCGACGAAATCGGCATAGTCGGTTTTTGTTTCAGTCCGGCTTGCCGGTATTCGCAAAATTTTTCAGCCGGCCTATCTGCTCCGCCAGCATGCCGTTGGCGGCCGGCGCCATCTTGTCAAAGCCGCCCTGCATGTAGCCGCCTACGCTATAGCTCATTTCCATCTTGCTGGCCGGCTTGTCTGCGGTGCTGCCCGCGGCCGGCGTGATTTGCCAGGTCATGCTGCCGGCCAGGCCGGAGCCCTGCATCGGCCCCAGCGCGCCCGTCATGCGCAGCACCTTGCCCGGCATCGCGTAGACCACGGCCAAATGCTGGACACCGCCGCCATTCGGCAACTGCTCGCAAAAACAGCCGCCCGGCCTGGCGTCGATGGACAGGTTTTTTGCATTGCCGGAATAGGTGTGGGCAGGATTCCACCAGCTGCCGACATCGCTGACCAGGGTTTTGTAGGCTTGCTCGGGGGTCAGGTTGACGATGATTTCATGCTTGAGCAAAAATCCGGACGGGCCGACATTGATCACCTCGGCGGCAGTATCGGCCGCTGCTAGTGCCAGCAGCAAGACTAAGGGAGTGGAAGCGGCGGCGATTCTTGTGATGGAGGTCTTCATGCTCGGAGCTCCTGTGTATTGTTGTAGTGGAGATAGGTTATTGGCAATCCAGCAAATCGGCCAGCTCGATCAGGCTGCGCGCATGGAAGGTATTGCGCGGATCGGCGGAAACATCCTTAGGCTGTTTGCTGCCGTGTTCCAGCGGGCGTTCTATATAGGCGGTCTTCAGTCCGCAAGCGCGGGCTGCATCCAGGTCGCTCTGGTGCGCGGCGACCAGCATCACCTGCTCCGGCTTCACATCAAACACCTGGCTGACGCCCAGATAGGTGGCCGGATCGGGCTTGTACTTCCTGAACACTTCCGCCGACAGGATGCAGTCCCAGGGCAGGCCGGCGTTTTTTGCCATATTGCTGAGCAAGCCGATGTTGCCATTGGACAGTGTGCAGATGGTGAAGGCTGACTTCAGGCGGTGCAGGCCCGCAACCGAATCCGGCCAGGGCGCCAGCCTGTGCCAGACCTTGTTCAGGTGCCGCTTCTGTTCTTCATCCAGGCTGCTGATATTGAAGTCGGCCAGTATGCTGTCCAGTATCATACGGTGCAAATCGTCTATCAAGGTCCAGCCCAGCTCGCCCGACATCACCCTCTGCATCGCCGGCACATAGCCGGCGCGCCACGCCAATGCAAACTGGTCGCCGTCCACCGCCAGGCCCATCGCTTCCACTTCCCTGGCGATGCTGCCGTGCCAGTCGACCACGGTGCCGAATATATCGAAGGCCAGGACCTTGATATCCTGGTGTGCGCTTGCCGTCATGGAGTCTCCTTGTGGTGTGGCCTGCGCTGTAGTGCGCTTGGTCCAAATTTTAGAACGATGAACCCTTTTCTTTCAGGAACACGGTTTCTTCCATCGTCGATGCCCGGCCCAGTATGCGGTTGCGATGAGGGAAGCGGCCAAAGCGTTCTATGATGTCGTGGTGCCTATGTGCATAGTCCAGATAACCGGCAAAGGTCTGGCCACCTTGCAGCCCGTGGTCGGCTTCAGCCAGTTTGCTGACCAGCAGCACGGACTGCTGCTGGTCGGGCAGCGATTCCGAATGCTCCAGCGGCAGGTAAAAGAATACCCTTTGTATCGGCCTCAGCGCCAGGTCCATACCGGCGGCGATGCCCTGTTTGCACCAGGCGCGCGCCAGATGGTCAAACGCGAAGGCTTGCGGCGTATCGCGGTACATATTGCGCGGGAACTGGTCGGTGAGCAGGATCAGCGCCAGCATGCCTTGCGGTGTCGCAGTCCAGGCTTCCAAAGCATTGCTTGCCGCCTGTTGCAGGTGGCCGGCAAAGCGTTGCAGGATCAGCGCATCGGTTGCCGGCTGTTTTTGCCACCACAGCTTGCCCTGCTTCTTCGCTGTCGCCGCATCATCCGGGTCGGCACCGAACCAGAACTCCAGTATGCTGTCTATCGTCTCCATCGCTAGCTCACGGATGAAAAAGAAGCCAGGCTCAGGTTCGCGGCGGCATCGCTCGTAGCGCCCATATACCAGATATACCCAAACAGCGCGGCAAGATTGATGGCGACAGTCAGCCAGAACACGATTTGAAACGCGGTCTTCCTGTTCTTGTGGTGCAGCGTGCTCTGCGCAAGCAGGGCGCCCGGCCAGCCGCCGGCCAGGCTCAGCAGATGCAGCGAATTTTCGCTGATGCGCCAGCGCTGATTTTGCGCGGCGGATTTATCGACCGCATACATGATCAGGCTGAGTATGCTGGCGACCGCATAGATCGAGGGTAGCAACCAGGGCACTTCGTCTTCCTTTATTTGGGGCAGTTTGTATTCGGCCTACCGGCTAAGCCTAGCTTAGCTAAGTTTTTTTCCTTGCTGCAGCATTTCTATGGCCTTCAATAGCCTCTGCTGCCTGGTGGCTTCGCGTTTGGCCTCTTCTATCCAGCGCACATATTCCTTCTTATACGTGTATGCCAGTTGTTGGAAAAATTTCTCCGCATCCGGATGTTTTTCCAGCAGCGCCAGCAAGTCTTGCGGCGGTGCTACGCTGCGCTCTTCCAGGTCTTGCTCTAGCGTGATATCGACCTCGTCGCCAGCCTGCTTGCCTATCTTCTCACGAATTTCTTTCAGGATCAGCAGCAGGTGGCAATCGCTGCCCATGCGCACCAGCGAGCCGCGGTAGGCGATGCCGTCTATGCTGGCCTTGATCTTCACGCGCTTGGTGCCAAAGGCCTGTTCCACGTCAAACGGCACGGCCACGAAGGCGCCGCCGCCGTCCCCTTGTTGTATATGCCCCCGAAAGCGATGGTTTTTTTCTTTTGTCATGCTTCTTTTGCCATGGTGCACGGCTACTTTTGGAAATTGATGCTTAATTTACCATATCAACCACGATCCCTATCGCTTCCATGTAGTCAAGCAGCGAATAAGCGGATGTCGCAGCCCAACAAATTTCTGCTTTACGGCAAATGCAGCCGGTAAGCTGAAGTATCATCCTCCCTTGGTCCGAACCCTGTAGAGCAATGCCATTCCCGTGAGTGAATCGACAATCATCAATCGTAATCCCTACCGCCCCGAACGCATCCGTGCACGGCTGGCGATAGGCATAGGCTTGTCGATACTGGTGCATGCGCTTATCTTGTCCCTGCAGTTCGGCATTCCCGGCCTGGCCCTGCCGGGGCTGGAGCTACCCTGGGAAAAGCGCCGCGCACAGGCGCCGGAATTGACGGTACAGCTCACTGATGTAACGCCGCCTGCCCAGCAAGCGGAGCCGCTCCCGACCACACTGCCGCCTCCGATTGAGCTGCCGCCGCTGCCCAAGCCGGCGACTGAGGGTTTTACGTTGCTGGCACCAATGAAGCCGCCCGAGCCGGTGCCGGCCACCCCGGCGCCGGCGAAGGCGAAACCGGCAGCCGCGCTCAAAAAAGCGGGCAAGCCTAAACCGCCGCTGCCCCTACCTCTGGCTGCAGAGGCGGCCGCCACTCCGCCTGATGTCATCACCCGCCTCGACAACAGCGACGACAAGTTTGTCGTGCCGGTTCGCAATCCGGAAGATCCGGAAAAACCGGCGGTAAACAATGCAGACAAGGCAGCATCGCTGGCGCAAGCCGCCGAGCCGCAGGTTGCAGAAGTTGCCGCCTCCAAGCCGGCAGAAGACCTGGGCCTGCAAAAACAGGCCGCAGAAGCCGAGGCAAAACACCTGCAAGAACTGGAAGAGCGTAAGCTGGCCGACGCCGCCAAACAAAAAGTGGATGCGCTGGCGACACGAAAACAGGAAGAACTGAGGCAGGAAGAACTGAAGCAGGCGCGCGCGCAGGAAATGCTGGAGCAGGCAAGCCGGCAGCAGGAAAACGAAGCCAGGGAAAAACGGAAGGCGGAACAGCTTGCCAGCGATGCGGCACAATTGGCCAGCCAGCAGGCCGCCCGGCAAGCGGCGGCGCAGGCCCTGCAGAAACAGCAGGACGCCCCGCAACTGCAAGCCCAGGAGCGTGCCCGCCAGCAAGCCGAGGCCGACAAGGTGCGTGAACTGCTGAAGATACAGCAGGCCAGGGAAGAGATCGCGAAGGCGCAACAACTGGAAGTACAGCGCCAGGAAGAACAGAAACGCCAGGAGCAGCAAAAGCAGCAGGCGATGCAGCTGGCCCAGCAGCAAGAGCGTGAGTTGCAAGAGCGCCAGGCCGCGGAATTGCAAGCACGCAAACAGGCGGAAGAGGCCGCCCGCCAGCAGACGTTGGCGCAGGCGCAAGCCCGCCAAAAACAGCAGGATGAACTCGCTGCCCGGCAAAGGGCTGACGAACTGGCGCGCCAGCAGGCGGAGGCTGCTAGTGCTGTCGCACAGCAGCGCGCAAGGGAGCTCGCGGCGCAAACGGCAACAGCCAATTCAGCCTATGCAGGAAACGCTGGCAATGCCGACGGCAAGCCGGCGCAAGGCTTTGTACTGCCCAAGAGCCTGCTGGGCAGCGACCTGGCCAGCAGGACGCTGGACCAGGCGAAGAAACTGGATCTGCTGCGCGGCAACCCGCCGGTGCGCAGGCTGGAGGACGACAGCAAAGGCCGCCGCCGCAGCATTTTCGGCAGCATCAAGGAAGACGTGCCGCTCAGGATGTATGTAGAAAGCTGGCGCCAGAAGATAGAGCGCAACGGCAATTTGAATTATTCGCAAATCGCCAAGGACAAGGCCAGGGGCGATCCAGTAGTAACGGTGGTGATACGAAGCGACGGCAGCGTAGAAGAGATCATCTTCAACCGCTCCAGCGGCCGAGCCGACATCGACGAGGCGGTGCGCCGTATCGTCAGGGTCAATGCCCGTTACAGCGCCTTCCCGCCGAATATCGCGGAAAGATACGACGTGATAGAAATCCGCCGTATCTGGAATTTTGACGAGACCCTGAAGATAATGGAAGAAGTGCTGCAATAAAATCCATTTTCGCCTGCGCTGAGTTTTTCCTGTCGAGCATTGCGTGCTATCAGGCTGCCTGCGAAAATTAGGCGTGATCCGGAATGGAAATTTTCAGCGATGGCCGAGTATATTTATGATAGCCAGGTCTTTTATGTCTTGAGGTTTTGGCTAGGTCCCGGAAAAGCTATGGCCGTTAACGCCCCAAAGGCGACAGTCGGAGCTCTACAAAGCGGACATTAAAAATGCAAGTAACCGAGCAATCACATCTTCATTTTTTTATAGATGGTGATTTTTGCACAGAAGTTATGCGCTGTTGGTAAGCCATTTTTTAGCCTCACCTTTCAGATGGTCTAAAAACTTCAACTCAGCTTGTTCTCGCGATAAGTCGGTATGATATAAAATCATTGAGCCATCCCGGCAATCCCATACTTCGCGCAGCCAACAAAAAACAAACTCCAGACCAAGGTTGCTACCCAAGTATTCTCCATCAGGTAGGTCGACTGCAATTTCATGGTGAATATCCAAGTAAAGAAAATTTGCACCATCCATTAAATCTATTTCCCCTGAAACCATTTTTTGAATTGTGTCTTTAGTCAAAATTTTCGCAGCTTCAATTCTTGAGGGCACCTCGATTCCTAGCTCTCGGATTGCACATTCAAATAAAGGCCCCACATCCACCATCAATGGATTATCCTCCATGAAAATACAATTTAGAGAATAGGTATAAATGCCTTGATTGAGCCAAGAATTAGCTAAGCTCACTATCGATTCTCTTGATAGTTTTCCTAGTCTGTAATGAGAAATAGCTACTTCTGGTTTCATGTTTTATTGAGGATACTATTCTTATGAGTCATCCAAGATTACCTCGCTCGCGACGTATGACGAAATCTATCGGGCGAGCTCAAATGACCGCTGCTGGCCGATATCGGCGCTACAGACCGTGCTCTCGATATCGCTTGAAAAACCAAGCGCTCACCCACAAAATTGCTGGCAAGCTCAGCGCCCAGAAAATTAATGCAAGGTTCCATGAGGCCAACTTACTTGATTCAGCGCCATCATCAGCGAGCGACAGCATTGCACGTGCTACGAGAAACCAGATTGCCACTTCGAGTAACACAATTGGTGCCCAAAGCTTGCGATGTCCACGTCCAACGATTGCGAATGAAAGACCGCCAATGAACACAACTATCAGTGCTAAGAAAATGAAGACAAAGACGTATAAAAACATATTTACCTTCAACCTATAAACGCACATGAACGACCGGAATTGGCCGACTTCCGCCAACCGGCACCAGGGTGGCCTCAAAAGAGGCTACCAGCAATCTCGGTCTGCCATCGCCGGGTCAAATCTGTCATCCTGAATCTCCAACACAAATTCATAGGCTGATACCGGCGCGAATACCGCCCGAAGACAGATGCAGTCGCCCACGGACGCCATATTGAGATGCCCATCCACCATACTCGCCAGTTCCCGAATTTCATTCAACGGCCCGGCTATCCAATGGTCCGTGATTTCTGAAGTCGGCCATGTTCCGATTTCAAGATACCTGTAGGGCCCGAAGTGTTCGTGTTCTGAGACTATTTCGTTTCTAGGATTCCCAGCATATTCGCGCAACGCCGTGGCGAATTTGCGAAGTCCAGCCTTGGCGCCCTGCAATCGCCACTCTTTGGTTTCATCATTTCGCTCATAGAAATATCCAAGCTCACGCCATTCCCGCTGAGTCATTTCGTTTATTTTTGCGCTTGGCATATCATTTCCATCTGTCTGCTCTTGGCTGCGGATTCAACCGGCGAATGCAAGCAACTAAGAGCTACCCGGCGCTACCCCTAGAAGGTATAGGTTCTGAAAAATAGTCCCCTGAAGCGCTTGCGAAAGATCACTACCGTGCCGGCCAGTAGCAGCATAACCAGATTAAAGCTGATAATCTTGGTGCCGCCAAGGTCAACAAAGGGTATGGCGTTTGACTGCATGGTGGCGGCATTCAAGCCGCGGTCATAGGTTGCGCCTATCACTTGTTCTGCGTTGTTGATGGCATTGGTCAGGTACAGGCCTTTGCCGCTGGGGTGTAGCAGCATTTTGTTATCCCGCCAGACAAAGGACAGGTGCCTGTCGCCGATCTCCACGCTGCCGACAACATGGCCGGCATTGTTGATGCCTGTGGCGAAGCTGTCGCCAGGGCCTATTAATAAGCCAAGGTCTTTCATGCCTGTGCCGTCGTAGACGAACGCATGCCAACTGCGGTCTTTCATTTCCGAGGTGCCGACGACTACGCCCTTGTCATTGATCGCTGTCGCGGAACTGTAGCGGCCGCCAAGGGTGCCAAGGTCGACCAGGCCGCGCGCAGCATCGTAAAGGAAAGCATGGCGGGAGCCGTCCGGGGTCGTCGCGGTGCCGACCACCTGTCCCATATTATTGATGCCGCTGGCGTAGCTGATTTTTCCGCCGAAGGTGCCCAGGTCTTTGAGTGGTTCGCCGGGCTGGTGCAGGAAGGCATGCCAGTCTCCATTGGCGGTGTCGGCAAAGCCAACGGCGGAGCCTGCGTTGTTCAATGCCGCGCCATGGCTGCTGGGGCCGCCCAGGGTGCCCAGTTCTTGCATACCCTTAGCCCGGCTGTAGAGGAAGGCAGTCCAGGTGCCGTCTTTTTTATTGGACGAGCCAATCAGCTCGCCCTTGTCGTTGATGCGCTTTGCTTCGCTTTCCGTTTCGCCCAGCATCCCGAGTTTGATCAGTTCTCCTTTTTCGAAAAACGCGGCATGCCAGATGCCTTTCTCGTCCTCTATCATGGCGGCGACCTGGCCCGCAGTGTTCATATCGTAGGCAACCGACCCTCCGTGCAAGGGTGACGAGATGCCAAGCGAACGAGTCGTTGCGGCGGCTTCACCGCCTGCCAGGGCCAGCAAAAACAAACAGCTACGAAGCGCATAATGCATACAAGCATCCTTTCAGAGGGGATTTCACGTACAAAAGAGTTGCATTTAAATATACATCATTATTGCTCGTGGACAGCGTTAAATTGTTGCACCGGGCCAGTTCAATTCAATGCCCTGCAAATTCGTTTGGAAACCTGATGAAGGGGAGGGTAGCCGGCTCCCAGGCAGCCGACCGCTCCTGGCCGTTTTCTTTTCACCCCTTCGCCATGGAAATCTATCTCGCTATTGGCGCGAGCTGCTCCAGGATCGCATGTGCTGCCTTGACGCGAGCGGGAATCGGGAAATTCCTGTTCGCCAGCATCACGATGCCTATCTTCTTCTTCGGCACAAATGCCAGATAGGCGCCGAATCCGTTGGTGGAGCCGGTCTTGTTGAACAGGGTAGCCCCGGACGGCGCCTGCGGCGGCGTGAGCCGCTTTGCAGGATTGGATTCCCAGATGATGGTTTCGGAGTTGCCGGCCAGTAGGTGCTCCAGGGTGACGGGATAGGGATATTGCTCCCATCCTAGCCCCTGCACCATGCCGCCGACCTTGAAGTAGCCTATATGGGTGCCATCCACCGCGCGCTGCATTGGCTCTGCCAATTTGCCCGGCGCGATGTTCGCCTGCACAAAGCTGATCATGTCGGAGGCTGTCGATTTGACGCCGTAGGCTTCCGCAGCGAATACGCCGGGGTTCACGCGGATGGCCTTGTTCGTCTTGTCGTATCCCCATGCATAATCGGCCATTGCACTTTCCGGCAGGCGGATATAGCTGTGGTGCAGGCCCAGTTGTGGGAAAAGCCGGGTTTCCACGGCGTCGGCAAAATCACTCTTCAGGACGAGCCCGGTGATATGCCCGAGCAGGCCTATGCTGGGATTGGAATATCTGCGCTGCGCGCCAGGCGCGGCCTCCGGTTTCCATTGCCGGAAATAGCCGATCATCTGATTATCCGTAATATCGTCGGGAAATTGCAGCGGTAGCCCGCCTGCGGTAAAGGTGCCGAGATTGAGCAGGCTCGCTTTGTCGATCGCGCTGCCCTTCAGCTGTGGCATGGTTTTGCCGGGGTGGTCGTCCAGCGATAGCTTGCCGAGCACTTGCGCATAAGAGGCAAGTGTGGCGGTAAACGTCTTGCTGACGGAGCCCAGCTCGAACAGCGTTGTCTCGCTGACCGGCGTATTTTTTTCCCGCGATGCGACTCCGTAGTTGAAGAAGAGGGGCTTGCCATCGACGGTAACGGCGACCGCCATGCCGGGCACGTCGTACTCTGCCATGAGAGGGCGTATGGCTGTATCGACGATGGCGCGGATCTTCGCGGTATCATCGGCAGCTTGGCTGGTGAAGGGAAGGCAGCAAGAAGAAATAATGGCGATTGCTATGCGGCTGCTGAGTTTTGGCCAGATGGTCAAGGTGGTTTTTCCTTTTTTTGATGTGATTTAGGGGCCTTTGCGGCCCGCCTGCTGTATGGCTGGTGAAGGCGGTCCGAGGTTTTTGCATCGACGGGCAGTTGTGCGCTCGTGGCCGCAAACGGCCCTGTACGGGCACGCAGCCAGGCCCGCCGAACGGATCGGCTTAATTCTTTTGCTCAAGCGGCACTGCCATCACCGCCGTCCCATAGCAGAGCACTTCGGTCAGCCCCGGCATCACCTCGGTCGCATCATAGCGCATTGCAATGATCGCATTTGCGCCCACTTGACGCGCGTGCCGGCACATCTGCTCATAGGTTTCCATCCTGGCCTGTTCGCACAATTGCGTATAGATCGTGATATTGCCGCCGAACAGGGATTGCAGGCCGCCGAAGAAATTGCCGACGATGGAGCGGGAGCGCACGGTGATGCCGCGCACCACGCCGAAATTCTTGGTGATGGTATGGCCGGGCAATTCCAGCGCGGTGGTGATCATGGCGTTGTTCATAAAACTCCCGTTTGAATTGGCTGGTCTATTTCACTTTGGCGGCGTCGAGGATGTCTTGCATCTTGCTGATGATTTCCGGCGATGCCGGCTTGGCGTCCTTCAGCACGATCATCGCAAAGTTGTCGGCGACGATCTCTTCCGGGTGGATGATGTAGCCGGTGTTTTTGCCTATCTGCTCAAAAAATCCGC
>Ga0207076_1110_pt1 | contig 19641 bp, 21 predicted proteins | sample Alteio_BWMinHeat_62_FD_153568 | JGI IMG/M metagenome (GOLD analysis project Ga0207076, IMG submission 153568) | Enriched cells from forest soil in Barre Woods Harvard Forest LTER site, Petersham, Massachusetts, United States -... | ecosystem: Environmental > Terrestrial > Soil > Temperate forest >... | reverse complement strand
AAGAATGGAGAATTGAGAGTCAAGAGTCAAGAATCAAGACCCAGGACAGGAAAAATACCGGTTAGAATTGTTTGCAAATATAAAAAGCGTCCAACTTGCCCGCTCTTTTTACTTGATTCCTGACTCTTGGTTCTTGACTCTTTCTTCCTTGCTCTTTCCCCAAATAACAGCAAAGGAAAGCTTAGTACAGCCTTCCTTGCTTAAGATATTGCTCAAAAATAATTTTCAGTTGTTATGATCAGGCCACGTTGCGGCCCGGGGATGCATCTTCGCAAATTTTGTTCACCAGGTCCCTTGATAAAGGTTTGGTCATGAACGAATTTACACAGGCATATTTTTTTGAATGAAAAACATCCGCTGAACGGATTGACGAACTCATGATATGTACCTGAACTGTTTTTTTGGCGCCATTGTTAAATGTTTCCAGTTCGTCAAGGAATTCCCAACCAGTAAGCTCAGGCATATCAAGATCAAGTAAAATCAAATCGGGCAATGAGCCTGTTTCCTTATTTTGTTCAAGATAATCCAAAACCAGGCGGCCATCATAAGTATAAGTGGCTTGCTCACAGTTATAGTTATTATGCAATAACCGCTGCATAATATAGTGATCTGTGGGATTATCATCAATTACTACAAGTTTGCACATGGTTAAACAGGGTTTTAAGTTATAGGTATTTCAGGCTTTAAAATTAACTCTTTTTTTTAATAAAACGTAATTTCAAGTTCCCTGCTCAATATGGTGCAAACTGTATGCCATAGTATCCATCGGACAATATTTCCCTTATAAATTTTGTTTGGGGAGAATATTTCTATGTATAGTTAATTAATGGATGTCCATTAAATGGGGCGAATACCCGAATGTGGAAAATGCGTTTCAAATTGGGAAATTAAAAACACCCCCGATCGGGTAATCGGGAATATTGATTTTGATATTTTTCTTTTGGCCGGTGTTTAAAGGTGAATAATGGAATTTAATCCCCGTTTCGTCCCATTGCCCCATTTCCATAAACCATTTAAAACATTTATTTTAGTCGCCCTATAAATGATTTTTTTTACACGGCCAAAAAGACCACAGGACGCAGATGATGCTAAACTGCTGAACAGTTACCGCGAAAGTGGTGACCTTTCGGTTTTGGGGCAATTATTTGAGAAACAGATGCCTTTAATCTATGGTGTGTGCCTGAAATATTTAAAGGATGAGGAACTGGCTAAAGATGCCGTTATGGGGATTTTTGAAGAATTAATAGTCAAAGCCAAACAACACGACATCAAACAATTCCGCAGTTGGTTATATGTATTGAGCCGTAATTATTGTTTGATGCAACTGCGGGCCGGGAAAAAGATGGAGATGGTTAATTTGGATGATTTTATGGAATTTACCCCTGTTTTGCATCCTGATACTGATAACCGCGAAGCAGCCCTTAAAGCGCTGGAATGGTGTATGGAAAAACTGCCCGCTAATCAAAAACAAAGTATTAACTTATTTTATTTTAATGAGAAGTGCTACAAGGAAATTGCCGACAGCACCGGTTTTAGTTTAAATGACGTAAAAAGTTATATACAGAACGGAAAACGTAACCTTAAAATTTGCCTGGAGAAGAATAGTGCATAAAAAAGAGGCCGACATATTGCAAATAAGGAAGTACCTGAACGGGGAGCTTGATGCCAAAGCTATGCACCAGCTTGAACGGCAGGCGCAGGACGATCCGTTTTTAATGGATGCGCTGGAAGGCTACGGATCGGCAAAAGCTGATCAGCAAAAACACCTTGATGAATTATTGGCACGTTTAAAAACCCGGATCGAACCTAAAAAAGGAAGAATTATCCCTTTCAGATTTCTGAGTATAGCTGCATCGGTATTGGTTGTTTGTTCAGTCGGGGTATGGTGGTTTTACAAGAACGCGGCGATTTCATATAAAACTAAAGCACGCCAGACCAATGTGGTTTCGGAAGAACCTAAAACCCTACCCCCCGACCTTAAGAAAGTTCCCGCTCCTCCTGCGATAAAACCTGAAGAGAAAAACGAAATAGCCAGTAAAACCCAAAAAAAGGTTTCCAGGGCGCAGGCAACCGCTACAGCCGATCAGGCAGCTACTGAAATACCGCCAACGGTTCGGGAATTGGAAGTTGGGAAACCCATTGCAAGCAACGACGTTCGCGTTACTGCTCCGCGTGATACCACACCAGTGGACGAAATGATAGTAACGGAATATAAGGCAAAAAAGAGCGTAGATACGTCATTGTTTGTTAGAAAAGCTGAAATTGTAAGCAACGGAGTTAAAAAACTGAAGGAGGTGCAATTGCAGGGCAAGGCCCCGGGTGTAACCATTCAAAGCAACGCTGCAAAGGCCTCTGATCTGAATAAACTGGCAAGCCAGGGGAACGTGGGTGGATTGGTCATAAACCAGCTTTTGAGTAATCAAAGCATCCAGGGCAGGGTAATTGCCCAGGACGACGGCCTGCCTATCCAGGGTGCATCTGTAAAAATTGCAGGCACCAACAAAGTTACCCAAACGGATGCCGACGGGCGCTTCCAGCTTAAGGCCGATAGTAGCCGCGATAAATTGGTTATTGCCGGTATAGGGTACCAAACACGCCAGCTAAGCGCCAATAACCGCGATTCTGTTAAAAACATAGCGTTGCAGTCAAGCAGCAGCGCTTTAAGTGAGGTAGTAGTTACCCGTTATACTTCGCAAAATAAGGATACAGAAGAAACGACAGTTATTAGTGCTCATCCGCAAAATGGCTGGGGCAAGTTCAGGAAATACCTTAAAGAAAATGGAACCTCCCCCGACCACAAAACCGGCGTGGTAAAACTTTCATTTGAGGTTGACCGTTACGGCAGCATTACCGCCATTAAGGTTTTGAAAGGAATAAGCCCTGCAGCCGATAAAAAGGCCGCAGACCTTATTAAAGACGGACCCGAATGGACAGGCAATTCAAACAAATTACCAGAGACAGTAACTTTAAAAATAAAGTTTCTTTAGTTGCCGGCGTTCTGGCTATCTGCAAATGCAAACACTTTTCGCAATAAAGGTGTTGTGCGGGCGCCAATATTTTTCCTGATGTTTAATTCTTCCAGGGCTATCTCGTAAAACAAACCATCAAGCGCTTTCTGGGTTACATAGTCACTCATATCAGGATTAATTTTTCCAACAAACGGAACTTTATCATATTCTTTTGCGGCATCTCCATAATATTTTGTCGCACCCACCTTATCTAAACTGTTTTGTATAACTGGTTTAAATGCCAAAATCAATTGCGCCGAAGTTGTTTGTTTAAAATATTGCGTTGCCGCATCCGGCGGGCCAAGTAAAATTTTGCTTACATCCTGCAAGGTCATCTTCTTTATGGCATCAATAAATATAGGTTTTGCCTGTTTGGCGGCATCTTCCGCCGCCCGGTTTAATGAAAGGATTACATTATCGCACAACTCATTCAAGCCGAGATCGCGAAGTGTTCTTTCGGCGCTTTTTGCTTCAGGCGGGAAAAGAATCTTTATAGAAGCGTTTCCAAAAAACCCATTTAATGCTGATAACTGATCGGCGCTTTTAGAGGTACCCTGTAACAATGCTTGTTTTAACCCTTTGCCCATTTCTAAGGTTGAAGGTAATGGCAATTGCTGGCCAAACGTTGTAATTGATAACAAAAATGCAGGAATGAGTATTAAAAATAATTTCATAGGGGGGGGGCAAGTTTTTCGTAATTAACAGACTATAATTAAAATTGTTTAGTGCAAATTTATAACACTCTTAATAAAGCAAATATAGAAGCGGCTATAATTGCAGAAACCGGAATGGTGATAACCCATGCCCAAATGATATTGATGGTTAAGCCCCAGCGAACTGCCGACAAGCGCTTGGTTAAGCCAACACCAATAATTGAACCTGTAATAGTATGCGTTGTTGAAACAGGGATACCAAAATATTGAGTGAAAAACAAGGTTATTGCCCCTGCGGTTTCCGCGCTCACGCCCTCAAGCGGGGTTATCTTGGTGATCCTTGAGCCCATCGTTTTAACAATTTTCCAGCCGCCGCTCATAGTTCCTAATGCTATGGCCGAATAGCAGGCCAAAGGAATCCAGTTTGGCATTGGGTCACCCTGCTTGATGATATGCGCAGTAAATACAGCAACGTAAAGTATTCCCATTACCTTTTGGGCATCGTTGCCGCCATGTGCGTAGCTTAACGCCGCCGACGACACCAGTTGCAACCGTTTAAACCAGCGTTCAGCCGTAGCCGGTCTGGCTTTTTTACAAATGTGCAATATCAGCACGGTAACAATATAGGCTATCACCAGGCCTATAACTGGCGCTAACACAATATAAGCCAGGATGGTTAAAACGTAACTCATTTTCACAGCGCTCAAAGCGCTGGAGCCCATATACAAGGCATTGGTTATACCTGCACCGGCAAAACCGCCTATAAGCGTGTGTGATGAGCTCGACGGGATCCCAAACCACCAGGTAATTAAATTCCAGCTGATGGCCGCTATCAATCCGGCAAGGATCACGTTCATCGTCACATAATGTGCATCCACAATTTTTGATATGGTATTGGCTACCTTATGATCTTTAACAAAAAAATATACCAAAAAATTAAATGCAGCCGCCCACATTACTGCCTGGAAAGGCGACAGCACTTTAGTTGAGACGATTGTAGCTATAGAGTTAGCTGCATCATGAAAACCATTGGTGTAGTCGAACAGCAGAGCAAGACAAATAACAACAATAAGTATAGGTGTCATCATATATTGCTTATGCGTTTTTTACTAAAATAGATTCCATAACATTTGCGGCATCTTCGCACATATCTGTAGCTGTTTCCAGCGAAGATAGGATCTCTTTATATTTGATCAGGCGGATAGCGTCAGTTTCATATAAGAATAAGTCGGCTACTGCGCGGTCAAAAACATGATCGGCCTGGTTTTCAACGCTATTTATCCTGATGCAGGAGTCAGCTATGTTCCGTTTATTTTTAAGGTCCCTCAATTCACGCACAGCTTTTTCAAGTTCGATGCTGCCCTGCAAAATTAAATCTGAAAGCTTTTTGATGTGCTCGTTAAAATCATCTATCCTGTATAAGCTCATCCTGTTTGCTGCACCCTGTATATTATCGGCAACGTCATCAATTGCCGACGCCAGCTGATGTATATCTTCACGATCAAAGGGAGTGATGAAATTTTTTCCAAGTTCCAGGTATAATTGGTGTGTTATTTCGTCGCCTTTACTTTCTAACTTATCTATCTGCCTTATCAGGTCCTCACGGGTGGCGGGGTTAGTCGTATTAACAGCTTCAACCAAAATAGTTGCCATTACTACCGCATTATTTGCTGCCTGTTCAAACAACGGAAAAAATACTTTTTTATCCTTTGGGACGAAGTACTGGAATATGCTGTTAAGTGACATTTTTTAAGTGATTTGGCGCAAAGGTAACTTTGCAATGTTAAGTTAATGTTAATTTTTCAGAACAGGTATGTTAGGGAAAGGTAAACTCTGCTTCGATTTTTGGAGAGTGAAGCCAAACGTGGATCCTAAACCTTCGGTGCTCCGCACATTAATCGTTTGCTCGTGGGCTTCAATAATATGCTTCACAATGGCTAACCCCAAACCCGAGCCGCCAATCTGCCTTGACCTGCTGCTATCTGTCCTGAAAAAGCGCTCAAATAGCCGTGGGAGGTATTTTTCCTCAATTCCGATGCCGTTATCCGTTACTTCAACGAGCACCTGGTCGTGCAATTCGAAGAGGCTTACCGAAGTATTTCCTTCTTCGTTTCCGTATTTAAATGAGTTATCAATAAGGTTTACAAGTACCTGCCGGATCTTTTCGCGATCTGCATTTACCAGTATCGGCTCATCATATTTTTGTTTGAATATTAATTTAATGTTATGTTGTTTGGCTTTTATCTCCATCGATTCAAAAACCTCTTTAATGAGGTCGTTTATCTTAAACCGGGTAAGGTTAATGGGGATTTCGCCTGACTCCAGTTTGGATATTTCATCAAGATCCTGGATCAGGTAACTCAACCTGTCGACATTCTTTGCCGCCTTTGCCAAAAAATCGCGCGCCAGGTTTTTATCTTCAAATTCATCGTCCTGCAGGGCTTCAATATAACCCTGAATGGCAAATAAAGGGGTTTTAAACTCATGTGAAATATTGGATAAAAAATCCCTCCGGAATTTTTCTTGCTTTCTCAACTCATCAATTTCAGATTTCTTTTCTTTGGCCCACTCTTTCACTTCCTTTTCAACATCATTAATCGGGTCGGAGCTTATTTGTTCGCCAAGGGCATCGCGCAGGTCGCGCCCAAGCTTTAAATTATGGATGAGTTTATAAATGATCTTTATTTTGGAATAAACATATTTTTCTATCAGGTAATAAAAAACAATAAAACTGGTAATAATAGTAAAGAAAAATGTTATCCCCACATAATACCAGCTATGCTGAAAATAATAATTTACTGCCGAAAGGGTTACGGCAACAGCGGCCGCGTTGATCAATACAAGTATCCTGAATTTCATACTTGTAAAGTTAATGTTTAGAGGTTAGATGTTAGTTAATTGGAGGTTAGTTTTTTGATTGGTACAACGGTTTTCCAAATAACTTCTTCCAGCGATGCCTAACGTGAGGCCTCGGGTTTCTGCTTAGCGACTTCTGCATCAACAGCTATGATCACTTCGTTCGAGAGGATCATACTGCTGCCCCCTATGCCGTAATCTACCCGGTTTAATTTAAAGGTACCGTTGAATGCTAATGTATTCCCTTTATCCGCACAGGAAAATGGCACTTCAATTAATTTGGTCTTATCTTTTATGGTAAGGTTAAACTGACCGGAGTAATTATTGCCGCTTTTATGCCTGATGGAAACTGATTTCAGGGTGATAGTGGGGTAATGCGCTACATCAAAAAAATCTGCACTCTTTATATGTTCATCCCGGCTCGAGTTGTCTGTATTCAATGTATTTGCGTCAACTGTTGCCTTGATGGTACTTGAAGACAGGTCATCCGGGTTAAAATGAATATCAGCCTGTAAACCACCTATTGTTCCATCAGTATAAATACCAAGGTTTTTAATTTTGAAGCTAATAGCCGAACGGCTAACTGTATTTTGAGCATTAGCAAAAAAAGTACTGATAGTAATAATTGCGAACAGGGGAAAAAAGAATCTCTTCATATTGCCAAATAACGAAGTTTTTTATAAAATAATTTAACAGCTATATTTCTTTTGACAAAAAAGCCGGAGAAAGGTTACCTGTTTAACAAAATTTAACATCGGCAAAAGAGATTTACGAAGTTTTGTAAACTTCGTAAATCAGAAAAAGAGTATTTAAAACTCAATATGCGCCCTTATCGAAAACACATTTACCGGTCCACGGTCTTTGTTATAGGCCGGGTTCGTGATAAATTGGTAATCGGGGCTTAAAAAGAATTTATTTTGATAGGCATTAAACTTGTAATAAAATTCAGCGATCATCTCCGGTGCGTAGTTTAACTTTCCATCGCCGATTAAAAAGCCGTAGCCGCCATCAGCCAGATATTGGCGGTGCGGTTCAGACAAACCATTGGCAATAAAACCCAATCCCATTTCATCATCTTTTCTTTTCCAGCCGGTTCCTTTTAAAACCCCGCCGAAAGTAAAAGAGCGGTCAATCTCCGTAAAAAACCAGGTTTGCGTGTGGCCGTCGTTATAACTGGCTTTGGCAAATACGCCAAAATCCTTGGTCAGGTACTGGTCGGCGTTGATGCCAAATCCATATTTGTGGCGTCCGTACGCCTGGGTAGTATCAACATTAGGGGCTTTAGGGTTTAGCGCGATAGCCTGGTCGTAGTTGCCAAATTTACCGGTATTTAAAAAGCCTAAAATGCGTAATGTCCCTTTTTGGCCGTCTATTGCATAGCGTTTTTCATATTCAACGGTTTGTGTATTGGCCTTTGCGATTTTTGCATCCCAGGTTGATGAGTTAGCCTGTGTAACGTTCATGGTAAAAGCAAAGCGCAGTGTCCAGGTAGGTTGCCCAAATTCAGTATAGGCGCCCAAAACATACCCGCGTGTATTGGCAGGATAGTCCCAGGCGGCATTATCCATCAGCGCCCAGTTCATAAACTGCGAACGGGGGTCGTGACTAAAATTATTCTGATCAAAAAAATCACCCATATTAAATTTACCCACGCCGAAGGAGAAATAACGTTTGCTCCGTAACCCGGCTAATTGCAGCTGATCGCTTTCAAGGGTGTCTTTTTCTTTTCCCCACTCAAAGTTTTGCTGAAAAAACAGACGACCTATGTAAATTTTATTTTGAATCCCCCCTACCCTGAATGTTTCACCATTAGGGAAACCGGCTATACCAAGCGTTTGGCTCAAACCTGCGCCGCCTGAAAGTTCAGGATCAAAAATAAATTGTGAGCCTTTCCATAACCGGGCAGTCCCAAAAAAAGTAGAGGTAATAGATGTTTGAGTTTCAGCCAGTGGCGATAAACTGTTACGCCCGCTGTAAGCAGCACTAAAACCGGGTTTATCCTGTGTAATGATCGTTTGCTGAAAATGGAAACTGTAGTTTTCAGTTTTAACGGTATCCTGGGCAAAACTTACCCGGGCAGCGTTTAATAATATTATTAATAAAAGTATTTTTTTTGCCATATCAAATTTGGTTGCGAAGGTATTAAACCAATATAAACCTGATGTTGCTTCAATATAAACACAACATCAAACTTAATAATTTAAGCAAACCTAATAATTTTTTTAGACTTGTCTAAATTTAATTAAAAATTATTTTAACTCTTATTTCGGAGGCATGCAAATGACAGATTAAAGAAAAACCACTAATGCCGCCGGACAGGAAATTATATTCTTTGACCATTTAACTGCTATGGCCTTTTGATTTTATGAAACTTCCCGTTAAAAATCATTTTATGCAAAGGTAATTGGTAAGGCATTGCAATGGAATTGCATTAATTGGCGCAACTACTGCAGATCCCTTTTACAAGCAGATTCATTTCCTGCGAGCTAAATTTTTCGGGAAGGGTTATACCGGGGATTTTCGAATCGGGCAGGCAAAAAGTTTCTTTACAGGTAATGCAAAAAAAATGAACATGCATGTCGTGATGCTCATTTGGATTGCATTCATCTAAACACAAAGCATATTTTGGCGAACCGGTTCCATCGTCAATGGCATGAACCAGCCCTTTTTCCTCAAATGTTTTTAAGGTGCGGTAAATGGTGATACGGTCGGCAGGAGTTAATCCTTTTTCGATATCGCTTAAACTGATAGCAGCGTTTTGATTTAATAAAAAATCAAGTACCAGCAGGCGCATGGCCGTTGGGTTAATATTTTTATCAATCAGCTTTTGTTCAGTTATTTTCTTCATCACAAATAATGTTACTCGCCGTAAACACCCTGGCAACTAACCGGTACAAAAGTATAAATTAACACTCCGAATAAAACTGTTTTAAATAGCTTTCCATAAACGAGTGCCGCTGCAAGGCCAGCTTTTTCCCGGTTTCGGTATTCATTTTATCTTTAAGGAGCAAAAGTTTTTCATAAAAATGATTGATACTGGGCGCCACGGAGCTTTTATACTCCTCCTTTGTCATATTCAAATTTGGCTTGATCTCAGGATTATAAATTTCCCTGCCTTTAAAGCCGCCATAGCTAAAAGTTCTGGCGATACCTATAGCGCCGATGGCATCCAAACGATCTGCATCCTGAACAATATCAAGCTCTATTGAGCGAAAACTACTTTTTTCAAACCCTGATTTAAATGAAATATGCCTGATAATTTGCTGCACGTGTTCAACAACAGGCTCACTTACATCTATACTGCACAAAAACTTACCTGCAACAGCCGGCCCAATTTCTTCATTCCCACCGTGAAATTTACTGTCTGCAATATCATGCAGCAAAGCAGCAAGTTCAACAACAAGTAAATCGGCCTGTTCTGTTTTCGCGATAAGTTTTGCGTTATTCCAGACACGATGAATATGCCACCAATCATGTCCGCCTTCAGCGTTTTTTAACGCATCCCTGGCGAAATCTGTCGTTTTACTAATTATTGTGTTATTGTCCATCATAAAAAATCTGCCATCACAGGGATATGTCTTTCTCTATATAACTTAGGTTAGCTGCCTGTTAGGGGGACCTGAATTGTAGCTTCTTTCGGAATTCCGGACTTTACTGACTTCCGGACTATTCCGTTATCAACTCAACCTCAGCAACCGGGCTAAATAAATACACCCGCCTCGAGCTCACTTCAACACATTTATAGCGTTTGCGGAGTTTCTCTTCCTTGCGGAATACACGCCCGTCCTTTAACTTAAACATTGCTTTTATCGGCAGCTTTTCAACCGTATGCACATCGTCCTTCGGCGTATCATATTTACGCAGAGAACGGTATAACGTCAGATCCGAACAGCTTGACGCAGCCGGGTTATTCAGATAGCTGGTGATGGCGTGTTTGATATCAGCCGGAAAAATGTCCTTCTCAAAAAAAGGCTGCATCATCTTTTTAAAGTTATTTTTCCATTCGGCACCATGTGGTTTGGCCTTATGTTTATGCTCGTTCCAGGTATGCAGGTGCGCAAATTCATGAACCGTAGTTACCAGGAAAGCATATTGGTTCAAATCGTAATTAACGGATATGCGGTGCCCTTTTCCATCATGCGGGGGCCTGTAATCACCAAATTTACTATTGCGGTTGCGCGAAATTTTAAACTCGCATTTAAAGTAGTCAATCCACCGGCTGATGAGCGGTGCGGCATCAGGCGGAAGATAGGTTTCAAGAATTTTTACTTTATCCAATTTTTACCTCATAACAAAGATATGGCTTTAAGTCGAAAGGATAAAACGTCATTAAAAAGAGACTGAAATCTATTACAAAGTTTTTAATTAAAAACATATTCTTGCATGCAGATTTTTTCGGTACAATACACAGAAAAAATTGCGCCAACAATTAAATTCGCCGGTATAAATAAACCCTTATTCATTATGATGAAAAAAATCATTATTGCCTGTTCATTCCTTATCTCAATGATGTTATTTTCAGGATGTCATAACTCTTCAAAACCTCAAATATTCTTTTTTAACTACAGGTACATCGGGATCAGGGAAGGACGGACGGTAAAGTTTTATGTTACACAAGACCAGGCAACCTGGAGCTATAGCCCGGGTAAAGATTTTGTCAGCCCTGAAAGCACGGACGAAGTGTTTCATTTTATCGGCCCATACATTGGCGCCCGGAAAGGGCGCATCATCAAATTTTATAAGACAAATGAAAAAGGGACCTGGGATTATGGTTCAGGTAAAGATTTTACAAGCCCCGGTGATATTGACGAGGCATTTCCTTTTAGCGAAGGCGCAATCGGCGTAAGAAAGGGCAAAATCATAAAATTTTATGAAACTCATAAGGATGGCAGCTGGACGCCGGGAATTTTTAACGATTTTACATGCCCGACCGATGTTGACGGAGCATTTAGTCCGATGAGTAGCTATATCGCGTTAAGAAAAGGAAGAAAGATTAAATTTTATTCGATAAACAGCCAGGGCACCTGGATATATATTGCAGCCAGGAATTTTATCAGCCCTGATGATATTGATGATATATGTTTTGTAAAAACCGGCACTATGGGCGTGCTGAAAGGACGGACCATAAAATTTTATACTTTAAACGACAAAGGCGCCTGGATTTACAGTTCCGGAAAAGACTTTAGCTTTTAAAAGACGGACAAGTAATGGATTACCGCCCGTTATTTCAACAAATGGTAAGCAATAAAACTTGCCGCATAAGCCAAAACCGTCATGTAAGCAAACTGCACAGCCGGCCAGCGCCAGTTTTTGGTTTCGCGATACACCACGGCAACGGTGCTGGCGCATTGCATGGCGAAGGCGTAAAACATCATCAGTGAAAATGCAACAGCAAGTGAAAATACCGGCTGCCCTGTTTGCGGGTCTTTCGCCGATTTCATTTTCTTTTGTACCGTTTCCATTTTTTCGGCACTGCCTTCCACACTGTAAATAGTGGCCATAGTGCCTACAAAAACTTCGCGGGCGACAAATGACGTGATAAGGGCGATGCCTATTTTCCAGTCGAAACCAAGTGGCTTTATTACTGGCTCAATAACATGGCCCAATACACCGGCGTAGGAGTTTTCCAATTTTTCAGAATTGATAGCTTTAACGCGTTCATCAGGTTTAAGTTCATGCCGGTATTGCGGCTGGCTATATTTTTGTTCGATCCTTGTAAAACGGTCGCCGGGGCCGTAGGAGGCCAAAACCCATAATATCACCGAAATTGCAATAATCACCTTGCCTGCCTGTACTACAAAGGTTTTTGAGCGTTCGTACATGCTATAGGCTACATTGTTCCAGCGGGGCATGCGGTATACGGGCAGCTCCATGATGAAATACCCGCGCTCGCGTCCTTTTAATATCAGTTTAAATACAAAAGCAACAACCACCGCCGAGATCAAACTAAAAATATACATCCCCGTTAAGGCAAGGCCCTGCATGTTAAAAATCCACCATACATTCCGGTTAGGTACAACCAGCGCTATCAGTAAAGTATAAATAGGCAACCTGGCCGAACAGGTTACCAATGGCGTTACCATTATGGTGATCATCCGGTCCTTCCAGTTTTCGATGGTACGCGTGCTCATGATAGATGGCACCGCACAGGCAAAACCGCCGATCAGCGGTACAACCGATTTACCGTTGAGGCCAACCTTGCGCATCAGTTTATCCATCATAAACGTAACCCTCGACATATAACCCGTGTCTTCCAAAATAGAAATAAAGGCAAACAGGATGGCGATCTGTGGGATAAACACCATTACGCCGCTTAAGCCGCCGATAACACCGTCAACAACAAGCCCTGTTAAAGGGCCGGCGGGCAGCAGGCTATGTAAGGCATTTTGCACCCAAACAAAGGCATCGGCTATGAGTTCCATTGGGTAGGCTGACCAGGCAAATATCGACTGGAACATAAACAAAAGGATACCCAAAAATATGAACAGCCCAAAAACGCGGTGGGTAAGCACTTTGTCTATTTTATTACTTACAGTTTCGTCTTTAGCGGTTTCAGGGATCTCGATCGTATCATAAAGCAGCTCATTTATAAAATTATACCTGGCTATCGTTTCTTTACCCTGCGCTTTTTGCGAATGGAAAGAAAATTTATGCTCCAGTTCTTCTATGCGGTCGCTTTCACTTGCCGAAATAAATTTTATAGTCTCGTGCTGGTGGGCAAGCTGTAAGGCATAATATGGGTTTTCAATTTTAAACTCGCTGCTGATCTGCGCGATTAGCTCCGGGGCGATAGCCTCTACATCAATTGATTCAGCCTGCAAAGCAATTTTATTGGCAAAGGCTATCGCCTCCTTCAATTTTTCAATCCCCTCGCCTTTCCTGGCCGCAATAGGAACAACCGGCACACCCAGTTTTTTGGCAAAAAGATCAACGTTTATTTCGATGTTGTTCTTTTTCGCAAGGTCCATCATATTTAAAGCGACGATGACCGGTATTTTCAAATCGGCAACCTGCGTATAAAGCAACAGGTTCCTTTTCAGGTTAGTGGCATCGATAATAACAACAACGAGGTCGGGAGTAAGCGGGTTGGCCTTATCGGCCAATATGGAAAATACAATAGATTCGTCCTGGCTTTTCGGGTAGAGGCTGTAAGTGCCGGGTAAGTCGATAATTTCGGCGGTACGCCCGTCGGGCAACGTGCAATAGCCCGTTTTTTTATCAATAGTTACCCCGGGAAAATTTCCTATTTTTTGATTTAAACCGGTTAATGTATTAAAAAGAGTTGATTTACCGGTGTTTGGGTTTCCTACAAGTGCAACTCTCAGATCGGTTTTCAAGGGATTAAAAACTACTGCAAAACAATGGTCGATGCTTCAAATTTACGAAGGCTTAGCTGGTATCCCGAAACGTTGATGGCAATCGGGTCGCCCATAGGAGCTATACGCGCTACAGTAACTTGTTCGCCGGGCAGGCATCCCATTTCCATCAATTTTACTGACATTTCAAGGTCTGTAAACTCTTTTACAATTCCCATTTCGCCTGGTATAAGTTCTGAAAGCGTCATAATTATTTTAAATCTTAGTCAAAGATATAGCTTATTTAAATTTAATCCAAATAAGATTACGTGATGTTTGTCACATTTAAATGTGCGCAAAGTCATTTTTTAACTGTGATATACGGCTTTTTGGGGCGTATGGGTTTTTACCGATCCAAATTTCGGGCACCCGCAGCCTTTAAAAATGCCACAGGAAGACAGCGAGATCAAACCCAGTAACCCAATAATTATTAGCGCATTCTTTATCATAATTTACTCCCTACAGGTTATTGATGCAAAAGTTCGTTAAATATCCTTACAGAATTCCCGGCTTACGTATAAGCAGTTAAATGTAATAACTCAGGCTGGCTTACCATATTACATAAAACACCGCAACAATTATTACCAATTGTTATACGATATTATATGGATGAATTGTTGCCTGCTTACTACAGGTTAGGTGATAAGCACGCCGGATACCGCTTATGACACCGGCTATTCAGCCAAAAACAAGCAAGGCCCGCAAAAATGGCGGGCCTGTAATATTTTATAACGCCACCGTTAAACGCCTATCAATGATTGGTAGGCTTCAGCTGATAGCAAACTCTCAAGGTCAGCAGCATCATTCAGGGTAGCTTTAACCATCCAACCCTCTCCGTAAGGATCAGAATTAACCAGCTCGGGCTCCTTGTCGAGTGCGGGATTAAGCTCTGTAATGGTACCGGCAACCGGCATAAACAGGTCCGAAACGGTTTTAACCGCTTCAATCGTACCAAAAACTTCATCTTTGGCAACTTCTTTACCCAACGCGTTGATGTCAATATAAACAATATCACCCAATTCGCGCTGCGCAAATTCTGTGATGCCAATTGTAGCTTCATTGCCTTCTACTTTAATCCACTCGTGGTCTTTGGTGTATTTTAATCCAGCCGGAAAATCCATATATTTTTTTATTTGATGGGTCAAAAATAATAAATCTTTATTTAAAAGTTTGAAGTCTTTATCGTTAAGTATTAAGGCGGCAAAAAGACAATCTGTTATGCTCAAAGTCATAAATTCTGCATCTGTTTTATTGTTTGTATAAACTTTTACTTTGCAATAAGCATTCAAACAATAAATATGGAAACCACTTTAATCAGCGAACAGGAAATAAAGCAACTCCGGGCCGCAACAAAAGGAACAGCCAAAAAGATCCACTTCAACAACGCCGGATCTTCCCTGCCGCCCAATGTGGTGGTTGAAACGGTTATCAGCTATTTAAATGAAGAAGCTGCATGTGGCGGTTACGAAACAGAAGCCAGATACAAGGATCAATTGGATAATACCTACACCCTTGTGGCGCGCCTCATCAATGCCGGAAAGAATGAGATTGCCCTGGTTGAAAATGCAAGCACTGCCTGGATCCTGGCTTTTAACGGTATCGATTTTAAACCCGGCGATGTGGTGCTCACCTGCGAAATGGAATATGTAACCAACCTGATAGGCCTGCTGAACGCCAAAAAGACGTTAGGTATTGAAATTAAAGTGATCCCCAATGACGCACAGGGAAACTTTTCGCTGGAGGCCCTTAAAGCAGCCATTTCGCCAAAAACCAAACTCATCGCGGTTACGCATATCCCATCCACTGCCGGAGGAATGATCCCTATTGTGGAAATCGGTAAAATAGCCCGTAAACATGGTATTTTATATTTGGTTGATGCATGCCAGAGCGCCGGGCAAATACCGGTGGATGTAAAGGAGATCGGCTGCGATATGCTGGCGGTAACCGGTCGCAAATACCTGCGGGCGCCCAGGGGGACAGGTTTTTTATTTGTACGGAAAGCTGTGCAGGATCAATTGAAACTCATCTTTCTTGATGGTTCAACCGCACCCATTGTTACCGAAAACGATTTTAAAGTGCGCGACGATGCCCGCCGTTTTGAGCTATACGAAAAAAATCGCGCCCTTATCCTCGGCCTCGGCAAGGCGGTTGAGTATGCACTTGATATTGGTGTGGACAGGATCTGGCAGCGCGTACAATACTTAGCTGACTTGCTGCGCAGTCAACTGGAGAAAATCGACGGCATAACCGTTCACGACATTGGCGATCAAAAATGCGGTATCGTAACCTTTTCGGTAAACGGAATTGATAGCCCGGTGATAAAAAGCCTGCTGGCCGAAAAACAAATAAATGTATCCGTAGGCAAAGCTGTTTCAACTCTTTTTTATATGAATAAACATCATCTCACCAGTATTGTGCGGGCATCTCTACATTATTATAATACAATAGAAGAGATAGGGGTATTGTGCGAGGCGCTAAAATCTATCCTGAATTAAAAAAAAAGGTAAATGGTTTACCACCATCTGCGCCTGTACGAGTCGGAATGGTTGCCAAAAAGGTTAAATAATAACAAAATAACGGCTATCACAATGATGATGTGGATGGCATCGCCGCCCACGTGGAAGGCAAAGCCTCCGAGCAGCCAACTGATGAACAGCACAACCACTATAATATAAACTAAACTTCTCATGTTTATACAACCGGTGGAATTGGATAATGTTTCGAAAGTATTTGGATATGAGATGATTATTTGTTTGATCAAAATGGGGTGACCGGATAACGTAGACAATAAAAAAATATTGATCATTTAAGGATTAATTTTTGATGAGGTGATTGCCCCTACACTTTTTCCCTCATTCCATCGTTCAGCAAATAGTAATTATAAATTGAACCTTTTTACTATTTTTGTCAAAATTCTGAAGCGATGAGCGAACTCATTAAAAAACAAGTTACCGATGCCAAAGCACACATGGACAAAGCCATTGACCATTGCGACGGTGAATTATTAAAGATCCGTGCCGGCAAGGCAAGCCCTTCCATGCTGGATGATATTTATGTTGATTATTATGGCAGCCCAACCCCGTTAAACCAGGTGGGCAGCGTAAACACTCCCGATGCCCGTACCATTGTAGTACAGCCATGGGAAAAATCGTTGCTGGGGCCTATTGAAAAAGCCATTATGGAAGCCAACCTGGGCGTTAACCCGCAAAATGACGGTGTTATTATCCGCATCAATGTACCGCCGTTAACCGAAGAACGCCGCCGCGACCTGGTAAAAAAAGCCAAAGCAGAAGCCGAAACCGGGAAAATTGCAATCCGCAATATCCGGAAAGAGGCTAACGAAAAGATCAGGAAACTGAAGGCTGAAGGTGTATCGGAAGATGAAATGAAAGTTGGTGAAGCCGAAGTTCAAAAATTAACTGATGCTTATATTATTAAAGTGGATAATCTTTCGGCAGCAAAAGAAAAAGATATCATGACAGTATAGAGCTCATATAAAAATATTTTACAAAGAAGCCATTTCGTAATTGAGTTGGCTTTTTTTATGAATTTATATCGGATATAAATCTTTGTGCTCTTTGTGAATTCCTCCGTGACCTCCGTGGTAAAAAATAACAGCAGAGTATGCGGAGTAGGCGCAAAGCCCGCAAAGAGACCTTATTTTTCACTATTAACCTAAAGATATTACCCTAAACCCAAAAATAGTCAAAATGTCAAATTAAACCGAACGCGCTATTTTACCCGTTTGCTTTTTTATTTTTGTTGAAAAACACTCATATTCAGCATGAACATACTCCTATCATATCTAAAAAAACACCGCTGGGTGGTTGTCCTTGCCCTTGTACTTGCGGGTTTTAACATCGGCTTTTCACTCCTCGATCCAATGATCACCGGGAAAATAATGGATAAATATATTGTTCCTAAAGATCACCAGGTACACTCTTTTGATTACCGTTTTTATGGTGCTTTGGGCATGATTGGTTTAGCGGTGGGCGCAGCCATGGTATCGCGCATCGCCAAAAACTTTCAGGATTATTTCACCAATATCATTACCCAAAAAACAGGGGCCGAAATGTATGCCGACGGCCTTAAACACTCCCTCGAGTTGCCTTACCAGGTTTTTGAGGACCAGCGCAGCGGCGAAACGCTGGGCATCCTGCAAAAGGTGCGGTTGGATAGCGAAAAATTCATCACCTCCTTTATCAGTGTCCTTTTTGTGAGTCTGATCGGGATGGTATTCGTAATCGTGTATTCGCTAAAGGTAAACTATATGGTAACGCTGGTCTATTTTGCTGCTATTCCCATCATTATGTTTGTAAGCATGGCTTTAAGCAAGCGGATAAAGACTATCCAAAAAAATATCGTATCGCAAACTACGGCGCTTGCCGGTTCTACTACCGAATCATTAAGGAATATCGAACTGGTTAAAAGTTTGGGCCTGGTAAAACAGGAAATTGAACGCTTAAATAATACCACCTACAAAATTCTCGACCTTGAATTAAAAAAAGTAAAATATGTGCGGAGCATGAGTTTCGTACAGGGTACCACGGTAAATTTTGTCCGCAGTTGTATGGTGTTGGTTTTGCTGGTATTGATTTTTAAGGGTACACTAACGCCTGGTAACTATTTGATGTTTTTATTCTACTCTTTCTTCCTGTTTAACCCTTTGCAGGAATTAGGCACCGTGATCCAATCATGGCGCGAGGCGCAAGTTTCCCTGGCAAATTTTGAGGGCATTATCAACACGCCCATCGATCCAAAGCCCGAAAAACCTGTACTGTTGGAAAAAGTGAGCCAACTTACCTTTGATAACGTAAGCTTTAAACATTTAACAGCAAACCGCAACGCGCTTAACCATATTAATTTTGAAACAAGCAGCGGCGAAACCATTGCTTTTGTTGGCCCATCGGGTTCAGGCAAAACAACTTTAGTTAAACTTTTGGTTGGCCTATACCAGCCGCTTGAAGGCGATATTTTATACAACAACATTTTAAGCAAGGAAATCGACCTTGATCAGCTGCGCGAAAAAATTGGCTTTGTAACGCAGGATACCCAGCTATTTTCGGGCACCATACGCGAAAACCTGCAGTTTGTGCGTCCCGGCGCTACTGACGAAGAATGTATGGATGTGTTACAACGCGCCGCCTGCCAAACACTGCTGGCACGGGCCGACAAAGGCCTCAGCACCGTCATAGGTGAGGGTGGTGTAAAAGTTTCGGGGGGCGAAAAGCAACGTCTTTCCATCGCACGCGCATTGCTGCGCAGACCGGATATTTTAGTGTTCGATGAAGCCACTTCTTCGCTTGATTCCATTACTGAAGAAGAAATTACCGATACCATCCGTGATGTATCCGAATCGGTGAGCCATATTACTATACTCATCGCCCACAGGCTGTCGACTATTATGCATGCCGATAAGATCTTTGTGCTCGAAAAAGGCCATATCATCGAATCGGGCCAGCATTATGACCTGTTGGCTCAAAAAGGGCTGTACTATGCCATGTGGAGGCAGCAGATTGGGGAGAAGGTTTCTTTGGAAGTCTGAGTTGGTGAGTGGTGAGTAGTCAGTAGTGAGTAGGGGGCGGCACACATAAACTGCGTCATAATCCATCCGGCAGCAACACAGGTTGAATAGAGTGAGTGTGGTCAATTATACTATTCACAACTCACTATTCACAACTCACACACTAATAATCCCCGTCTTCACCGCGAATATCACCAGGCCAACAAGGTTTTTTGAGCGTGTTTTTTCGAACAGGCGGGCGCGGT
>Ga0207076_1109_pt1 | contig 19680 bp, 23 predicted proteins | sample Alteio_BWMinHeat_62_FD_153568 | JGI IMG/M metagenome (GOLD analysis project Ga0207076, IMG submission 153568) | Enriched cells from forest soil in Barre Woods Harvard Forest LTER site, Petersham, Massachusetts, United States -... | ecosystem: Environmental > Terrestrial > Soil > Temperate forest >... | reverse complement strand
CCCCGGTTCCGCCGCCGCGTTTTATAATGCAGGTATTACGGCGTCTTTCAATGCTGTGAACGCCCAGGGGTCTATTGCCACATACCTGGCCCAGGCGGCTGTGGCCTATCCCACAAGTGGCACGTTAAACCAGCAGGTGCAAGCCATTATCACTCAAAAATACATTTCGTTAAACAGCCTTTTCAACCTGGAAGCCTACAATGAGTTCAGGAGGACCGGTTTCCCGGTGTTACCGCAAAACCCGGCGTCACAGGATCCCGCGGCGGTATCTCAAACGCTTCCGGTAAGAATACCTTACCCACTCAGCGAACTGAATACCAACACAGTAAACCTGAACGCGCAGGGTGATATTAACATATTTACGTCAAAAATATTTTGGGCTAAGTAAAAACTAAAAAGATGAAAAAGATAATATATTCATTAACGACAATACTTTTGGTTACGGCGGCTTTAAATTTAAGTTCCTGCCTTAAGGACAGTAAGTATTATGTAAACGTATCGCAAAGCGTGCCATTGGTTGAATTGCCGCTTGAGGCCCGTAACCTGGCTGGAAACCTGGTACCCGAAGCACTCCCTATCTCAACAACCCCGCAGGTTATACAGGTGGCTGTAAATTTAGCTTCAACCAAAACATTAGGCAGCCCGGTAACCGTTACCCTGGCGCTTGATCCGGCTGGCGTAACAGCCTATAACCACGCCAATGGGTTGGATACCGGAGGGAATGTGCCGTACACTTTGTTGCCGCCCGCCGATTACTCAATACCTAGTTACCAGGTTACCATACCTGCAGGGCAGCATTTGGCGTATTTGAACATAAACATTAATACCAATTTAGTAGATCCTTCAGGGCAATTCATTTTGCCAATTAAGATAGCCGATGGCGGAGGACAACAGATCAGTAATTATAATGAGCTTCTTTTGGCCGTTGGGGCGAAAAATCAGTACGATGGCGTATACGCAGTTACCGGTACCCTAAGTGACAACACCGATGCCACCATAACAGGCTCATATCCCGAAACTGTTTACCTGGAAACTTCAAGCGCCAATACTGATGGTTTTTATGATCCAAACCTTGGCTTTTTTCATGCCATTACAACAAGTGCGGGTGCTAGTTACTATGGATCATTTGCGCCGGTATTTACTTTCAACGGCAGCACAATTACCGGCGTTACCAATTATTACGGACAATATTCCGGGTCGCACGTACGTTCGGCTGTGTTAGATCCGAGCGGGGTAAATAAATATACAACCGGAAGCCCGGGCCAGCCAGGTTCAGTATTCAAGGTTACTTACATTATGGATCAGGGTAATCCCGGCGTTCCGCGAACAACCTTCGTTGAAACCTTTACATACAAAGGCCCAAGGCCATGATAGAAAATGGATAAAATAATACCAAAGGGCTGTCTCAAAGGGCAGCCCTTTGGCTATAACGGCCAATTATAGGTTATAGGCTGATATATAAGTGTTGGTGTAAAAAGGAAAGGAATTGATATTTCGCGTATTCATTCTTTCATATTAACTATTAACTAATCTTGTCACATGAAAAAATTAGTTAAAAGAATGTATAATTAAGCCTTAAGCTATAGTATGCTAATACTCTTAATCCGTAGGTCTTAGCTTCGAATCCTGATAGTATCACAAAAGGAGATGTTCGATTTGGGACATCTCCTTTTTGCTGATTATAAACTTCCGTAAGCTGTTGCACATTAAGGGTTTGTTTTACTCATATGCCCTTAACACTATCTTGAATAACGTTATTTCCGTTTAGCAATTGCCGCCTGGCCTGCAGCTTCAATTATTAGTTTGGCAACTTCAACAGGATGTGATTCATAAACAGAATGACTTGCCCCGTCAACTTCTACCGTGTTACTATGGGCTCGTTTGGCGTACATACGCTCCAGGTCGGGATTAATAATACGGTCAGATTTGGCAACCATATACCAGCTTGGTTTTGATCTCCAGGCCGGGTTTTGGATTACCGCATGAAATACTTCGTCAGCGGTTAGTGTTTGTGCATGAGCGGTAAATTCTGCAATCGCTTCAGGCAAGTCGGCAGCGAAATCAGCATAGAAATGCCCGGGATCGATATAGTCAAAGCCATCTGTCGTTTTTTGTAGTGACTTATACGCTGGTGGGTACAATTTTCCGTTGGCTGCTTCATTCTCTCCTTTATCCGGCGCATGCGCGGCAATATAAACCAGGCCTGCAACATGCGGATCATTACCGGCTTCTGTTATAATAGCGCCCCCATAACTATGAGCCACTAAAATGCATGGCCCATCCTGCATGGCTAAAATTCGTTTAACGGCATCTATATCACCGGCAAATGTAGTCAGCGGTTGTTGCACAATACTCACATGATAGTTTTTTTTTATCAGTATTTCATAAACAGGTTTCCAGCCCGAACCGTCTACGAAAGCCCCATGTACCAGCACAATATTTTTAATGCCGGATGGTTGTTGCTGTGCCCCGGCTACAGCAAAGTGTAATATCAGGAAAAAAAACAAGTTGATTTTTGATAGCTTGTTGATGATGTTGGTTGACTTTTTCATATTCTTCAGGTTTTTGTTATTAAAATTGAGAGTTGCCTGCGGCTTTACAACTGGTGGATATACATTTAATTAAATTTTTAAGCCCCCAAAAATGCTGGCCATCATGATAGCCAGAACGGTGAACGTTATCCATATATATAATTTGTCTTTTTCAATAATGAAGCCTGCAAGGGAAAAAGCGATCCGTAAAATAGGCGTAATGATTAGTGCCACCACACCCAGCTCAATAACGCCTTTTGCATTGGCGGTGCATACGCCTTTAAAGATTTCGCCCAGGCTTGTGAACCCGGCTTTAGCCCCGGTAAACGAATGGTAATGCGGAACAGCAAGGGCCCCGGACTGTTTAAGATATAACAATCCGCCAATAAGCACTATCGAACTGGCGATGATCACACCAAATCTTAGTTGTAATCCGATGAGCCGCTCAATATCCTGATCTGCAGGAGTTTTTTTTGAAATTAGATTTTTCATTTTTCAAATGATTCATTAAAATTGATGATGATAACCGTTATAGATCATTTCGACGGCGACGAATGAAATGGCCAGGCAAAAAATATACTTCAATACCTTCGGATCAAGCCGGGTGAGTAATTTGGAGCCGGTGAACGCGCCTGCAAGCACCCCTAATACTACGGGAAAGGCGATCCCAGCATCCATATAGCCCCTTTGCAGGTAAATTACAGCACTGGCCGCTGCTGTAACACCAATCATGAAGTTACTCGTGGTGGTGCTTACCTTAAAGGGGATATGCATGGTGGAATCCATGGCCAGCACCTTTAATGCCCCCGAGCCAATCCCAAGCAGGCCGGAAAGCACGCCGGCAAGGGTCATGATTGAAAATCCGGCGCCCACGTTTTTTAGCTGATAAGCCACCTCGCCATCTTTGCCGGGATAGGTACTGTTCAGTTTCAATTTTAAAGCTGTATTACTTCCTGTGGTCAATGCCTCCTGGTTTTTTCTTCGGATAGTCATATAAGCGGAGAATAAAAGAATGGCGCCAAATAAAATGGCAATTGTGTTGACCGGTGTATAAACAGCGATAACTGCTCCGCCAACGGCGCCAATTGTTGTGGCGATTTCAAGGAACATACCAAGGCGGATATTGGTGATGCCTTCTTTGACATAAGCGCTGGCTGCGCCCGAAGAATTGGCAATTGCTGCCAGCAGTGCGGCGCCTATAGCATACCGTATATCGACATGAAAAACAAGGGTTAACAACGGTATAACAACAACTCCGCCTCCCAAACCGGTGAGCGAACCTACCAGGCCGGCAAGATAGGCGCCGCCAAGTAATATGAGTGTGAATGTTAGAATAGTCATATCTTAATAATTATTGTCCAGAATAAATTTGATAATCTCCAGTGCCTGCTTTCTTTTTTTGCCCTTGATTGCTTTGTACAAGTCCTCGTGCAAATGATGGCTCATTGCAAAATGGCCGATGCCCTGCAATTCGCGCTGTGAAAAAAATGAGCGTATAGTGTGGGTAAAATGCTGGTACAGATTCAATAAAACCTTATTTGAGGAGGCTTTGGCAATGGCTGTGTGGAACGCGATATCTGCATTTGTACATTGCTGCCGGTCTTCGTTTGCTATAGCTTGTTTGCGAAGTGCAAGCTGTTGTTCCATTTCCTGCAGCTGCTCTGTAGTATGGTGCACAACTGCCAGCCTGACAATTTCTTCCTCAAGCAGTTTCCTTACAGCATTGATCTCATCAAAGTCAGCGTTCTTTAAACGCTCATCTATTGTTTGGGATGGGCTTTCTTCATTTACAATCGTGCCGTTCCCTTGTTGTACCCTTACAATACCGGCCATTGACAGGCTTTTAATTGCTTCCCTTATGGTAGAGCGCCCAACGGAATAGGTTTCCATTAATTCCTTTTCAGTAGGTATTTTTTCACCCGGCTTGTACTTTTTTTTCTGAATATCCTGCCGGATGCGGATGCTGATTTGATCTGATAATCTTTCGCTTTTCATATAGACCTTGTTTTGCAACACAAAGGTATGATCTTTATTTAAAGGTCATACCTTTTAAAATCAATATGACATTCTCATTACTTAACCACTACTAAAAACTGACTATATCAAATACAAGATTTACCAGGAGTTTCAAATCACCCGGAAAAATTGTTTGAAAATGGGACAGTTCGGATTACCGGGAAAGTCAAAAACCTCAAGTCGAAAGTCTTGAGGTTCTTATATTTATTAAATAATTTCAAATTTTCCGACAACCAACTAATTCCCATCCCCTGTTTTGGCAGTTTGCGGCTGCTGATCTTTCTTATTAACAAACGGCAGTTTTTTCCAGAAGGGTTGCTGGCCGTCTGGCACTGCAATGCCTTCGTTCCAGGTGGTAACAGCTGTAAGGTCGCCTTTTGGGTTCCAGTTTTTCCATTCGCCGTCTTTAAGGCCCCTTTTAAAATAGCCTTCTTCCTTTAAATTTTTATCCGGGTAAAAAGCGATATAGTGCCCGTTCAATAACTGGCCGTTGTAGCCGCCCTGGGTTGAATGGATCTTGTTATTAAAGTACCAGTAATAGTAGCGGTCATTTTTTACTTTCGGCTCTGTTTTGTATGGCAACACGTCCGCACGGATCTCCTGGATGGTATCAATGATCCTGATCTGACTATAATCCCCATCGTCTGCTACCTTTTTGTTGTCGGTGCCGGTACGATTATCATTGTAATTGCCGGGGCGACTCGTAGTATAGTCGCCGGTACGCTGCGCATAGGCTTTGCCAATGGAAACCAGTAAAACAAACAGGATAATTTTTTTCATGCCGATGATTATTGGGTTGGACGACGATTAACCGGAAAGGTTTAACGTTCTTACATAAAATCGTTAAAAATATATTGGTTAAGTGACCATTAGGTAATTGATTTTAAGCGGCTGGTCGTAGGTTCGAACTATTATGAGTAAATCAGGTTGAACTGTGTAAAAAAATGCCAATAAGTCCTCTTATCGATTCATACAGGCCTTTTATCGACAAATAATGTAACGAACCTATTACAACTTCTAATTTCGATTCGAACTTAATAAGTAACTATAAAATTAAAACGAATCACATGGAACGTAAAATGTTTTTAAGAAACGGATTAGCCGCACTGGGAGTGGCTTTTGTAGCACCGTTAGCCAGCTCCTGCAAAAAGGACTCAACAACAACTTCCAGCATAACAACTTCCAGCAGTTCCTCGTCGTCCAGTAGTTCATCATCCAGCAGTTCCTGCGTTGCAACGGCTTCTGAAACAGCGGGCCCATATCCGACTATAACCCCTTCATCATACGTAAGGAGTAATATCGTCGGTGGACAGGTTGGTGTGCCGTTAACCATAAAGATCATTATTACCAATTCCAGTAACAGTTGTGCTGCCTTATCAGGCGCTCTGGTTGATATATGGCATTGTACCGCCCTTGGATATTATTCGGAGTATGACGATACCCCCGGCGGCAGCTACGCTGCAGTTGATTATACTTCATCGCACTTTTTACGCGGGAGGCAAACTACCGATTCTAACGGACTGGTTACTTTTACCAGTATTTTCCCCGGCTGGTATTCGCCAAGGGCGCCGCATATCCATGTGCATGTTTATAACTCAGCAGGAACATCGTTGTTGATTACACAGCTGGCGTTCCCTACAGACATTTGCAACACAGTGTATACCACGGTGTCGCCATATACACAAAGAGGGGAGCAAGATACCGCAAATACGGCCGATATGGTGTTCAGTGATTCCCTGGCTACTGAGCTTGCTTCTGTAACCGGAAACACAACTGACGGCTATGTGCTTACCATGTCTGTCAATGTTGCTGCATAATACGCCATACTACCTCTATATATAAATCGGGAGGGCGTTAGTAATAGCGTCTTCCCTTATTTCAAGTCATGGAAAAGCCAATTATCAGGTTGTTATACCGCAAGATCATCAACGTGGCATCTAACGATGCCTGGGAAAAGTTGGTTTTTGAAGATACCTACAAAGAGTTTTTGATGCAGGCGCAAACGTTCGACCCGGAGAGGAAATATCCTACTTTCGCCCATTTGCTTCACAGTGTGCCAGGAGCAGATAGGCTGCATTTTTTGGTGGGGCCTTCGGTGGTTGGTTACCTTAAGCAGTTAAATGGTAAAATGCCTGATATTATCAACGTGGTCGACAAGCATTTTATGCCATTTAAAAACTATCGTTTTGAAATTATTAATTCTGATAGAAGGGATAAGGCTGTTCACCGGGTGGCTATCAATTTTATTTCGGAACCTTTTGTCTGGCATAGCACAATTAACGACAGGCTGCTGGTGTCGGCCATCGGTGGTAAAGCAGATGAAAACGACGGAGATTTAACGGAAATGTTTGTTATGCAACCCTTTTTGAGCATTTTTTCAATTAAACAATCAACTGATGATCACGCAATCTAAAGGAAAAATATTTTTGGCCGATGAACGTGGCGCCACCGAAAATGAGAACTTTCGGATTTTGAATACTTTTAAGTTTGATAGTTATCAGCAGGTACATAAAGAGCCGTTCGGTAACCTTTACGCGCTGAATGAAAATACGCTCGGGGGCGGTATTAGTTTAAAATGGACCGTTGAATGTGCTGCGATTATAATTCTTATTCCTATTGTTGGGGCAATCGTAATTAATAATGATAAGAATGAGTTGCTGGATGCCGGAATGGCAAAGTTGTTATGCCTTCCGGCAGGTGCTTCTTACGAAGTTAGCAACCCTTACAAAGAAGACCTTATCAAATATGTGCAGTTATGGATAAAAGCGCCCGCTAACCCGTCGATAGCTTCATGTCTGGTTTGTTTTGATTTGAACAGCTATCAATTGACCACGTTATTCAACGACATACATGGTGATAATAGATACAAGTGTTCAATAATAAAACTGAATGGCAGGCAGGAAGACGTTTATTATAAAAAGAATAGCGCCAATGGCGTGTTTGTATTTACCATCCAGGGGGCGCTGGAAGTTCAGTATCGCTTAATGCATGAGGGCGACGGACTGGCATTGTGGGACGTTGATGAAATAGAATTCGAGGCGCTGTCGAATGAAGCGATTTTGCTGGTCATCGAAGTGGCTTTGTCGTAAATAGATAACATAGTTATGGCGCAAAAGGAGAAACCTGGCTGCGTTTATATAAAGATCTTCTCTTAGTTAATTGGTTAATGATGGTTGACCAGGCGCCCGCCTGGCAACCATTGCTTTATTGGCAGGGCATTTAATACCGCTGTAAAAACTGGATGAAAATTGTACAATGGAAATTATCGGGAACAGGCAAAACAGGCTATTTCATTTTATCCTTTCATTTAAACAGACGGTAACTTCATCACCTGCCTCTTTCCCAATCAATTTACGGGTATCTGTTTTTACCGGGAGTTTGTGCGTACCATTACCTAAAGCCATAAATGAGCTATTGAATGGCCGCCCGTCAATCGTACCAGTTATTTTCACCAACCCCCTTGTGCCAAAAAAATTGACAGATTCGGGCCAGATCACATAGGTCCAACCGCCTTTGTTGGGGCTTTTTTGCAGCGTTGCTGTGAATTGTTTGTTTAGCATAAATAATTCGCTTATTTGGATAAAGTTATGGGTTTTAGTGAGTTACTTTCAAGTATTTTTTTATTGTTGCCAATAAGGGAAATATTTCCACTAACTTTAACAAAGCACGCGTAGAAAATACAGCAGATGCTGTAGAAATAATATCCGCCCATAAATAAACCGCATGAAATTATTAACCAGGGGATTGTTTGTGCTTTTTTCGATGCTTTTCCTGTCGGATACCAGGTGTGGACAGGGTCCGAAATCGGCAAACCCGCAGATAATCAACCCGACCGATGCTGACTCGGGGAAAGTCCTGAATATTTCAAAAGGCACTGCATTTACATTAACCCTACCAGACCATGTTGACGGTGGCTACAGGTTTGACAAGGCTCAATTCGATACCGTAGTTTTACGCCTGGATAATTATACCGAAAAACCTCCTCCTGCAAGTAGCCCCCCAGGCAGGCCGGGTTTAGCCTTCTGGCAATTTACGGCAATTGAAACCGGTAAATCAACTTTAAAAATAACCGCAACACGCCCATGGAAGGGTGGCGGAACCTTAACCATATTCGAAAATACTGTAATAGTTAAATAGAATAGAGATTTAATCCGGAAACCCTTATAGAACCTTGTTATAGCCCATATAACTTTTTTAAATACGAACGGGGGCTTGATATGCGTATGCCTGGAAAAGACTAACCGAGCAAGCCCAATTACAAAATGAACCGGGAGTCCCGATTTTAGGCGATAAGAAATGTTGTTGTTTTAAGCAGGCCGAAATTAGTCGATCTTTTTTCCGTATTTGCTGATGTAAAAAAACACAGCACCTACAAACACCATTATGATGCCGATAAATAGTGGCCATTTGGCTACCATGTCGCCGCTTGGGCTAATAGTCATCGAATCGGAATCAACTACATTAACTACCGACTTGTAATAGATAATTAAACCGATGGTTACGATTACGCCTGCTATAAAAAGTAGTATGCTGAATTTTTTCATTGTGTAATTATTAGCCGCAAGGATGTTGCTTTATGGCGGTAAAGGTATAAATTTTTCAAATTTTAATTTATTAAACTGATAAATTCTTTAAAATTTTATGGCTTATTTTGAGATAAGTCAATTTGAAAATGTGTTGATTTGAAGATTTGAAAATTATGACGATATTTTCAAACCGCATTCTGTTATCCAACATTTTCAAATAGCCAAATTTTCAAATAGAAATAATTATGGAAAGAAGAACGTTCATTAAGCAAAGTTCAATTGCTGCTGCAGGTTTAACACTATTACCGGCCGGAAGCCTTTTTGCATCCAACAAGGATAAGGTAAGGCTGGGGTATATTGGCGTGGGGCTTCGCGGCCGCAGCCATATAAGTGAAGGTTTGCTGCGCGACGACGTAGATATTGTAGCGATCTGCGACACCCAGGAAAGCTCACTGAAATATTGCCGCGAACAATTTACCAAAGCCGGTAAACCTATGCCGCAGGAATATACCGGTGGCCTTGATGCTTATAAACGACTGCTCGACCGTAAAGATATTGATGCTGTGATCATCGCCACCCCGTGGCAATTCCATCATCCACAGGCTATTGATGCCATGAAGGCAGGCAAATATGTAGGCTGCGAGGTAATAGCGGGCTTAAGCCTTGAAGACCATTGGGACCTCGTGCATACTTCCGAAAGTACAGGTATGCCCTATATGACATTAGAGAATGTTTGCTACCGCCGGGATGTAATGGCCGTTTTAAATATGGTGCGCCAGGGCCTTTTTGGCGAAATGATCCACTACGAGGGCGGTTATCAGCATAACTTGCGCGAGGTGCTGTTTAATGATGGTAAACATTTTTCGGGACATGGTGTTGAATTTGGGCCGAATGCCTTGAGCGAAGCTCAGTGGCGTACGCAGTTCAACATCGACCGTAATGCTGATATTTACCCCACTCATGGCGTGGGCCCGCTGATGCATTATGCGGATATTAATGCGGGCAACCGTTTTACCAACCTGGTATCTTTCAGTTCAAAGGCACGCGGTTTGGCTGCTTACGTGGAAGAAATGGCGCCCGGAAATAAAAACGCAAAGATCAATTACAAAAATGGTGACGTAATTACTACCATGATCAATTGCGCTAATGGCGAAACTGTTTTGCTTTCGCATGATACCCATTTGCCGAGGCCATATTCGCTTGGTTTCAGGGTACAGGGTACCAAAGGACTTTGGATGGATGTTGCCAAAAGTGTTTACATTGAGCACCAGAGCAAACAGGATGATGAGTGGGACGGCGAAGATGACTGGTTTAAAAAGTATGACCACCCGCTATGGAAAAAATACGAAAGCAATGCTGAAGGCGCCGGCCACGGCGGGATGGACTGGTTTGTATTTAACGCTTTTGTGCAGGCCGTAAAGCAGGGCAGGCAAACGCCAATTGATGTTTATGATTCGGTTACCATGAGCGTAATTACACCATTGTCAGAAAAATCAATAGCTGCAGGTAATATGCCGCAGGCCTTCCCCGATTTTACCAAAGGCAAATGGCAAACCCGTAAAAATTCTTTCGCGCTGGACGACAGTGGGTTTTAATTTTTTTATAAAATTGGGCAGGAATTTCGAAACCAATATAGTCCCTCAACGTATAAAGGCAAAGATTAAATTTTTGCCTTTTTTATGCATCCGGAGATTGAAGAAATTTTAATGAATTTCGATTTTGAGAACCCGCTTCCCGAAGCATTTGTGCTGCAAAATGCAGAACAAATACTCAATTATATGGATGATATCAATATTGAAAGAACATCAAAATTTGAATACACCCCCGCGGAAAGCCTTTACATTTTATGGAATGTTGAAGGACTTGAGTTTCATATAGAATGCCTGAAAAGCGGTGCGATACTTTATACCTTTCGCAGTTATCAATTCGGAAAAGCTTTTGGATCGGACACCATTGATAAATTTATCCCCCGGCTTGAAAGCTATTTATTAGCAGGCATGTGCTGATCAGATAATCCTATTTCGTATTCCATTTAAACCATTTGATACCAAGTGTAGTAAATCCTATGATGTATAAGATGGTCACAAAAAGTGCAATTGAAGTATCACTATCCCATCTTGTTGGTTCCATAACAGCGGAAAGCATGGTCTTAACGGTGCCATATGGGGACAACAAAACAACTTTATCTATCATCGCACTTATTTGACTTTGTTTTTGATTTAATGCATGATCCAATTCGCCAAACATTCCACCCAAAATAAAGGCAAGGTAAACCAGGCGAGTTGTAGAATTAACAGTTTCCGGATTTTTTATAAATCCAACTACCATTTGGCCCACGCTTAAAGATACAGCCCCACCTACGATTGCTGTTAAATAAGTAAAAACGTACCCGGTGGGGGTTAAAGCTATCCCATCGTATTCCTTACCAATAATAAAAACCGCCGTGGTTATTAAGACGATCATTGCGAGCTGAACCAGCAACCGACTTGCCATTATAGCCCACGAAGGTAAAGGAGCAACGCGTAACCTTTGAAAAATACCTTTATCCCGGTCACGTGCCACTGAATTAGAATAGCCCATTATACCTGAAGCAAAAAGGCCTATGGTTATGCTGTTAGCGAGTACGAATGGGCCGCCAACCTTATCGACTAATCCTTTCCACGAGATCAGGATGATCACGGGAACTATAATGGTAAGTATCACCGCCTTGCGGTTACGCCATTGCGTCGTAAAATCAGCGCGTAAAAGCGAAGTTAGCACTGCGGATGTTTTGGGTATTACGGTTGCCATTTTTAATTGGTGAATTATTGATTTGTTGAATTTGTGAATTTTGGAATCGTCAATTATTGTGTTGAAATGTGTTACCTGTCAATCACTAATTCACTAACTCACCAATTCACTAATTATTTAAGCCCTCACCGCTTTCCCGGTAAGCGCTATAAAAACGTCTTCCAAAGTTATTTTTCCCCTGCGGGATACGTTGATCACTTCCGGATCATCACGGTGTTTATCGATGATGGCCTGCGGTGTATCAATGGCGATGATCCTGCCATGATCGATGATCGCTATCCTGTCGCAAACAGACTCAGCTTCCTCCATGGAATGCGTGGTAAGTAATACCGCATGCCCTTTTTCGCGAATCGCTTCAATGCGTTCCCAAAGCTGCCGGCGCGATTGCGGGTCGAGGCCCGTTGTCGGTTCATCAAGCAACACCAGCCTGGGATTGTGGATGGTTGATATAACCAGCGAAACCCTTTGCTGCTGCCCGCCCGAAAGCTGCCCGAATTTTTTAAAAGCCTGGTCTTCCAGGTTGATATCTCTTAGTATAGCCAGGATGTCGTCCTTGCTTAGCGATAACCCATAAACTCCGGCGTAAAGCTGCAACACCTCAATAACATACAACTCCGGCTGAAAACTGGTGGATTGCAGTTGCACCCCCAGTGATGCCCTTGCATGCAAAGGCTTTTCGGCGGAGTTATAGCCATCCACGGTTATTGTACCTGCGTCTGGTTTCAGCAACCCTTCTATTGCGCTTAAGGTGCTGGTTTTCCCTGCGCCGTTTGGCCCGAGCAAGCCAAATATTTCTCCTTTACGCACATCGAATGAAACGTTTTGTACCGCGTGGAAATTCCCATAACTAACATTTAGTCCTTCTACGGTTAAAATATTTGTTTCCTGCTGGTTCATTCAGTTTTTGTTTGATTTTAGATGAACATATAAAGTCATAGTTACACTTTTTCACCAATTTCTAAATAAAACCATAAAAAGGGTTTTATTTATCGGTTTTTCCGAAACCGGCATGGATCCTACGCATAGTTAAATATTCTCCGCATAATTTGCGAAGGATAGACAGAATAATCTCCGCAAGATTAACTACTGGCCACCGATTTTGCCATGAATAAGTTTTGTTGATGCTTAAAACCTGATCGCGTCTGTATCCGGTGGCACATGCCCCAGCATGCGGCACATGGTCATGATCTGCCCTTTATGGTGAAATTCATGCGTGGTGACATGGGTAAAAAGCTGCAAAGGGGTAACGCTAACCAACCCGGCGCGGTTATGATGGCCTTCAACAGGTACTTCCATTTTATCATTAAAGCTTTCAAGGAAGACAGCGACAATATCATCCGCCCGTGTATATAACTGACGGATCAGGTCGACAGTGGAGAAATCCTGATTATTGATCAATTTAGCAGGCTGTTTCAATGCAAAATAAACGAGCCAATTCAGATAACAATCAGCATTATGCACCAGGAAATACCGGATAGGCTGGTTGTTAAATGCCGGTACCGGTGTATTCAGGTCGTTACCAACTTGTGTGTCAATAAAGCTCAAAACAACTCCCCTCGAGCTTTGAACCAGTGCGTATTGTTTTTGAAGGGTATCTGTCATAGTTAATTTAATTTTAACTTAAATAATTCATTGAACTGTTTCTCATGATCGGAGAGTTTAAGCTTGCTCATAAATAAACAATGCAATATTAAGCCCAATTTTATAAATTTGAAATAGAATAAAAGGAAATCGAAATGCCATCCATGAAAACAACTTCTATAGTGCCCAGTCTGTTGAAAAATATGAGTAATATGCATGAGATGGGTCGACAACGTGCTTTTGAATTAGGCAATCCTTTTTATGCACAATTTAAAGAGGATGGGGGCTATTATCGAAAGGAATTGCCAAACGGGGAAAAGTACCTTGTAAGCGTTGAAATTATAATGGATGAAAATGATATGCCTGTAGATGTAAAAGATACCATTATTAAAAAAATCAACGATTAATGAAGAAACCAGAGCTGATTATCATAGCTGGTTGCAATGCTGCAGGGAAATCAACCTTTATTCGTTCACGACTTGCAAAGCTGGAAGATTTTGAAATTTTAATGGCTGACGTTTATAAAGGACGCACAAAAGAACTTGTAAAAAAAGCCATTTCACAAAAGAAAGATATTTTAATAGAAACTGTTTTCAATGATGAATCATATAAAGATTTAGTTGATAAGGCAAGAGATTCCGGTTATCAGACTTCATTAATTGTGCTATTTTTAGATAGCATTCCTCAATCCGTTTCCCGGGTGGCATTCAGAGCGATTCAGCAAAGTGGTATTGTCATATCCGGGGGTAATATTAGAATCAATTTTAATGAAAGTTTCAAAAATATAGCCAACTATTTTTTTTATTTTGAAAGGTCCGACTTTGTTTATACGGGAGAAGATGGCGTTAACAAATTAATTATGAGTTTTCAAAAAAACGAATTGTTAATTTATCACGCTAATGACTTGGTTTATCCTCAGAAATTCGCTGATTATAGTTTTCAAAGAGGTCGGTTAAATGAACACGGTTATAAGGTTATTAAAACAAATGAAAGTTTTGAGAATGATACTATGACTTCCTCAAACCAAATCATTTAGTGTATTCACATTTTAACAGATCCATTCCCTACAATTTCACCCCCCTCAAAAACTCTTCAATCCCCATTTGTTTTTTGCCTTCCAGTTGCACTTCCGTTAAGCAGATGAACCCATCGGTAGTGGCGAATTTCAAAAAGGTTTTGTTATCGCTAACAAAATGGCCCGGCACAAAATCATGCTGCTCAATTTCATAAACGGATTTGTACACTTTAAGGATCTTCCCGTTTAAATGGGTATAAGCGGTAGGGATGGGGCTCAGTCCACGTATTTTGTTGTAAACAGCCACAGCAGGCTGCTTCCAGTCGATCAGGCAATCTTCTTTAAAAATTTTAGGGGCATGCTTCAGTTCAACCCCTTCCATTAACTGCGACTGCGGATGTTCATTATACCTGCCGCTTTCAACGCCTTTAACGGTTTTAACCAGCAGGCCGGCGCCTTTGTACATCAGGCGGTCGTGCAGTTCACCGGCTGTTTCGTGGCCGGTAAGGGTTACTTTTTCGGTAAATAATATGTCGCCGGTATCAATTTCATGTTTCAGGAAAAAGGTAGTAACGCCGCTCTCCTGTTCGCCGTTTATCAGTACCCAATTAATAGGGGCCGCGCCGCGGTATTGCGGCAGGAGCGAGGCATGCAGGTTAATAGTTCCCCGTGGTGGCATGTTCCAAACCACTTCGGGCAACATTCTGAAGGCCACCACTACCTGCAAATCGGCGTTAAATGCTTTCAGTTCTTCCAAAAATATAGGGTCTTTTAATTTTTCGGGCTGTAAAACGGGGATGCTATTTTCAAGTGCATATTGCTTCACTGCCGATTCATTGAGCTTTTGTCCGCGTCCTGCTGGTTTGTCGGGTGCTGTTACCACCGCTACAATATTACAACCAGCCGTAATTAAGGCATCCAATGATATCACAGCAAACTGGGGCGTACCCATAAATATTATTCTCATAGTAGATAGTAGTTCTAAAAAATTAATATATCAACCGATTCACCAGCCTCTTTGAATTTCTTCCTTTGATCAGTTAAGAAACTTTCAGATTCCCTGTCAAATACGAAATCGAACATCCGAAATCCGAAATCCGAAATCAAGCTCACGGATACAACAAATACTTTTTCCGTATCATTTTATAATGGCTTAGTGCAGGCTCCCAACTATTCCGGATCTCTTTTTCACTTTCACCGGCCTCTATTTGTTTTTGCAATTTATCTGTCCCGGCAAGTTTTGTAAAGTAGGCATTAAAAAAATGCTGCTTGTCCGGAAATGCTTTGTATAACGTTATCAGCCAGCTTAAATTAAGTTCTTTGCCGGCACGTATAAAATAAGTGTCGTAAGCTTTCAGGTCGATTCCGTAGCAAACTTTATCTTTTTGTGGGGGATCTTCACTCATGCCGGGGATGCTTACCGGTTTAAAAGAGTAAGTATATTTCCCAGCCAAAGTTGGATGCCCGATCTGCTCAAAGGGGAACATAGTACCCCTGCCCAGGCTCAGTGTGGTGCCTTCAAATAAACATACCGACGGATATAGAATAACCGACTTATCGGTATTCAGATTTGGCGACGGGTTAACAGGCAGTTTATAAACAGCACTATGCTTATAATTGGCTGCTTTAATAATTTTCAATTTGCATTTAACGTGGTTTTTGAGCCAGCCTTCGCCATTAATCATCTGCGCATATTCGCCAATGGTGAGGCCGTGAACAATAGGTATAGGGTTTAACCCGATGAAGGAGCGGTAGGCAGTATCCAGCACTGGTCCGTCAACATAAAAGCCATTGGGATTGGGCCGATCCAGTATCATTAGCTCAATATTATTTTCGGCACAAGCCTCCATTACGTATTGCAGAGTTGATAGGTAGGTATAAAACCTGGCGCCAACGTCCTGAATGTCAAATATCATCAGGTCAATTCCCTTTAAGTCTTCCGGTGTGGGTTTAAAATGTTTATTACCGTAAAGTGATATTACCGGGATGTGCGTTGCTTCATCAATAGTGCTGTTAACATCGGCCCCGTTGCTGGCATTGCCTCTGAAACCGTGTTCGGGACCAAATATTTTTTTTACAGAAATGCCCAGTTCAACCAGGCTGTCAACGCTAAGGGTTAAGGTCTTACCGATGACGGAAGTTTGGTTAATAACCATCCCGATATTTTTTCCCTTAAGGTAATCAATATAAAAGTAAGTTTGATCAGCCCCCGGAATTATTTCATTTTTTTTTTGCAGAGCGCTTATCTTTTGAGGCTTATAATAGGTTTTTTGTGCGGTTACGGGACAAATAATGAAACAGTTTATCGATCCGAAAAGTAAAAGGCGCTTTATCTTTATCATAAATATAATTACTGTACAATATAAAAGTACCAGTTTCAACGTTAAAACCGCATATTTGCGAAGGTACAAAAAATCTCTGTTGCATTGAATTTCGCCTGGTTCGTAGCTAATCGTATAACATTTAAATCTAAGCGTACATTTTCAAAATTAATTGTACGGATAGCCATCATTGGCATTATGCTCGGTTTGGGCGTAATGATATTGTCGTTGGGGATAGTAAGGGGGTTTAAATCCGAGATCCGGGAAAAAGTCCGGGGCTTTTCAGGCGATATGGTGGTTATGAAAAATGACCTCAACGGTTCATTAGAAAACTCCCCGTTTAAGGCCGACTCCAGCCTGGTAAAAAAGGTGTGCGCCGGCCCGTTAGTTACGCGGATGATGCCTTATGCAACCAAGCCGGGTATTATAAAAGCCAAAGGCGAAATTGAAGGGATCGTACTAAAGGGGGTTGATAAAACCTACGACTGGTCGGTATTTAAAAAGAACCTTGTGTCGGGGAATGTTCCCAATCTTGCTGATACAGCTGAAGGAAAAAAGCAACTTTTAATCTCCCGGTTTATTGCAGATCGCTTAAAGCTTAAAACCGGCGATAAAGTTTTGATATATTTTGTGCAGGAGCCCCTTAGGGTTAGGCCATTTGTTATCAGTGGCATATTTAGTTTTGGTATTGATGAAGTGGACAAAACCTATGTGGTGGGCGATCTGTCGATCATCAACCGCCTCAATAACTGGGATTCGGGCGAGATAGGTGGCTATGAACTAAAGGTGGCCGATTTTGATCAGTTGACTAAGGCCGAAGAGTCGGTCAATGACCTGTTGCCAACGCGGTTAAAAGCCTACACAGTTATTGATAATTACCCGGCTATATTTGCATGGCTTGATCTGCTTGATGGCAATACCAGCGCTGTTTTGTCATTAATGATTATTGTGGCGATAATTAATATGATATCGGCATTATTAATTATGATATTGGAACGCACCAATATGATAGGAATATTGAAGGCTATGGGTGCCGCAAACTGGACAATTCAAAAGCTGTTCTTGTACAACGCGCTTTATCTTATTTGCCTGGGCATGTTGTTGGGGAACGTTTTTGGCTTGGGCCTTGAAGCTTTGCAATACAAAACCCATCTTTTTCAGCTCGACCCCGCTTCGTACTATATGAATTTTGTACCTATACAGTTTAAATGGACAGACCTTGTGCTACTTAACGCCGGTACTTTTTTGATTTGCCTGCTGGTAATGATCGGTCCGTCAACACTGGTAACCAAAATTACACCGGTTAAAGCAATAAGGTTTAAATAGACGAGGAAATACAAATATTTTCGAAGAAAATATTTTCACCACTCACCACTCACCACTCACCACTCACCACTCACTTTATCTGGTAAGCTAACCCAAAACTGATCAATTGGCTGTGAGTATAGTAGGCGGTGGGCGAATCGTTAAGTAAATGATTGCTAAAATTGGTTAAGCCTTGTACAAAACCGGCGGTAATGCTAAATTTATTGTAGTATATCGCCGCCCGTAAGCTGACCCGGAAATCGGTCGGGAATTTCCCCCGGTCCAGGTCCGTTTGATAAACATTGCCGGCATCGTCAGTTGCTTTGCCGTATTCGTGGGTATTTAAATTAAAACCAAGATCGAAACCTGGCATCAAATCAATTTTTACCCTTTTTATTTTCAGGCGATAACCAATGTAAGGGTTAACGTTAATGTCCTGGCTTTGTAAATTAGTGTGGCCGTTGGCCGGAGTTGGACCCGCAAGATTATAATAGTTGCCTGTCGCAAAATTAAGGTCACTTCGATAAACACCGTTAAGGTCAACCTTGCTTCTTAATATTTGGTAACCGCCCTGCAGCCCAGCGATAAAGCCGGAATGGCCAACGTACTGTACCTGTAAGCCGCCGCCATAGCTAAAAGCAAATTTATTTCCATAAGGATTATTGGTATAACCCGCTTTGGAATTCGCCATTCCGCCATTAATAAATGATGTAGATGTGGTATAATTGCCGGTATAACGAAATAAGCCTGTATTGCCCAATAGTGATATTTCAATATTTTGTGCATGAAGCTGTGATAATACCAGGAATGTGAATAAGGTTAAGAAGGTTTTCTTCATTTTTTATTTGTGGTGAAATTGAATTTAAGGTTTACGCCACCCGCACCAAATTTAATATCCTGCGAACCCAGGCCTTGAAGTGGATATTTCAGGAAAGGTTCAAGTACAATGCGGTTTTTACCAAGGGGGTATCCTACACCAAAGGCAAAGTTGAGCATTTTGCCCACATAAAAGCTGTTAAAGCTGTTATGGGAGGTTTCGTTCTTCAACTGCTGCAAGGTTGGTGAAGCCAGGGCCGGATAATTATATTGATAGGTGTAAGTTTCATTAATAAAGGTGCCTGAGCTGAAACCCGCCAGTACATAGAAATTATTTTTCTTCGGGTTAAATTCATATTTCAGGTTTAGTGGGACGTCCAAACCAATAAGGCTGGCATTGTAATTTTTATAGGTGGGAACAGAGGCTATATTAACCTGGCCGGTAGAAAACTCAGCCATCTGGCTCAAATTAGATGCAGGAGCAGACCCTGCTGCTATACCTGCCGCTGCGGGAGAAAATTGCACACCCGAAGCTGGGGTGCTGCTGTTAAATGCCAGTGAATTTTGTGCAATGGTAATGCCTGTAACCAGCTTTAAATTGGGGGTTAGCGTTATTTCCGAAGTAACGCCCGCGCCAAGGTTTGGCTGATTACCGCTCCCTTTTGCGTAGTTAAAGTACGTTGCTGCATATACACCAAAATGCACCCTCTTTTCCCCATAAATTTTTTTGTTTTCTGGTTGATTGTCTTCAGCAAACATTGATGCAATGGACTTGGCAG